>ERZ761602.5001-NODE-5001-length-16157-cov-4.019004_pt1 | contig 16157 bp, 12 predicted proteins | sample MGYA00512165_ERZ761602 | MGnify/ENA primary metagenome ERZ761602 (study PRJEB28899, sample SAMN02445085) | bioreactor sludge metagenome | biome: EBPR sludge; isolation source: Thorneside wastewater treatment plant | place: Australia: Brisbane, Thorneside...
CGGTGATGCGCAGCGAGTCGGCGAGCGCCCCGCCGTACCGCCTTACGGCGATGCCCAACCCGGCGAGACAATCGGCGGTGAACGCGGCATCGCGGAAGCGGGCGAACACGAAGTTGCCCTGCGAATCCGAGCACTCGGCGCCGGCACCGCGGAGACACTCGATGAGGAGAGCACGCTCACGCCGCACGCCGCTGATGAAGGCGGCGGTGGCGCTGCGCCCCTCGCGCCGCCAGCGGCGGACGATCTCCAGCGAGAGGCCCGAAGTGGTGTACGGCAACCCCGCGCTGCGCAGGCCGTGAATGACCGCGGCGGGGCCTTCGGCGTAACCGATGCGCAGGCCCGCCAGCCCCCAGGCCTTGCTGAACGTGCGGGTGATGACCAGGTTGGGCAGATGACGCACCTTCGGGCCGATGTCCTCATCCGCGAACTCGATGTAGGCGTGGTCGAGCACGATGATCGCATCGGGGGCCGCTTCGCACAGGGTCCGCACGTCCGCCTCGGTCGCTGTCAGGCCCGTGGGGTTGTTCGGCGAGACCACGAAGACCGCCGCGGTGCGGGGCGAGAGCAGTTCCATCGCACGCGCCAGGGGGTACGGCCCGTTTCTCCACGTCGCAGCGCGGATGTCGGCCCCGCAGAGGGACGAGAAACGCGGCAGCATCTCGAAAGTGGGATCGGTGAGGATCACCTCGCGCCCCGGCTCCAGGTACGCTCGGCAGATTCGTTCCAGCGCATCATCGGCCCCGGCGGTGACGATGACCCGCTCGGGCGCGATCCCTTCATCCGAAGCGATCTCGGCTTCCAGCGCCCGCGCTGATGGATAAGACATCACCGCGTCGCGCGACGGGCGAAGAACGTCCAGGAACTCCGGCGTCGGCCCGGCCCCCTCGTTGGCATCAAGGCGCAGATCGATGGGGCGCGGGTCGGCAGCGCGCGAGTAGGCGGACGCGGGGAGTCGGGAGATGGGCGTGGGCATGGGGATGAGTGTGTGAATCACACGGCGGCGAACGGCACGGGCTACGGGATGACCTGCGCGATGGGCGAGATGACGATGTCCGCGCCCCCTCGGGCTTTGAGCAGCGGGATCAGGCGGTGGAGTTTGTCCCTGGGCACGGCGGCCTTGACGGCGAACCCCGCATCGCCCGCGAGTTGGCTGAGGGTCGGCTGCCGCATGCAGGGCAGGATCTCGATGATGGCGTCGAGGCGGTCCTTGGGCGCGTTGAGTTCGAGCATGACGCGGGCGCGGGCTTCGAGCACGCCGCGCAGCAGCATCGCCAGGTCGGCGATGCGGGCGCGCTTGGCGGGCAGGTCCATCGCGGCGCGGCTCGCGTAGAGTCGGGTGGAACTGGTGAGCAGTTCATCGCAGATGATCAGGCGGTTGGCCTCGAGCGTCGCCCCGCTGGCGGTGATGTCGAGGATGCAGTCGGCATCCTCGGGAGGGAAGACCTCGGTGGCGCCGTACGAGCGGACGAAGCGGTCGCCCCGGCCCCGCGCCGCGATCCACCGTCGGCCCAACCGTTCGTACTCGCCCGCGACCACCAGCGACCGTTCCGGCAAGCGACCGTTCACCAGAATCTCAGGCGGCGCGGCGGCGACCAGCCTCACCGCATCCAGGCCCGTGTCGAGCACTTCGACAATGCTCGCGTCCAGTTCCGCGGCCCAATCGGCCCCGGCGAACCCGACATCGCGCGTGCCCGAGTCGAGCATCTCGATGATGTTCTGGGGCTTGAGGATCTTGGTTTCGACATCGGGGAGTGAGACCGAGGGACGATAGCCCCGGGCCGAAGCGCCGATACGGATGCCCGCCTCGGCGAGCAGTCGTGCCACGCCGTCGTGCATCCGGCCCTTGGGAAGGGCGAGGCGGAGAGGGTCCGTCTTGATGGGTGTTGTCACGGGGTCGCTCGCGTGAACTGTGCGGGGTTCCGCGGCGGCGTGCGGGGATCACTCAACCCCCAAACGAACACGACGCCGGGCGAACCCGGCGTCGTGGAGGAAAAGACCTACGAAGCATCACCGGGTCGGTGCGTGTCCATGATCGTGGTGATGGCGATGGTCGAAGAACATGAGGTGCATGAGTGAAGGCGGGATGCTCCCCGGAGTCAAGCGAGATCATCCATTCAACATACCCCGAGTTCCCACCGGGCAAAGAAAGCGGCGATGTCCATCCCATCTACGCCGCCGTCGGCGTTGACATCGGCATCGTCACCGCCGAGTTCCCACGCCGCGAAGAAGGCGATGACATCATCGCCGTCGATGCCTCCGTCCTGATTGAAATCGCTGAAACACGGGAGCGGATGGCGAATCGCGGCCTCCGCCGCGGCGCGAATCTGGTACAGCAGGGGCTGTATATTGCCGGAACTGGTGGTGTCGGTGGCAAAGACGCCGACCATGCCGTCGTCGAAGTCGATCCACGATGAGAACCCGCGCGCCCCCGCCGCGAGGGCGCCGGTCAGCCCTCCGAGGGTGTCACGCTGATCGAGCCAGACACCCACGCCGTAGTCGGCGCTGCCGTCGAGCGGGCTGCCCGCGATGGGAATGCCGATGGGCGGCTGACGAGTGAACATCGCCGCGACGGACGCCTCGGAGAGGATGCGGGTGTTCCCGTGCAGGCCGCCGCGGCGGAGCATCTCCATGAAGCGTGCGAACTCCTCGGCGGTGCTCTCGCAACCGCCGGCGATTCGCGGATTGTCGGGGCTGGTGAGCACAAAGCGCGTGCGGACGAGGCCGAGGGGTGCGCGGATTCGGTTCAGGAAGAGCGTGTTCCACGGCTGGCTCCCCGCCGCCTCCGCCGCGGCACCGGCGGCGTGCATCGAGACCCCGCCGTAGAGAAAGACGCTCCCGGGTGCATCTCGCAGGGGCGCGGCGGCGATGCGCCGGGCGGCCTCTTGGAGTGTGATGGATGCATCGCCGACCGCCAGGGACTGAGCGTACAGACCCGAGGTATGCGAGAAGCACTGCGCGATGGTGATCCCCGCCTTGGCCCCGTTGAACTGCGGGATGAAGTCCACCAGACGCGAGGAGAGTGAAAAGGGTTGCGCCGAGGACTCGGTCAAGGAGAGGATCAGAGCGGCGGAGAGCGTCTTGGTCGCCGAATCGGCGTTGGCGACGCGATTGAGTGACCAGTCCCCGAAGGACTCGTGGTACACCGTCCGGCCGTCCTTCATCAGCAAAAGGTCGAACCCCGGCACGGGTGTGGCGACGTTCCGGCCCTCGATCGCGCCCCGGGCCAGGTCGGTGACGACCGAGAAGTCATACGACACGGGTTGCGCGTTCACACTCGCCGCGGCGCAGGCGGCGACAACATGGACGATCATGCGGCGTTGACTCATGCCGTGCCGAACGCGGTGTGAGGGCGGGAATTGCCGGATCGCGTTGCAGGAAAAAGACGCGGGCGGTTTCACCCGCCCGCGTCCGTGTGTCCTGTGAGTGTCACAGGCAGGGGTTTTCTTTAGCAGCCGCCCGCTTCCCAGAGGTTGAAGAAGGCCTCGACGTCGCCGCCGTCGATGCCGCCGTCCTGGTTCACATCGGCGCAGCCGATGCTCTGCTCCCACTCGGTGAAGAAGGCCTCGACATCGCCGCCGTCGACGCCGCCGTCGGCGTTGTAGTCGGCGGCGCAGCCGCAGCAGGTGCCGGTGGTGATGATGGTGATGTCGTTCTCGGTCACGACGCCGTCGCCGTCCACATCGCCCATCGCCCAGCCGCCGGAAGAGCCGAGGTTGGCCAGGGCGATCTCGGCATCGGTGCAATCGCGCACGCCGTCGAGGTTCACATCGCCGATCTCGGTGCCGAGGATGACGGTCACGAGGTGCTCGATGTCGGCCCCATCGACGATCAGGTCGCCGTTGAGGTCGGCGGAGAGGTCGAAGCCCACGGCCTCATCGAGGTCGGCCCAGTTCGCGGCCCCGTCGGTGACGAAGACGTTGTTGTACTGGGCGAAGACGTAATCGATGTCCGCGGCGTTGACGACACCGTCGGCCCCCGTTGGGCTGTAACCGCGACGGACGCCCGTGGCCGAGCCGACCAGGTCGCCGGCGCTGTCGCCCGCGGCGTAGGTCTTGCCGGTGGCGAGGGTGGTGTTGAAGAAGTTGTTGTCGCCTCCGGGGGCGGCGGCCCAGGCGGTGTCCACGGCGATGAAGCCGTTCATGCGGTCGAGGTTTCCGTTGGTCAGGTAGAGACCATCGGCGAAGTAGCGGACATCGACGGCGTCGAACGATCCGTTGCCGTCGAAGTCGCCGAGCACCTCGATGATGGCCTGCTCGCCCGAGCCCGCGGCGCCGCTGGGGGCGTTCCAGCGCGGGTTGCCGGCGCTGTAGCGCTGGGCGTAGGCCTTCATCATCTCGGTCACGTCGCCGGCATCGCGGGCGCTGTCGCCGCTAAAGTCGCCGGCGATCTTGTTGCGGCAGTCGAGCACGCCGCCGTAGGAGACGGGCACATCGGGAGTGCCGACCGTCCCCTGGCGGATGTAGTTGAGGCCGTTGAGCACGCCGTCGCTGTAGGTCGCGCCCGTGGTGCGGGCCGGCACGCGCCCGCACGCGGACTCGTTGAACGCGGCGAAGGCCGGGTTGTTGTGAACGTTGTTCGACAGCGTGTACTGCTGCACGCAGTTGTTCTTGCCCGAGTTGGTGACCATCTGGGTGTAGTCGCCGTCGAGGTGCAGGCGGTCGAGGGCGGCCAGCAGCAGGAACTGGCTGGCGGCGAACTCACCGGGCATGCCGAAGTTGCCGGGATCACTGGGGATGTTCGTGGTCGCGTCGATGCTGCGGGAGATGTTGTTCATGTACGCCGCGGCGTAGGGGTTGGCCATCGGGGGCGTCACCCGCGCGGGCAGGCCCGCTTCGGCGTTGGTGGCGTCGAAGAGGCCGTTGCCGTTGAGGTCGGTGAAGGGCTCGTTGATTTGACGGACGCCGTCGCAGTTGAGATCGACGAACGGATCGAAGGCGCCGACCCACCCCTGGCCGCCGAGGGAGGAGGCGTTGGAAAGCGGATCGCCGATGGTGGCGAGCACCGCCTGCCCGCCGATGAGCCAGCCGTTGTCGGAGTTGTTGACGATGTTCTGGGTGGTGGGGCGTACGTACTCGGTGCCGCCGTAGAGATCGTTCTTGATATCAGGAATCTCGAGCGCCCCGGTGGTAAGCCACGACCCCGAGCCGGATCCGGTAACGCCTCGCTCGGTGCCGACATACCCGATGCCCAGGCGTACGTTGCGGAGAGCGGTTTCCATGCCGCCGTTGCTGCCCTTGTTGGTCGGCGTGAAGGATGCTCCGAGGGTGTGGTTGTTGGCGGCGGTCGACAGGCCGCCGATGTTGTCGCCGACACCCCACGACGGGTCCACCCCGATGCAGTTCATAAGGGCGTTGCGAGTCCCCGAGCCCACATCGCGGGTCATCACGACGAGGTTCTCCCCCGAGGCCGCGCGTCCGGTCGTGAAGAGGTACTGCAGTTCGGTCATGGTGGCGCGCCGCATGGCGGTGCCGGGGTTGATCACCGGCGCGATGGGTGCGAAGGCCAGGGAGGTGTCGAAGATCGTGTTCGCGTCCGCGGCGCCGGGGTTGTTGGGGTCGAAGAGGTTGCGGCCGTTGAGGTCGGCGAGTGTGCTGGGCAGGTTGCCGAACCCGGCGGAACCGAACGGACGGGTGCCCGAGAGAACCGGGTTCTGGCCATAGCCCGCATCAGCCGGGGCCCGGTCCCACTTCGCCTGGCCGTCCTTTCGCACCGCGAGCGTGGTGGATACGTCCAGCGGAGACACATCGATTTCGAGGAAGCCGCCCGCGGAGGTGCCGGGCGAAGCGTAGATCGCCTGGTACATCGCGTTGGTGGTCAGCGGCGCACCACCGGGATTGCCGGAGTTGTACAGAGCCGGGGTGGGGTTCTGGTTGCCGCTGGTGATGTACAGCACGCGGTTGTGATAGGCGAAGGAGGCTCGCCCATCGACCACCGCAGGGCCGCGCGCGCCGCGGATCCCCAGGGGACTGGGGGCGGTGTCGTCCCCGGTCGCGCCGCTGCCGCGCCCGTTCAGTGTGAGTTCGATGAATCCGTTGACCGAACCGACCACGCGGTACTGCACACCCCAGACCTGCGAGGTGTTGGAGGGTCCGGCGGAGGCGAGTTGCTGGATGCCGGAGAAGAGGTAGCCCGCCACCCCGTTGCCGTCCACGTCGATGAAATCGTGGGTCGAGGCGTTGGACCTCACGTAGTTCTCGAGCAGCGTTGCGCCGCTCACGTTGATCAGGCCGGTCTGTGCCGCGGCGATACCGCAGCACGTCCCCGCGGCCGCCGCCATCCACGCTGTACGATACTTCGTCATTCGAATCCTCTCTGTTCTGTGCCCGCTCGCGGCGGGCCTCCATCCACAATCGAACACACCACCGATCGGCGCAACAAGGAGGCACGCCGTCTTGACACAATCCGCACGCGGCCTGTGCGCGATCCTCACGCGATCCGCGCGCACCGCGAGCGGCCCGGCAAAGGGACGCTCGCAAAGTCGCACGCTGTTGGCAGGCCGATCGACCCAAGACGCGAACACGGCTTTCGCCGCGGCCGCATCGCTCTCTCTCCCAAAGTCCACGACCGGGTCTATTGACCCGGCCGGATGTCCACTTTGTTGGCCCCGCCGCCCATGCTCCAGAACTTGTCGCCCCAGAGGCGTTTCTCGATGGTGGTCTCGATGGACAACTGCTCGACGTGTCCGTCGACAAAGGCGAAGTTGGTGGTCCCGCCGCGGGCGCTCTTCTTGCCGGGGTGGTGGCGACCGATGGCGTTCATGTTGGTGCGGGTGCCGTCCTCGATGGCGCCCACGATCACCGCGTCGTCCTCGATGTCCGTCACCCGGGGGTAACGGTAACGCCCATAGCCGGTGGGGTCGTTCAACGGCTCGGCGTAAACATTCACGCCTGATGAAAGACCGATGAAGGGCGTGATGGGTCGGTGGCTCTTGAACAGGGGCGTCTCGCCCGCGACCTTGACAGCGGCGTAATCGCTGACGGGGTTGAACTCGGTGGTCAGGATCGTGCTGCTCGAGAACTGGATGTCCGAGTCCTTGACGAAGATGTTCTTGCGTCCCCCGTCGCTGCTGAAGAACTTGTTGCGGGGGAAGATCGCGGCGTTGCCGGTGAAGGCGATGCGTTTCACCTGCCGGTCGTTGGGTGTTGTAGCGCCCACGCCGCCGCCCAGGTCATTGATCTGGCCCAGTTCCCAGTGATCCGAGTTCGGGCCGGGGTTGGTGGCGGGCGCGCCGCCCCGGGGCATGCCCGGGCACTGGAAGGCCGACTCGGGCACGCCACCCTCGTTGAAGATGAAGTAGGACCAGTGAACGTACCCATGATTGAGGTTCGGGTTGGTCTGCTGCTGATCCTCGAACCGCCAGGAAAGGCCCGATTCATCCGCGCCGTAGACGTAGTGCGGCGGGTAGTACTGCTTGCCGCTGATCAGGTAGCCCGCGATGCCCTGCACGACACTCCGCTCGCCCGCGGCGCACTTGATCATCCTCCCCGTGGCCCGCGCCTTGCCCAGGCTGGGCAGAAGAATACCGATGAGCAGGGCGATGATGGCGATCACGACCAGCAGCTCGATGAGCGTGAAGCCCGAGCGCTCTGACCGCCTGCGATGTGCCCTTGTGCCGTGCATGACGTTCCTCGTGTGAGAGAGAAGCAAGCGCACCACGGCACAAGCCGCACGCGCTATCTATGAGCACATGAGAATAACAGAAGAGTGTCAAGAGACCGTTGCGGCGGTGTGAAGTCCGCGCTAACTCACGGCCGCGCTGTCAACAGAGATCCCGAACGAACCGTGGACACACTGTGTTGATTTCATTCAGTTCTCGTCACCCATTGATGCGCCTCCCGCTCCCCCCGCCCGGGGGGTGTCGTCGCCCAGCGTGCGCTTCTTCCGCAGCAGGTGGTGGTAGTGCTGGGCGAAGCGGTGTGCCTCATCGCGGATCGCCTGGCAGAGTTTGAGTCCCGGGTTCTCCCGCCCGAGCCGGATCGGCTCGCTCGCCCGCTGCACGTAGATCAGTTCCTCCTTCTTCGCCAGCGAGATCACCATCGGCGGCTTCACGGAGAGCACCGCGAAGGCGTCCATCGCCGCGTGGAGTTGGCCCAGGCCACCGTCGATGATGATCACATCGGGGTAGAGTTCGGCCCCGTCGCCCGCCTCGCGGTAGCGGCGGCTGACGACCTCGCGGATGCTGGCGTAATCATCGTTCCCGGCGCTGGTGATGCGGTAGCGCCGGTACTCGCTCTTGAAGGGGCGGCCGTCGATGAAGCAGACCTTGCTGCCCACCGTTTCGCCGCCGCCGAGGTGCGCGATGTCGATGCACTCCAGACAGCGGATCGGCTCGTCCATGCCCAGCGTGCGCTGCAGGCTCTTGAGCGCTTTCCGCGGCTCGAAGATGATCGACTCGGCCTCGGGCTGCCAGTTGTCACGTTTGTCGGCACGCTCGTCGAGGCGCTCGACGGCCCGGATCTGGTCGCGCAGGGAGGCGGCCTGCTCGAAGCGCAGTTCCGCGGCGGCCCTGGCCATCTCCTCTTTCATCTCGCGCAGCATGGCGCTGCGCTTGCTGCCCAGGAACCGGACGAGCCGCTCGGTATCCGCGGCGTAGTCCTCCTTGCTGATCTTGTCGGCGCAGGGGGCGGTGCACTGATTGATGGCGTGGAGCAGGCACGGCCGGAAACGCTTGTTCTTCTCCTCGCCAGCGGTGATGTCCAGGCTGCACGTTCGGAACTTGAAGGCCCGCTGGAGGACCTGCACCGCCTCGCGCAGCGCCCCTGCGTTGGCGAAGGGTCCGTAGACCCGCGCGCCCTTCAGCAGCGCCCGGCTCGCCTCATCACCCGCGCCGGTGGGGTCGCGCGTGACGAAGACGCGCGGGAAGTCCTCGCCGGAGGTGATCACCAGATACGGGAAGGTCTTGTCGTCGGTGAGGCGGACGTTGAACCGGGGCCGCACATCCTTGATCAGACGGTTCTCGGTGAGCAGCGCCTCCCATTCGCTCTCGCACTCGATGGTCTCCACGTCGTGGACCGCGTCGAGCATCGGGTTCTTCTGAAATCCCAGCTCGGCGGAGGGGACGAAGTACGACGCGACCCGGTCGGGCAGGTTCAGGGCCTTGCCCACGTAGAGCACCACGCCCTTGTGGTCTTTCATCAGGTAGACCCCCGGCGAGCGGGGCAGGGTGCGGGCCTTCCTCAACAGGCGGGCCAGCCGCTCGTCGCGGCGCTCCGTACCCCAGGGCGGCGGCGCATCGGCGGGCGCGAACCCGTCCGCATCAACCGGTTCAGGAATGGGATCATCGGCCACGGCGTGGGGATTGTTGGGAGAGTCAAGGGCCGCCGCGGACGTGGGCGTCAGTTGCTGCTGGTCAGCAGCACGATGTTGAACGCCACCGACAACACCAGCAGCGCCCCCATCACGTACACGAGCCAGTTGAGCAGACTCACGGGCTGCACGCCGCTGACGGGGATCTCGGCGGGCGCGGCGGTCGCCTCCGCCGCGACGATCTGCGTGAGGTCGACGCCGCCGAAGTCCTTGTGCGCCAGGGGCGGGGGCTGGCCCGCGCGCACGGCCCGCAGGTCGCTGATGACGTCCTTGCAGTTGCGGTAGCGGGCCTTGGGGTCCTTGGCCATCATCATCTCGATGACCTCGGAAAGCCCCGCGCTGAGTTTGGGGTTGACGTGGTCGGGCGCGACCAGTTCGGCTTTCAGATGCTTGTGCATCACCGCCGACGGGTTCTTGCCGTCGAAGGGGACCGCGCCCGTCACCATGTGGTAGAGCGTGGCGCCCAGCGAGTAGATATCCGCGGCGGGGGTGATGTTCATCTCGCCGCGGATCTGCTCCGGGCTGATGTAATAGGGCGTGCCGAAGGCCTTGCCCTGTTCGGCTTCGGCGGCCTCCTTGTCGGAGATGGCGCGGGCCAGGCCCATGTCGGCGAGTTTCGCCGCCCCGGCGCTGGTGAGCATGATGTTCTTGGGCTTCACATCGCGGTGGATGAGGCCCCGCTCGTGGGCGTGCTGGAGGGCCTCGGCCACCTGGATGGTGATGTCGATGGCCTCCTGCTCGTTGTAGCGACGGTTCTTGACGATGACGTCGTAGACCGTCGAGCCTTCCACGTACTCCATGACGAAGTAGTGGTAGTCGCCGGCCTTGCCGACGTCGTAGGCCTGGACGATGTTGGGGTGGTTGAGTTGCGCCGCGGCGCGCCCCTCGGCGTAAAAGCGCTCGATGAACTGAGGATTGGTGGTGAACTTCCGAGGCAGGACCTTGATGGCGACCATGCGGTCGAGGCTGATCTGTTTGGCCTTGAAGACCGTGGCCATCGCGCCCGCGCCGAGTTTGCTGAGGATCTTGTAGCCGGGGATTTTCTGGCCGCTGCGCTCGGCCTGCGCGTATTCGCGCAAGCGGGCCATCTGACGCTTGGTGACGTACTCGTTCTGAACCAGCAGGTCGGCCAACGAGCGCTGGTTGCTGTCCTCGGCGAGGCTCTTCGACTGGGTGAGGCAGTGCTGCACCTCTTCGGGCGTCGCCAACTGATTGTCGATGACCATCCTGCCCAGGATGGTGTCGATGTTGGACCCCTGTTTGGCGACCTCCTGCCGGACTTCCTCGGCGCTGGGCACCACCGGCCCGGTGGAGCCCATACCCCGCGAGAGAGCGCTGGTGGTGCTCCCGGCGCGAGATAAACCCGCCGCGGACCCCGCCGCGAGGCGGGGCGTTTCACCGGGATCGGGTTGGCGTGCTTTCTGGCTCATCGAGTTGGGGGGTTGCGCAAGGGGGCGATGGTACGGACCTCGGTCGCGCTGCGTTCCCCTTCCTAGAAGTACGGTTCACGTATCGGCTTAGTTTCGTCGTACGTAGAGATTGAAGCAGGATTCTGATCGGTAGTCGGGCTGATGCACTCCAATCCGGACCCTATCAGATTCCTGATTACTTCCCCCGATGAGATCATCACGCACCACAGGCTGTGGGGACCGGATCATGCGATGCGAACAAGCGCCGATCACATTTGTATGGTTTGACTCCATAGTGTTCGGGCTTTCAATCGGGAACGGCTACTTTCACAGGATGCGCCCGCCGTTTCCACGTGCCCGCATCCCTCACTTCCTCATCAGGTTACACCTATGCCCAGTTCCCTCATCCTCGGCGCCGGCATGGTCGGCGGCATCATGGCCTCGGACATGGCCCGCGATTTCGAAGTCACGATCGCGGACATCCGCGAAGAGGCCCTGTCGGCCGCGGCGGCGCGCGCACCGGGTCGGATCAGGACGGTGCGGGCGGACCTCTCGGACCCCGCCGCGGTGACGCGGCTGGCGGCGGGGTTCGATGTGGTGATCGGGGCGCTCTCGAGCCGGATCGGGTTCGCGGCGCTGCGGGCCGTGATCGAGGCGGGGCGCCCCTACTGCGACATCTCGTTCATGGCCGAGGACTTCCTCGAACTCGATCAACTGGCGAAGAGGGCGGGGGTGACGTGCGTCACGGATTGCGGTGTCGCGCCGGGGATGAGCAACATCCTCACGGCCCACGGCGCGGCGATGCTGGACCGCTGCGAGCGCATCGAGATCTACGTCGGCGGCCTCCCGCGTGAACGGCGATGGCCCTTCGACTACAAAGCCGCTTTCAGCCCCGCCGATGTGATCGAGGAGTACACGCGCCCCAGCCGCCTGGTGGAGCACGGGCGGACGGTGGTGAAGGAAGCCCTGAGCGAGCCGGTGCTCATGGATTTCGCCGGCGTGGGCACGCTGGAAGCCTTCAACACCGACGGCCTGCGCAGCCTGATCGACACGGTCGGCGCACGCCGCGGCGTGCCGCACATGAAGGAGCAGACGCTGCGCTACCCCGGTCACATTGCGCTCATGCGGGCCTTCCGCGAAACGGGCCTGTTCTCGCAGGACGAGATCAGCGTGCGCGGCGCGAAGGTGAGGCCGCTGGACGTGACCAGCGCCCTGCTCTTCCCCAAGTGGACGTACGGGCCGGGCGAGGAGGACCTCACCGTCATGCGCATCATCGCCGCCGGTGAGAAGCGCGGCAGGGCAACGACGCTGACCTGGGACCTTCTCGATTTCTACGACCGCGAGACGAGCAGCACGAGCATGGCACGAACCACGGGCATGCCCTGCACCATCGTGGCGCGGATGCTGGCACGCGGCACGTTCAAGTCCCCCGGTGTCAACCCCCCCGAAGCCCTCGCCGATCAGCCCGGCACGGTGGATCACATCCTGCATGAACTGTCAGAGCGGCGGATCACGTACACGTTCACGGAATCCACGTGAATCGACATTCGTTCAGCGGCGAATAACGAGCAGCGACCCCGCGCGGCCGCGGCACGCGGATTGCATCACGTTCGTCCTACCACCGTCCAACCCGTGTGACTTCCACCCACCCTCGCGCCGCCGTGTCCTCCGACCCCAACATCCTCGTCTTCCTGACCAGCGCCAAGACCGAGTTCGAGGGGCGGGCGATGGCCGCGGCCCTTGAGGCGGAGGGGATCCCGGCGCGGGTCTTCGCGGCGGCGGCCCGCATGGTGCAGTGGGAGGCGGGGTATAACGACCCGATCAAGGTGATGGTGCGGCGCGGGGACTTGGCCCGCGCGGCGGACGTGCTCCGCCAGACCAGGGCCGCTTCGCGGTCGATCGACTGGTCCACGGTGGATGTCGATGAACCGGGTGTGCTGGCCGACGGCGCGATGTGCGACTCGTGCGGCAGCTCGCTGGCGGAACTGCCGGCGGAGACCGAGGAGTGCCCGCACTGCGGGGCGTGGCTGCGGCCGGACGATGCCGAGACGGGGCCGGTGTCGGAGGGGCCGCGCGTGCCCTTTTCTGTTCGGTGGGCGGGACTCCGCAGCGCTGGCCTGACGATGGTGATGCTCAGCGGCGCACTCTGGGCGCTGGGCGGGGCGTACGCCGTGCCGCTGGCGGCGATCGTGCTCTTCTACCTCGCGTTCCGCACCGGCCCCAAGGGACGCTCGCACCCCGGGCGATAGCGCCCGGCGTACACTTGGCCCACTCGTGAACAAGGGCGCCAGAGCGTCCGAAACGCACCCAACGCCGCGGTTTTCACGCGGCCCAACGCACGCAAGAGAGCACACCATGACAAAGACGGAGCGCCTCACCATCACCGCCGGGATCGGCCTCGCACTCGCCCTCGCGCGAGGCCTGCGCGGCACGGGCGAGCCGGCACACGCCGCGCCCACCGCCGCCGAGACCACGCGCATCGCGACGGTGGACATGCTGCTGCTGGTGGAACGGATGATCTCGGGTGAGAAGTACACCGCGGATCGGGACAACTTCACGACGGAGCAGAACAAGAAACTCCAGCCCCTCGCCGATGAACTGCAGAAACTGCGGGACGAGTCGAAGGACCTGAAGGAGGAAAGCGAGCGCTTCAAGAACCTCGCCCGGGAGTTCAACGAGAAGAACCAGCGCCTGATGGAGATGGGCCAGGTCGCCAACCGCGAGGTGGAGCAGTTCAAGACGGCGCAGGTGACCGAGGCCTTCCGCCTGGTGGGCGAGGCGGCGGAGCGGATGGCCGGCGAACTGGGCTACTCCCATGTCTTCTCGACGCGCAGCGGGGCTTTCACCATCAAGAGCGACAACGTGAACGGCGCGGTGCAGGAGATTCTTGCCCGAGGGCTTATCAAAAGCCCGACAGCGGACGACCTGACCGAGCGCCTGATCGCGGCGATGAAACTCGAAGCCCCCGCCGCGGCGGTGCCCGTGCCCGATGGGTCCGCACCCGGCGGACCCAGGTAACGCGTCAGACCACCCCCGACCTCTTGACACAGGCGGTCTCCCACGCGCCGATGATGAGCCGCGTCAGGTGGCCCCGCAGCGAACCCCGAACCTCATCCACCGATGGGCAGGTCGCGCCCAGCAGCGTGTTCATGCTCGTCACAGGCCGGCCGTGCAGCCCGCAGGGCACGATCAAACCGAAGTGCGAGAGGTCGGTTGTCACGTTGAGCGCGAGGCCGTGCATGCTGATCCACTTGCGCACGCGCACCCCGAACGCGGCGATCTTGGCCCCATCGACCCAGACCCCGGTGGCCTTCGGGTCACGCTCGCCGCGGATGCCGAAGGCGGCGCAGGTGTCGATGACGGCCTGCTCCAGAAGTCGCATGTACTCGTGCAAGCCCAGGTTGAGCCGGTTGAGGTCGAGGATCGGGTAGGCCACGATCTGGCCCGGACCGTGATAGGTGATGTCGCCGCCGCGGTCTGTCTCGTGAACCTCGATGCCGTTCGCAGAGAGCAGGGCGGGGGTGGCGAGGAGGTGGTTCGAGGCCCCGGCACGGTGAGAGATGGTGATGACCGGCGGGTGCTCGACAAGGAGTACCACACCCAGATGACCGTCCGGGTTGGCCCGCGCTGCGAGGACCCCTTCGACTCGGCGCACCTGCTCCGCGTACGCCGCGGCGTATGAAAGTCGGCCCAGGTCCACGAGTTCTACACGGGGCGGGAGCATTCGGCGTGACAGGGTACGAACGGGCCGGGCACTCTACGATTGGCCCGATGGCGAGTTACACAATCCACCCCACATCGGTCATCTCGGCGGAATCGGAGTTGTCGGAAGGTGTTGAGATCGGGCCGTGGTGCGTTCTGACAGGGCGCGTGCGGCTGGGGCCGGGCGTGCGCCTGGTGGCGAACGTGCACCTGAACGGCCCGGTGGACGTGGGCGAAGGGACGATCCTGTACCCCGGCGCGTGCATCGGCTTCCCCCCCCAGGACTACAAGTTCAAGCTCGGCGACACGACCGCGGGGGTGCGGATCGGCAGGGATTGCCTGATCCGCGAGCACGTCACGGTGCACGCCGCGACCAAAAAAGACATCCCGACGACCATCGGAGACAAGGTTTTCATGATGGTGTCATCGCACGCGGGGCACGATGTGACGGTGGGCAACAACGTCATCCTGGGGAACAGCGTGCTGCTGGCCGGGCATGTGCGGATCCACGACGGCGTGATCATGGGCGGCAACGCGGCGATCCACCAGTTCGCGCAGGTAGGCCGGCTGGCCTTCGTCTCCGGGCTGACGGCCTGCCCGGGAGACATCCTGCCCTTCTGCGTGAGCGGGGAGCGCAACATCCTCAACTCGGTGAACCTGGTGGGGATGCGGCGGGCGGGCTTCCCCCGCGAGCACATCACCGCAGTGCGCAACGTCTTCTGGCACGTCCTGTGCCAAAGACTGCCCCGGCCCGAGATGCTCGCCGCGCTCGAGGAACATGGCCGAAACTGCCCGCCCGTCATGGAAATGGCGGAGTTCGTCCGGGGCAGCAAGCGCCCGATCGCCCGGGGCCGGCGCGCCGGCATGGCCGAAGAGGCGGGCGTGCAGTGACGGACAGCGCGGCCCGGCTGTGCGTGCTGTCGAGCAGTTCCTCGGGGAACTGCTCGGTGGTGCGTGCCCGCGATGCCGCGGGGGTCGAGCGAACGATCCTGGTGGATGCCGGACTCAGCCCCCGCCGAACGCGAATCCTGCTCACGGAGATCGGCCTGTCGGGCGTCGTGCCCGATGCGGTCGTCCTGACTCACCTCGACATCGACCATTGGAATCCCGGCTGGGTCGCGGCGATGCCCGAGACAACCACGGTCTTCATCCACCGGCGGCACCGGGCGCGGGCCGAGCGCAGCGGCAAGGCGTACCTGCGCACCGGCGTCTTTGACGGTGAGTTCGAGCCGCTGCCGGGCATCCGCGCGAAAAGCGTGCTGCTCGGGCACGACGACCTGGGGTGTGCGGCCTTCCGTTTCGAGTTCGTGTGCGGGGCATCGCTCGGCTACGTGACCGATGCGGGCGCGCCGACGCCGGAGATGTGCGACCACGTCGCGGGTGTCGATGTCCTCGCCATCGAATCAAACTACTGCCCCGCGATGCAGTTGGCCAGCAGCCGCCCCGACTTCCTCAAGCACCGCATCATGGGCGGCAAGGGGCACCTCAGCAACGCGCAGTCCGCCGCGGCGGTGGGTCGGATCGGCCCGCGGTCGGACGTGGTGCTGCTGCACCTGTCGCGCCAGTGCAACACGCCGGACGCGGCCCGACGCGAGCACGCGGGCTGCCCGCGCCGACTCACCATCGCCGGGCACGATGCCCCGACTCCCTGGGTGCCGATCGTCCCCGGCGAATCTCCGGAGTTGAAGGTCGTGCGCTATCAGGGCGTTCTGTGGGGGTAGCGATTCCACTCTCTTCGAG
>ERZ761602.5003-NODE-5003-length-16155-cov-6.098012_pt1 | contig 16155 bp, 11 predicted proteins | sample MGYA00512165_ERZ761602 | MGnify/ENA primary metagenome ERZ761602 (study PRJEB28899, sample SAMN02445085) | bioreactor sludge metagenome | biome: EBPR sludge; isolation source: Thorneside wastewater treatment plant | place: Australia: Brisbane, Thorneside...
TTCGAGCCTCGCGCCGAACAGCTCTCGCACGAGCGCCGCGACCTCGGCGTGCGAGGCGAGCACGCCGCCGCGCTCGGCGAGCGTGCCGAGCGCCGTGCCGAAGGCCCGCGCCGTGGTGAAGCGCTCGTCGCGCGAGCGCGCGAGCACCGAGCCGAGCAGGGCGTCGAAGTCCGCGCCGAGCTCGGGCAGGATCGACGACAGCGGCGGCACCTCGGCCTTCGCGACCCGCTGCAGCACCTCGACCTCGCTCTGCCCGCCGAAGAGCTTGCGCCCTGCGAGGGCCTCCCAGAGCACGATCCCGAGCGCGAAGACGTCGGCGCGTGCGTCGAGCTCGCCGCTCTCGACGTACTCGGGCGCCATGTACGAGAGCTTTCCTTTGAGCGATCCGGTCGTCGAGTCGCTGCCTCGGCGCGTGACCTTGGCGATGCCGAAGTCGGCGACGCGCGCGCGCCCGTCGACGCCCACGAGGATGTTGTGCGGTGAGACGTCGCGGTGCACGAGCCCGAGCGGCTGGCCCTGCTCGTCGCTGAGCTCGTGCGCGACCTGCAGGCCCTCGCAGGCGTCGAGCACCAGCCTCACGGCGACCCCGGGCGGCAGGCGCTCTCCTCGGGCCTCGACCGCGCCGAGCAGCTCCGACATCGAGGCGCCCTCGACGTACTCCATCACGAGGCTCAGGTCCGGCGAGTCGCCGCCTTCGCGCTCCACGTCGAGCACCGCGACCACGTTGGGGTGGTGCAGCTGCGAAGCGAGGCGCGCCTCGTCGACCAGCATGCGCACGAAGGCTTCGTCTTCGAGCAGGTGCGGGTGCGCGCGTTTGATGGCGACGACCCTCGAGAAGCCGAGCGGGCCACGCTTGCGCCCGACGTACACCGTGGCCATGCCGCCCGACGCGAGCTTGAACAGGACCTCGTAGCGCGACGCCGGGCGGCCCATGGGGCCTAGAAGCTTAGCCCGAGCGGGGCTCTGCGAGCGGCGTCTCGGGCGGGTGGCTCGGCGCCACCCCAGTCGGTGAGGATCGCGAGCAGGCCGGTGCCCACAGCGGAGAGCAGCGCGCCGCCGAGCAGGAGGTTGGTGCGGAGCTGTGCGTCCTGTCCACCCGCGCGCGCTCCGAGATCGCCCGCGAGGAAGGCGTCGTGGCGGTCGAGCGTGTCGACGCCCGACCACGCCGTGAGGCCCGCGAGCGCGACCGTGACGACCCCTCCGGCGACGACCCAAGCGGGCGAGAGGCCGCCGCGGGGCTCGACGCTCGGCGCGGGCGGCGGCGGAGCGAGCTCGCTCGAGCTCGCGGCGGTCGGCGCGAGCGGCGCGGGCGGCGCGCTCGGTGCGGGCGGCGCGGGCGGGCGGTAGTCGAGCGTCTCCCCCGCGGAGAGGCTGAGGCGATGTCGCTCGCGCACACCGGAGACCTCGACCTCGAGCGCGTGCTCACCCGCGAGCGCCCAACGCCGCTCCTGAGGTGCCAGCGCCGCGCCGTCGAGCACGAGCGCGCAGGCGCGCTCGTCCGGGCAGGACACTCGCAGGCGCCCGACCCGCGGCGCGGCGCGCTCACGCGCGGTCTGGGTGAGCGTCTCGTCGAGCGCCGAGGGCCCCCGCTGCTCGGCGCGCTCGAGCAGGGTCATCGCCAGCGCTGGATCGTCGGCGAGCAGCGAGGCCTTGAGCGCGGACTCGAGCGCGACGCGGTTGGGCGCGAGCGCGTCGGCTCGAGCGAAGAGGCGCGCAGCCTCGGCGTAGCGCTTCTCCTCGAAGGCCCGCGAGGCCGCGTCGTAGGCGGTGCGCGCGTCGCTCGCGTCGTCGGCGGCCGCCGGCCTCGCAAGCGAGCCGCCGAGGGCGAGCAGCGCGAGCGCGAGCGCCGTCGTGCGTAGGCCGGAGGCGCTCACGAGCAGCCTCCGCCCTCACAGCTGCACGAAGCGCTCGACGAGGCCACGGTGCAGGTCTGCGCGTTCTCGCACTGGAGCGTGCCGGCGGCGATGCCGTCGCAGCCGAGCTCGACCTCGTCGGCGTTCGCTCCGTGCACGGTGCAGTTGCCGCCGGCGCAGCCGAGCTTGCAGATCGCCGCGGTGCCGCAGTCGACCTCGCAGTTGCTCCCGGCGCAGGCGACGTAGCACTCGCTCGCGTCGCCGCACTGCACCGCGCAGGAGCCCCCCTGACAGGTCACCTGGCAACAGGCGGCGTCGCACACATAGGGGCTGCAATCATCGAGCACGCCGCAGAGCACGGAGCTGGGGCAGCTGCCGCCGCTCGAGCTCGAGCTGGTCGTGGAGCTCGGGCTCGAGCTGGTCTCGCCGCCGCCGCCAGCGCCCTCCGGCACGGTCCAGTCGAGCACGCAGGCTGGGAGCAGCGTGAGCGTCGCGAAGGCGAGGAGCGGCCGGGCGAAGCGAGGCGCGCGTCGGGCCGAGGTGCTGAAGGGCGGCGTCGAGAACGTGGTCATGGGGCGAGCCCCGGCAAACTCGGGACCGTGCGTCGAGAGACGCCAGGGAACGCTAGCCGCACCGGGGTCGTGAGAACAAGCCGCGCGCGCCGAGGGTCGCGGGGGCCACGCGCGGGGGTGGGCTGCGGCACCGATGCAGCAGGCTGCGGCGTCGATGCAGCAGGCTCGGGCGCGGTGGCTCGCCCCGGGCCGCGCAAGGCGCCTTCGCTGCGCTCTCGGGCACCTGGCGCGCTTCGTGAAGTGGAGCTCCTTCGTCAGGAGGACACCATGAAGATTGGCTTCGGTATCTTGGTCTGGGCTTGTGCGGTGGGCGTCGCGTCGATGGGCTGCACGGTCGTCGAGGGCGACGGCGAGGGCGAAGGCGACGGCGGGAGCAGCAGCGGCAGCGAGAGCTCCGGCTCGACGGGCACCACCGGCTCGAGCACGAGCGGCACGAGCGGCACCGGCGGGGGGAGCGGCACGAGCACGAGCACCGGCACAGGTGGCGCGGACGGCTGCGAGCTGCAGGCCGACGGGAGCTGCCTCTGCACGACGAGCTGCGACGCGAGCTGCGTCGAGGGCGGCTGCGACATGCGCTGCACCGATGGCGCCACCTGCGCCCAGAGCTGCGAGGGCGCGGGCTGCAACCTGTGGTGCGAGTCGGGCGCCGAGTGCGACCAGGACTGCAGCGGCGGCGGCTGCAACGTCACCTGCCAAGGCGGCTCGACCTGCGAGGCCTCGTGCTCGGGAGGCGGCTGCGTCTTCTCGTGCATGCCCGGTGCGAGCTGCGACTTCAGCTGCACGGGCGGCGGCTGCGTCGGGCTCTGAGCGCGCCGTGCTCGGAGGGCGCGCCGGCCACGCTGCCGCGCGCGCCCGCCCCGCACCTCGCGCGCTGCTCCACGCTGGGCGGTCTGGCCTACGCCGCGCCGCGCTCAGCGATCCTGCTCGTCGCTTCGGCCGGCCTTGGCGACCAGCCGGCCGAAGTGGGTGCGGTCGAGCCCCGCGAGGCGCGCCGCGGCGCTCTGGTTGCCCGAGGTGCGCTCGAGCAGGGCGCGCACGTAGAGGCGCGTGAAGGCGTCGACGAGCTCGTCCTTCAGCTCGGCGTAGGGGCGTGAGACGTCGACGTGGCGCGTGAGCGCGTGCTCGAGCACGCCGCGCGAGCTCGCCTGCGTGACGTCGAGGCTGCCCATCGCGAGGTAGGCCTGCACGACGTTGCGCAGCTCGCGCACGTTGCCCCGGTAGCTGCGCGACTTGAGCGCCTCGAGCACCTCCGCGGGCAGCGCGGCGTCGCCTCGCTCGGCGAAGTGCGCCGCGAGCAGCGCGATGTCTTCCATGCGCTCCCGGAGCGGTGGCACGCGCAAGCGCACCACGGCGAGGCGGTAGTAGAGATCCTCTCGGAAGCGCCCGTGGCTCACGTCGTCGAGCAGATCGCGGTGGGTCGCGGCGATGACACGCGCCTTCACGAGATGCGCGCGTTCGGCGCCCAGCGGTCGGATCTCCCCCGTCTCGAGCGCGCGCAGGAGCGCCGGCTGCAGCGCGAGCGGCAGCTCCCCGATCTCGTCGAGGAAGAGCGTGCCTCCGTCGGCTTCGTCGAAGGCGCCGCGCCTGTGCTCGGCGGCGCCGGTGAAGGCGCCGCGGCGGTGACCGAAGAGCTCGCTGGCGACGAGGTTCTCGTGGATCGCGCCGCAGTTGACGGTCACGAGCGGGCCGGTGGCGAGCTTCGACGCGCGGTGCAGCGCCTGCGCCACGAGCTCCTTGCCGGTGCCCGACTCTCCCTCGAGCAGCACCGAGACGAGCGAGCCCTCGAGGCGCTGGAGCGCAGCGTAGAGCCTGCGCATCGGCAGCGAGCGCCCGAGCAGGCCATGGTAGGCGCCCTGCTCGAGCGGCTCGAGGCCGTCGAGCGAGCCGCGGTCCGGCTCGATGCAGAGGCGCACGCCACCGATCTCGAGCGCGGCGCCAGGCTGGAGCACGGCGCTCTCGACGCGCTGGCCGAGGTAGTAGGTGCCGTTGCTGCTGCCGACGTCGCGCACACGCACGCCCTCGGCGACGAGGTGGAGCTCGAGGTGCACGCGCGAGACGGTCGCGTCGTGCACGACCATATCGCAGCTCGAGGCGCTGCCGACCGAGCAGCGCTCCGCGCCGAGGCGGAGCACCGCGGGCGTCGAGCTCGCACCCTCGACGCGCAGCAAGAGCTCGATCGGGCGAGCAGCCGTGCCCTTGCGCGAGAGGCGCGAGGTGAGCGCGTCGGCCTTCGGCGCATCCTGCGGTGCGTCCTCGGGGGCGGACTTCGACACCATGCACGTGCGCGTAGCAGATCTCGCGCCGCGCCGCGCCGCCGCACCGGCGCAGGCCCCTCCCCCACCTTGCGAGCCCCCCGGGCGAGCACTAGCTTCGCAGCCTCATGAAGATCGAGCTCTCCGTCCAGGGCATGCACTGCGATGGCTGCGTGAAGCGCGTCGCGAACCTGCTCGCCAAGGTCGAGGGGGTCGAGGCCCCCGAGGTGAGCCTCGGCCACGCGAGCTTCGAGGCCGACGACGAGGCCAGCGCCGAGGCCGCGCGCGCCGCGCTGGAGAAGGCCGGCTACGGCGTGGCGCCGGGTGGGCCGAGCGGTGGCGCAGGCTGAGGCCGCGCAAGCCGAGGCGGCGCGGCCTCCTGCGGTGCAGGCGCGGGTCACGCTGCCGGTCGACGGCATGACCTGCGCCGCGTGCACCTCGGCGGTGACACGCGCGCTCGAGGGCACACCGGGCGTGCACCGGGCCTCGGTGAACCTGCTCACGCGCAGCGCCACGGTCGACTACGACGCCGAGCTCTCGAGCGTCGCGGCGCTCGTCGCCGCCGTGAACGACGCGGGCTACGAGGCCCGTCCGCCGGCGATCGACGAAGGCGCGATCGCGGCGCAGGAGGCGCTCGAGGCGCAGCAGGAGCACGAGCGGCGCGATCTACGCCTGCGCGCCGGGCTGAGCCTCGCGCTCGCGGCGCTGGCCATGATCGTCTCGATGCCGCTCATGAGCGCGGGGCACGTGCACGCCGAGGCCGGCCACACGAGCGCGCCCGTCGATCCGCTCATGGCCTGGTCGATGCGCTGGCTCGATCCGCCGCTGCGCGCCGCCCTGCCCTGGCTCTACGAGCTGCCCACGCGCGCGCTCGAGCTCACGCTCTTCGCGATGACCGCGATCGTGCTCGGCTGGGCGGGCAGGCGCTTCTTCGTGCGCGCCGTCGCCGCCGCGCGTCACCGCTCGGCCGACATGAGCACGCTCGTCGCGCTCGGCGCGGGCTCCGCCGCGCTCTACTCCGCGGTCGCCACGATCGCGCCCGAGCTCTTCCTCCGCGCGGGCCTGCGCCCGGACGCCTACTACGAGGCGGCGATCTTCATCGTCGCGCTCGTGCTCTTCGGCCAGTCGCTCGAGGCGCGCGCGCGCACGCGCACCTCCGCCGCGCTTCGCAAGCTCGCCGGCCTGCAGCCGAAGTCGGCGCGCATCGAGCGCGAGGGCGCCGAGGTCGAGGTCCCGCTCGCCGAGGTGCACGTGGGCGACGTGGTGCTCGTGCGCCCGGGCGAGCGCATCCCGGTCGACGCCGTGGTGCTCGAGGGCGAGAGCCGGGTCGACGAAGCGATGCTCACGGGCGAGCCCGCCCCGGTCGAGAAGCTCGCGGGCGCCAAGCTCTGGGGCGGCACGATGAACGGCCGTGGCGCCCTGCGCGCGCGTGCCAGCGCCGTCGGCGACGCGAGCGCGCTCGCCGGGATCGTGCGCCTCATGCGCGCGGCGCAGAGCTCACGCGCGCCGATCCAGGCAGAGGCCGATCGCCTCGCGGGCGTCTTCGTGCCGATCGTGCTCCTGCTCGCGCTCGCCACCTTCGCGGGCTGGCAGCTCTTCGCGCCCGGCATGCTCGGCCACGCCATCAGCGCCTCGCTCAGCGTGCTCGTGATCGCCTGCCCCTGCGCGCTCGGCCTCGCCACGCCCACCGCGGTGCTCGTCGCCACCGGGCGCGGCGCCTCGCTGGGCGTGCTCTACAAGGGCGGCGAGGCGCTCGAGCGCGCGAGCCGCGTGAGCACCGTGGTCTTCGACAAGACGGGCACGCTCACCGAAGGCAAACCCGTGCTGCGCGACGTGGAGCCCTTCGGCGACTTCGATCGGCGCGAGCTCTTGCGCCTCGCCGCGAGCCTCGAGCAGAAGAGCGAGCACCCGCTCGCGGAGGCGGTCGTCGCCGCAGCCAAAGCCGAGGGGCTCAGGCTCGCGCGCGCCACGAAGGTCGAGGCGCGCGCCGGGCTCGGCGTCGTGGGCCAGGTCGAGGGGAGGCGCGTCTTGGTGGGCCGCGCCCAGCTGCTCGAGGAAGAGGGCGTCGACGTGGAGGCTGCGCGCGCCGCCATCGATCGCCTCGCCGGCGAGGCGCGCACGCCCGCGCTCGTCGCCGTCGACGCCGAGCTCGTGGGTCTCTTCGGCGTCGCCGATCGCCCACGCGCCGAGGCCCGCGCCACGGTCGCGCGCCTGCGCGAGGCGGGCCTCGGCGTCGTGCTGCTCTCGGGCGACGCCAAGCGCACGAGCGAGGCCATCGCGCGCGAGCTCGGGGTCGAGCGTGTGGTCGCCGAGGTGCTGCCCGCCGGCAAGGTCGCGGAGATCGAGCGACTGCGCAACTCGGGCGAGGTCGTGGCGATGGTGGGCGACGGCCTGAACGACGCGCCCGCGCTCGCGACCGCCGACGTCGGCGTCGCGATGGGCAGCGGGGTCGACGTCACGGTCGAAGCCAGCGACATCACGCTCGTGCGCAGCGATCTCGGCGCCGCGGCCGACGCGCTCGCGCTCGCGCGCCACACGCTCTCGGTGATGCGCCAGAACCTCGCGCTCGCCTTCCTCTACAACGTGGTCGCGATCCCGCTCGCCGCGGGCCTCTTCTACGCGCCCTTCGGCATCCTGCTCTCGCCGGTCGTCGCCAGCGCCGCGATGGCGCTGAGCTCGGTCAGCGTCGTGAGCAACTCGCTGCGCATCGCGCGCTACGCGCCGCGCCGCGCCTGAGCGCGACCCACCGGGCCCGAGCGCGAGCGCGCCCAGCCCGGCGCGAGCGCCCTCACTCCGCCGCCGTCGGCGACACGCCCGCGGGCTTCGGCGTGCTTCGGCCGAGCTTGCCCTTCGCCCAGCCGAAGACGCCGCGCACGTCTTCGATCGCATGGTACATCGTCGGCACCACGACGAGCGTGAGCACGGTCGCGAAGGCGAGGCCGAAGATCACCGCGACGGCCATCGGCCCCCACCAGTCGGCGCTCTGGCTGCCCCAGACCATCTTGCCGGCGATGAAGTCGTAGCTGATGCCGGTGGCCATGGGCACGAGGCCGAGCACCGTGGTGACGGCCGTGAGCAGCACGGGGCGGAGGCGCGTGAGCCCGGCCTCCACGAGCGCCTCGAACACGCCGAAGCCTCGCTCGCGCAGCTGGCCCACGTAGTCGAGCAAGACGATGGCGTTGTTCACGACCACGCCCGCGAGCGAGATCACGCCGATGCCCGTCATGACCACGCCGAAGGGCGTGCCCGTCAGGATGAGGCCCCAGAGCACGCCGACCAGGCTGAGGATGACCGAGGCGAGGATGATGAGCGGCGTGGTGAAGCTGTTGAACTGCGCCACGAGGATGAGCGCGATGAGCGCCACGGCGACCATGAAGGCCCAGCCGAGGAACTCCTGCGTCTTCTGCTGCTCGTCTTGCGCGCCGCCGAGGCGCGCGACGTAGCCAGGCGGCGCCTCGTAGGTCTTCAGCATCGCGCCGACCGCGGCGCGCACGTCGTTCTCGTTGACGCCGGGCTCGACGTCGCCGCCGATCGTGACGACGCGCTTCTGGTCGATGTGACGGATCGAGCCGCTGCCGCCCGCGAGCGAGTAGCTGGCGACCGTGGACAGCGGCACCGCGAAGGTGTTCGGGCTCGTGTCTTCGCGGCCCGGGATGCGCATCGACAGCACGGTGGAGAGGTCTTCGCGGTGCTTGGGCGCGAGGCGCACGACGATGTCGTACTCGTCTTCGCCGTCGCGCACGGCGCTCGCCTTGGTTCCGGCGACCGCGGTGCGGATCGTGCCGGCGACGGCGTTGGTGCTCGCGCCGACGCGCTTCGCCTTGGCGCGATCGATGCGCAGGCGCATCTCGGGGCGGCCGACGCGGTAGTCGTCGGTCAGATCCGCGACGCCCTCGACGGCGCGCAGATCGCGGCGCAGCTTCGCGGCGAGCTCTCCGACGACGTGGAAGTCGTCGCCGCTCACCTCGACCGCGATCGGTTTGCCGACGGGCGGGCCCATGCGCAGCTTCTCGACCGTGATCTCGGCGCCCGGGATCTCGGCGACCTTGTCGCGCAGCCGGTCGATGACCTTGTCGGCGTTCTCGGAGCGCGGCTTCTCGCCGTCGGCGGCCTTCGTCGGGTGGGGGAGGAAGTCGATCGAGATGCGCGCCTGGTTGCTCGCCGCCTGGGCGCCGGCCATCGGGTTGCCGCCGCCCGAGACGCCCGTCTCCGCGACGAAGACCTCGACGTCGGGCTCGGTGGCGATGATCGCCTCGATCTCGCGCACGATGCGGTCGGTGGCCTCGAGGTCGGCGCCGTCGGGCAGGCGCACGGCCACGGTCGCCTGATCGGGCTCGGTCGAGGGGAAGAACTCGGTGCCGTGGTTGAGCTTGCCGTAGGCAGCGAAGGTGCCGAAGAGCGAGGCCGTGACGAGGAAGAGCGCGACGTAGCGGTGGCGGATCGATGCCACGAGCAGGGCCTTGTAGGCCCGCATGAAGGCGCCGGGCTTGTGGTCGGGCGCCTTGACCTTCACCTTGAGGAAGCGCGCGAGGAAGACCGGCAGGATCCACACCGCGGCGGCCAAGGAGGCCGTCAGCACGATGATGACCATCTTGGGCAGGTAGCCCATGAACTGGCCCATGATGCCCGTCCAGAGGAGCATCGGCGCGAAGGCGGCGACCGTCGTGGCCGTGGAGGCGGCGACCGGGATCGCGATCTCGCTCGTGCCCTGGGTGGCTGCTTCGTCGGGCGGTGAGCCGTTCTCGGCGAAGCGGTACACGTTCTCGACGAGCACGATGCCGTTGTCGACGAGCATGCCGAGCGCGAGGATGAGCGAGAAGAGCACCACCATGTTGAGCGTGATGCCGAAGGCCGAGAGCGCGATGAAGCTGATGAGCATCGACAGCGGGATCGTGACGCCCACGAAGATCGCGTTGCGCCAGCCCATGAAGATGATGATCACGCCGACGACGAGCACGAGCGCGCTCGCGATGTTGTTCTCGAGCTCGCTCACCATGTCGCGCACGTTGCTCGACTGATCGCTGAGCACGTTGATCTTGAGCTCCGCGGGCAGCTTCTCGCGCTTCTGGGCCACGAGCGCGCGGACCTGATCGGCGATGTCGAGGATGTTCGCGCCGGCGCGTTTGGTGACGGCGATCGACACGGCCGGCTCGCCGTTCATGCGGCTGTAAGTCTGCCGATCGGCGAAGCCGTCGACGACCTGAGCGACGTCCTTCACGAAGACGGGCCGGTCGCCGACGCGTTTGACGGCGACGGCCTCGATCTCGGGAGCGGTGCGCAGCTCGCCCGGGATGCGCAGGAGGTAGCTCGCGTCGCGCGCCTTCACCTCGCCGCCGGGCACGTTCACGTTCTCATTCGAGATCGCGCCGATGACGTCGTCGAGGCTGAGGCCGTAGTGCTGGAGCCGGTTCGGATCGATCTCGACCGAGAACTCGCGATCGCGACCGCCGGAGAGCTTCGCGTCGAGCACGCCGGAGATGCGCTTGAGCTCGTCTTCGAAGCCCTCGCCGATGCGTTTGAGCGTCACCTCGTCGAGCGGGCCGGCGAGCGTGACGATGAGGATCGGCATGTCGCTGAAGCTCACCTCGCGGATGTCCGAGTCCTCGGCGTCGGCGGGCAGGTCCTTCACCCGGTTGACGCGATCGCGCACGCGCTGCACCGCGTCTTCGATCACGACCTCCGGCTCGAACTCCATCGTGATGATGCTCACGCCCTCGGCCGAGGTGCTCGACATCTTCTTCAGGTCCTTGAGACCCGAGAGCTCGTTCTCGAGGGGGACCGTGATGAGCGACTCGATGTCCTCGGGCGAGACGCCGATGTAGGGCGTGCTGATGAGCACGACCGGGATCTTCACGTCGGGGTTCGACTCGCGGGGCAGCCCCTTGTAGGAGCTCAAACCGAAGATGAAGATGCAGAAGGTGACGAGGAAGACCGGCGCGCGGTTCTTGACGAGCCAGGCGATCATCGGTCCTTGCCCTCTGACTTCGGCGCCTCGCTCTCCGCGCCCGGCTTCGGCTTGGCCGAGGCTGCGTAGTCGACGCGGCCGTCGGTGCAGCAGCGGCCCTCGCGCGCGACGATGAGCGCGTCGCCGTCTGCGAGCTCGCGGTGACCGGTGACGACGAGGCGGTCGCCGACCGCGAGGCCCTGCTCGACGACCACGCTGCGCCCGAGCACGGGGCCGAGCGCGAGCTTGCGGAAGCGCGCGACGCCGCCCTCTTCGACGAAGGCGCCCACGCCGTCGAGCTTCGTCACGAGCCAGTCCTGCGAGATGGCGAGGCGGTCGTCGCCTGCGGCGAGCGGCACACGGACCTGGGCGATCATGCCGGGCAGGAGCGCGCCTTCGCCCTTGGGCACGTCGACCTCGGCGATGAAGGTGCGCGTGCGCAGGTCGGCCGCCTGGCGGATGCGCTTCACCGTGCCTGTGAAGGGATCGGGCCGGCCCTCGGTGGTCACGAGCACCTCCTGCCCTGCCTTCACCGCGAGCACGTCGCGGTCCGAGAGGCTCACCGTGACGCGCGCCGGGTCGAGCTGCACGAGCCTCACGAGCGGCGCGCCTGGCGCGGCGACCTCGCCGACCTCGGCGTCGACCTGCACCACCGTGCCGTCGAAGCTCGCCGACACGATCGCACGTGCCACGGCGACTTGGGCGCTCTGGATGTTCGCCTTCGCGGCGGCGAGGCGCGTCTCGGCGGCGTCGAGCTGCGCCTTCGGCAGGGCGCTGCCGAGCTCCTTCGCGCGGCGGAGCTCGCGCTCGGCGGCGCTGAGCTCGACCTTGGCGATGTTGAGCCGCGCGGTGTGGCTCGCGCTGTCGACCGCGACGAGCGGCTGCCCCGCGCGCACCTTGTCGCCCACCTTCACCCTCACCTGCTCGATGAAGCCGCCGAGCGCGGCGGCGAGCAGCGCGTCGCGCGAGCCCTCGACCTCACCGGGCAGCCGCAGCTCCCCACCCTGGTGCGAGGCGCTCAAGACGGCGACCTCGACGCGCGTGGCGCGCGCCGGCGCCATGGGCGGTCGTGTCGCGCTCCCCGCGTTCGCCGTGGGCTCCGGCTCGGCCTTGCCGCCGTTCGGCTTGCAGCCGGCGGCGCCGAGCGCGCCCACGGCGAGCAGCGCCGTCGCGAGCAGCGCCGAGGCGAAGCGGGGCGTGGCGAAGACGGAAGGAGACGTTCCGGCGGTGACTGCCGTGGCTCTCGGGCACATGGCCAGCAAGTAGCCCCGAACAGGGCCCTGGGAAAGGGCGAGATCCCTCGGAATCGACCGGAGCCGAGTTGTCGAGTGGACTCAGCTAACTCGCGAGGTTCGTGAGGGCACTCACGATCCCCACGCGAGGCTGGTTCCGCGTCCGTGCCCGGCCTCGTCCGTGCCCAGCCTCGTCAGTGCCCAGCCGCCCCGGCGGCCATGCCAGTCGAAGCGGCGTCGGGCGCGGCGCGAGCGGCCGAGGCCGGCAGGCGACCCCGCGCGAGCTGCTCGAGCTCGGCGCGGACCTGCCAGTACTCACGCAGGGCCTCGACGTAGGCGCGCGCGACCTCGATCTGATCGCGCTTGGCGGCGAGCAGCTGGAAGACCCCGATGCTCATCGCGTTGTACTGGAGCTGCGTCTCCTCGAGGATGCGCGCGCGCAGCGGCAGGAGCGTCGCTTGGTAGAAGGCGGCGCGCTCCTTCGCCACACGCAGGCGCGTCGTGAGCTGGCGCGCGGTCGCGCGCACGCGCGTCGCCACGGCATCGTTCATGCGCTTCTGCACGAGCATCTCGGCGTCGGCCGCGCCGATCTCTCCCTGCCCTTGGTAGAACAGCGGCACGCCGACGCCGAGCTCGGGCCCCACGCCCCAGCCCTCGGAGGCGGAGTGCTCCGCGGAGATGCCCGCCTCGACGTGCGGGACCCAGGCGGTCGCACGCGCGGCGTCGCCGCGCCTGGCCGCCGCCGCGTACCGAGTGCGCACGAGCTGCAGATCGAGGCTGCGCTCGAGCGCGCGCCGCTCGAGCTCCTCGCTGGAGGGCTCGCTCGCGGGTGGGTCCTCGAGGCGCAGCTCGATCGTCCAGGCCACCGCGTCCGTGCCGTGGAGGCCGAGCGCCGCGTTGAGCCGCTCGCGCGCGACGAGCTCCTCGGCCTCGGCGCGCGCCACGGCGACGCGCGACTCCTCGTAGAGCGCGCGCTCGTTGAGCGCGTCGAGCTCGATGGTGTTGCCCGCGTCGCGCAGCGTCTGCGCGAGCGCCCAGCTCTGCGAGGTGGCGTAGGCGACCGTGCGGCGCAGCTCGAGGATCTGGCGCGCGGCCTGCACCTCGTAAAAGGCCATGCGCGCCTCGAAGGCGACGTCGAGCGCCTTGCCTGCGGCCTCGAGCGCCACGGCGTCGAGCTCGAGGCTCGCTGCCGCCTGCGTGAGCGGCAGGAGGAAGAAGCGCGTGAGGTCGATCATCACGGCGAGGTCGTAGCTCGCGCGGCCGTCGTGCGATTTGGCCTCGAGCTCGACCTCGGGGTTGGGGAGGCGCAGCGCGGACACGAGCGAGCCGCGCGCCACACCGAGGCGATCGAGCGAGGCCTGCACCTCGGGGTGGCTCAGCACAGCGAGGCGCGCCGCGGCGTCGGCGGTGAGCGGCGCCCCGAGCACCTCGCGGCGCAGCTCGGCGACGTCGAGGTCGTCGTCGTGGCTCTGCCAGCGCAGCTCGCCCTCGCCGCGCGCCCGCACGTTGCCGCTGGCGACGTCGAGGCCTGCGGTCTGCGAGACGCAGCCCACCCCGGCGAGTGAAGCGACGACCCCGGCGAGCGCCACCAGCCGCACTCGAGTGCCCCTTCGAGAGAGCGAGCGCCTCATCGGTGCCCCTCGTGCGGATCGCGAGCCTCGCCCGCGCCCTCGGTCGGCTCCTCGACGAAGCGCAGCGGCATGCCGCACTTGGGGCAGTCGCCGGGCGCGTCGCTCTTCACCTCGGGGTGATGCGGGCAGGTGTAATGGCCAGGGCCATGCTGGTGCGGCTCGGCGGCGCCTTCGGGCTCCGGCGCGAGCGTGAGCGGGTCGAAGCCCGGGCGCAGCACGCCGGACCCGGGCGAGACGGGCGGCGCGCCGCGCGCCGGGTCGGCGGCGGAGCCCGTGACGTCGATCGCGGCCGAGGAGCACGCGGAGAGCGCGAGCACGAAGGCCGAGGCCGCGGCGGAGCGCGCGCACGATTCGATGGGGGCCTTCATCTCAGCCTGCCTTCACGACGATGCCATCGCGCGCCAGCTCCTCGGGCGTCGCGTTCGTGGCGAGCGTGCCCGGCGGAGGGAGGTAATGGCCAGGGTCGACGTCGTAGCTCGCGAGCTGCTCGCGCACCTTGAGGATCGTGAACATGCCGCCCATCGTGATCCCGCCGAAGGGCCCGACGCCGCCGAGCATGGGGATGCTGTTGTCGGGCATCTTCATCTGCATCTCGGTCATGTCCATGCCTTCGTGGCCCATGGTCATGTAATCGGGCAAGAGCTTGCGCACGCGCTGGTCGGCCTCGCCGGGCTTCATGCCGATCATCACGGGGATGCCGTGGCCCATCTGGTTCATCACGTGGTGGGTCATGTGGCAGTGCATCGCCCAGTCGCCCGGCGCGTCGGCGACGAGCTCGATGTCGCGCGTCGATCCGGTGGGCACGAGCACCGTCGTCTCCGGCCACTGCGCCGAGAGCGGGATGGCGCCGCCATCGGTGGCCACCACCTTGAAGTAATGGCCATGCAGGTGGATGGGGTGGTGATCCATCGCGCTCAGGTTGCCGAAGCGGATGCGCACCCGATCGCCCTTCTTCACGACGAGCGGCGGCGTGCCGGGGAAGGCCTTGGCGTTCATCGTGAGCACGTTGAAGTCGGCCATCGCGTTCGGGTCGGGCCTCGCCGCGCCCGGGCGGATCGACCACTCGCTGAGCATGAGCACGAAGTCGCGATCGACGCGGTAGTCGGCGCTCGGCTTGCGCGGGTGCACCACGAACATGCCCATGAGGCCCATGGCCATCTGGGTCATCTCGTCGTGGTGCGAGTGGTACATGAAGGTGCCGTGCTGGCGCAGCGTGAGCTCGTAGCGGAAGGTCTCCCCCGGGCGGATGACCTTCTGCGTGAGCCCACCGACGCCGTCCATGCCGCAGGGCAGGAAGATGCCGTGCATGTGCACGGTCGTCGGAGCGACGAGGCGGTTGGTCACGTAGATGCGGATGCGATCGCCCTCCACCGCCTCGATGGTCGGCCCGTGCACGCGACCGTTGTAACCCCAACATTTTGCCCGCAGGCCGGGCGCGAACTCGTGATCGACCTCCTCGGCGACGAGGTGGAAGACCTTCACGCCGTCGACCACCTTGAAGGGCAAGGTCGCGCCGCCCGGCACGACCACCGGGCGGTAGTCGCGGCCGGGCTCGCCGGGTGGGAGCGGCGTGGTGGGCTCGGGCGTGCCGCTGTAGCTCGCCTCCCAGGCTTTGGTGAAGCTCGGGCGCGCCTCGGCAGCCTCGGCCTTCTTGGCGTCGACCAGGGCTGCGCCGGTCGCAGCGAGCGCGCCCATCCAGAGCGACTCTCGTCGGGTGATCATGCTGGCGCTCAGTTAGCACGGCGGAGGCGCCGTGGCTCTTCGACAAACCGCCCGCGTGGCGCACCATTCCCGCCGTCGACCTGGGGCGTGGCGCGGCGTTCTGCCGCAGGACACCACGCTACTTCGGCGGCACGAGCGGCGCGCAGGTCGAGACGCCAGCGCCCACGATCAGCAGGCCGGCGTCCTCGACCATCACGTCGATGGAGCCATCGCTGGGCCTGAAGCGCGTGATCTTCGAGGTCGTGATCTCGGGCGCGGTGAAGAGCCAGAAGTCGCCGCCCCAGTGGGCGAAGGCCCAGGCCTGGCCGATCGACACGCCCGGCAGCTGGTTCGACCAGAGGATGTCGGCGTCGTTCTTGTCGATCTCGGCGATGCGCGGCGGGTTCGAGAAGAAGAAGCCGTAGAGGTGGCCATCGCCGGTGCCGGTGAGCTCGGCCGGCCCGTCGAAGGCGTCGTAGAAGCCGCGCCGACGGATGGCGAGGTCTCCCAGATCGAGCGTGCCGATGCCGTTGCCGGGGCTGTACGAAGCGACGAAGAGCGTCTCGTCCGAAGTGTTCGGCCCGTCGGTGACGAAGCCCATGCCGAAGAGCTCGAAGGCCGGCAGCTGGTTGGGGATGAACGCGGTCGAGCTGCACTGCGCCGTGGTGACGTCGACCTTGTGGACGCTGCCGTCGCTGTAGAGCACCCAGGCGATGCCGGTGCGATCGACGGACATCGAGAAGGGCGTCGGGATGCCCACCGCCGGACCACCGACGACCGAGCAGGCGATCGTGCCGACCACGTCGAGCGAGAGCGTCTCGGGGTCGAAGCGCACGAGCTCGCGCTGCTTGTCGAGCAGGTATACGAAGCGCGCCGACTCGGCGCAGCCGTCGGTGTTGCCCGAGCTCGTGGTGTCGAAGCCCGTCGAGCTCGTCGAGGTGGGCAGCTGGGTCTCGCCGCCGCCGGCGCC
>ERZ761602.5004-NODE-5004-length-16155-cov-5.317081_pt1 | contig 16155 bp, 13 predicted proteins | sample MGYA00512165_ERZ761602 | MGnify/ENA primary metagenome ERZ761602 (study PRJEB28899, sample SAMN02445085) | bioreactor sludge metagenome | biome: EBPR sludge; isolation source: Thorneside wastewater treatment plant | place: Australia: Brisbane, Thorneside...
AGTTCTACTACTTCCACAACTGCGTCTACGACTTCATGTGGAAGAACAACCGCCGCCGCTTCGCGGAGAAATTCCCGACCTGGGACATCATCCGCAAATACAACAAGGACTACAAACTCATTTTCGTCGGCGACGCAACGATGAGCCCGTACGAGATCCTGCAGCCTGGCGGCAGCGTGGAATACAACAACGAAGAGGCTGGCGCCGAGTGGCTGCAGCGCCTGACCCACGCGTTTCCAAAATTTGCGTGGATCAATCCCGAACCGCAGGGCGTGTGGCAATACCGCCAGAGCATCGCCGTGGTGCAGCAACTGATGAGCCAGCGCATGTACCCGCTGACCCTCAAGGGGCTGGAGGATGCGATGCGGATGCTGACCAAATAGGCGCCTCAGCCCCGCCGGCGGGCCTGCATTTCGGCACCGATGCGGGCCAGGCGATCCGCGTCCAGGCGCGCCCGTGCCGCCGGGTAGACAAGGTTTTCCTCGGTGGCGATGTGGGCATCGTAGCCGTGTCTGAACGTATCCAACACCGCGTGGGTTGCGGCATCGAGCGGCGATGGTGCCGGATGGTCGCGCCAGGTGAGCAAAATCGCGCGAGCCTCGGTCCAGCGAGTGGCCATCGCCAGGTGGTCGTCCTGCAGGTCGCGCACGGCCTGCACAACTGCAGGGTCACCGCAGTCCGCCAGCGCCGCAAACACATGCAATTCCTCGTCCTCGTGGTGCAGCGGCGCCGCGATATCGAAGTACCGCAGCACGTCGGCCACGGCCGAGCGCGACTGCGCGTCATGTCCGTGGATTTTGACGTGCGTGATGATCCGGCCCAGCAAGGCCAGGCTGCGGCGGACACGGTCATGGCAGGCCATGAGCAGTTCAAAAGGCTGGTCAAAGCCAGCAGCCGGGCTGACGAAACCGGGAAACGGTGAGGTGTTCATGGGGGGCTTGGTTGGCATCCCGATTGTGCTCCGGCTGGTACAGTGGCAACGCTGTTGACTTCGCTACGAATGCCCCCAACGTTCCCATCTGCCCTGCTCACGCTGTTGACGGGGTTCCTGCATCGACCCGCGAAGCCGAACGGGCCACCCCCCAGACGCGGCAGCCCGTGCGCTGCCCCGCCCGGCGGCGCTCCGATTGCCGCCTTGATCATTCTTTCTGCCCTGCTCGGGGGGGTGCCTGCACGAGCGGCCGGTCCAGACTCAATGCCGGATTCAGCCGCCAGGTCCGAGGGACCCCGCGCCCCCGAATCGGGCCCCGGTGCCGCTTTCGAGCTTGATATCGACGCCCCGGGCGAGCTGGCCGATTTCCTGCGCCGCCACCTTGAACTGCTGCGTTACCGCAGCGTGCCGGACCTCGACCTGCGCGAGCGGCAGGCTCTGCTGGCAGCGGCTGAAGTCCAGACCCGGGAACTGCTGGCAACGCGCGGGCATTTCGCGCCACGGGTCACGTCGGGCCAGAAATACGGCCCACCGGTGGGTGGCACCACTCAGCCAAACGGCACGAACCAGGCTCCCGTGCACCTGTGGTTGCGGGTCGAACCCGGTCCGGTTGCCGTGGTGGAGCGGGTCGGCATCGACTGGGCGGGCCCCGTCTCCAGCGAAGGTGCCGAGACCAGCCGTCGCGCCGCGCTGCGCGAAAGCTGGAACCTGCCGCCCGGAACCCCCTTCAGCCAGGTTGCCTGGGACGAAGCCAAGACCGCGCTGCTGCTCGCGGTGAGCGCGCGCCGCTATCCGCGTGCCCGTCTGGCCGATACCCTGGCCGACGTGGACCCGCAAAGCCACCGCGTCGTACTGCACGTCACGGTAGATCCCGGTCCTGCCGTAAGCCTGGGTGAACTCGCTGTCACCGGCAACCAGCGCATCGATGCGGACCTGATCCGCCGCCTGACCCGTTTGCGACCCGGCATGGAGTACGACCGCAACGAGGTTCTGGCCGCCCAGCAGCGGTTGGTGGAGAGCGGCTATTTCGATTCCGCCTTCGTGACGGTCGACCATCAGGGCGATCCGCAGGCGGTCCCGGTCAGGGTCGAGTTGCGCGAAGCGCGCCGTCAGAAACTGGTCCTGGGTGTCGGCGCCAGCACCGACAGCGGTGCCCGCCTGTCTGCCGTCCATACACACCATATGGTGCCCCTTGTGGGCTGGCGCGCGGTCACCAAGCTGTCCACAGACAGGGAGCAGCGCCAGTTCGGCAGCGAATGGCTCAGCCCCCCGGATGACGGCGGCTGGCGCTGGGCGGTCGCGGGCGAGCTGCGTCGCGAGGCGGCCGCCAGCTACCGGATCGACGCGCGCCACCTGCGTCTGGGCCGAACACTGTCCAGCCGCGAGACCGATCGCAATTACTTCTTGCAGATCGAACGGGCCCGCACGGAAGGCGCACCGACTGCGGTGCTGAATTCCCAAAGCGCCAATGCCGTCAGCGTCAACCTGGCGTTGACCCGGCGCCGCTTCGACAGCCTGCCATTTCCGGCCGACGGCGACGGGATGGCCCTGGAGCTGGGCGGAGGGTGGACACTGGATGGCCAGCGCACCCCCTTCGCCCGTGCCATGAGCCGTTGGACCCATTATTGGCCTCTGGCGCGCCACCCCCGCAGCGGAAGGGCCGAGAGCCTTGCCGGTCGCGTGGTCAGCCGACTGCAACTGGGGGGGGTACTGGCCCGCGGCGACGCCGGGCTGCCGGCGACGCAATTGTTTCTGGCCGGCGGCGACGCGAGCGTCCGCGGTTACGGTCTCAACGAAATTGGTGTCCGGCAATCCGATGGGAGTGTCGCGGCCGGCCGCTTCCTCGCGGTGGGCAGTGTCGAATTGCAGCGGCCCATCCTCACGAACGGTCGCCTCAGCCCCTGGGAATGGGTGCTGTTTGTCGATGCCGGTGCGGTGGCCAACCGGGCATCCGAGCTCAAGGCACACACCGGCACCGGTGCGGGTGTGCGCTGGCGCAGTCCGGTCGGGCCGCTGCAGATGGATCTGGCCTGGGGCAGCGAAACGCGCAAGCTGCGGCTGCACCTGAACGTGGGGTTTGTGTTCTGAGAGCCCTCCTGTCTCTTCTTGGCCGCGGTATGGGCGGTTTGCTGGCCCTGGCCACACTGGCCACGGCAGCAGCGGCCGCGGGCCTGTGGGCATGGTCGGGACACAGCGATTCGGTCGGCGATGCACTGCAGCTGGCGCAGCGATTCGTGCCACAGCTGCACGGCTTGCAATGGCAGCAGGCCCACGGCTCCTTGCGTGACGGCACCGCCCGACTGGAAAGCCTGCAGTGGGCCGAGCCCCACCTTACCGTGCGCGCCAGCGGGGTTTCGCTCCGCTGGTCGTGGCCGGCGCTGTGGCAAGGACGCCTGGAATTCGCCACGGTCGAAGCCGCCGCCATCACCGTGCATGACCAGCGTCCCCCCAAACCGGCCACGCCACCGGAAAACCTGACGCTGCCCTGGCCGGTGCAGGCCAGCGTCGCCGTGCAGACCCTGACCTGGAGCGGCGCGGTCAACCTGATCGCCACGGAACTCGCCGGCCTCTACGTCTACGACGGGCAAAGTCATCGACTTCAGGGTGCACGGGCGCGTGTTGCCGCAGGTCGCTACACGGGCGACGCATCGCTGTCAGCCCGGCAACCCTGGGCGGTTTCCGTCCAGGCGGCGGGAACCGTCTCGGTCGCCGTGGCTGGACGATCCCAAGACCTGCCCTTGCACGCCCGCGCGCACCTCAACGGGCCGCTGGGCGGCCCGAACCCCCACCTGGCACTGGCCGCGCACCTGCAACCGCTGGGGCGCTCTGCTGCGGCCCAGCACGCTACGGTGACAGCGACGGTCCGCCCCTGGGCAGATCAACCGATTGCCGCTGCCCGGGTGCAGGCCCGGGCGCTGGACCTGGCCAATCTCTGGCCCGGGCTGCCGGCGACTTTGCTCGACGGCGAAGCCCGCATCCAACCTGACAAGAGCGGCTGGGCAGCCGACCTGAGCCTGAGCAACCGCCTTTCCGGGCCCTGGGACCAGCAGCGCCTGCCATTCGAGCAGATTGCGGCAAAAGGACACCTGGCCGGGCACGGTCGCTGGGAGCTTCACTCCGGCATTGCCCAGGGCGCGGGTGGGCGAATCTGGCTGGACGAAGCGCGGTGGAACACCACCGCGGGCCAGCCCTTCGGCGGGACCGCGACGGTGCGTATTGAGCGGGTCGACCCGGCCCGTGTCCACACCAGCCTGCCCGCCACCATGCTGGACGGCCAGCTGCGTGCAGGTCTGGCCGGCGGCACTCTGACGGTTGCGGGGGACCTGCGAACCAGCATCGGTGCGCGCGCCGTGCCGGGCGCGGTTGCGCTCCAGCGAGCCCAGTGGCAAACGGTGCGACGGGGTCCGTTGTGGGAGGTGCGCCAGCTCGACGTGCAAACGGCTGACGCCACCCTTCAGGCCAGCGGACAGATCGACTGGCCGGCCCGAACCGTTGCCGGCGCATTGCGCGCCACCTGGCCCGGCGCGGTGATCGAAACCCAGGGCCACCTGGCCGCCACCGCTGGCACGGGCACCTTGAACCTGCAGGTGACCGATGCGCTGCGGGCGGGTCAATGGCTCCAGCGCTGGCCGGCGTTGGCCCGGGCTCTGGGCGGACAGCACACCGGCGGCCGCCTCACGCTGCAGGCAAAGTGGCTCGGCGGCTGGCAGAACCAGGGACGTGACCTGCAGATTGACGCCCGACTGGCCGCGCCGCTTCTGACTTTGACACGCGATGGTGGAACCGCGCCTTGGCTCGTTCGCGACCTGTCCATGCATGTACAGGGTTCACGGAGCGGCTTCGCCGTGACAGGACAGGGACGCGGGGAAGGCGATGGTCTGAGCGTGCGGCTGCACGGTAGTGCCACGGTCGCAGTCACGGCGACCGGAGACTGGCGCGGCCGGCTGGAAAGCGCGGTGCTCGAACGGCAGGACAGCGGTCCCTTGGGCACGGTTTCGGCGCGACTGGCAGCCCCGGTACCGGTGGATTGGCAAGCCGGAAGCGCCACACTGGCGGTCGGAGCCGGGCAGGTCTTCGTCGCCGGCCCCGGAGCGCAGCCGGGTCGACTGCGCTGGACTGAACTTCTTTGGCGTGGCTCCACCGGCCAATGGCAAGGCAATGGCCGCGTCGAGGGCTTGCCGCTGAGCTGGATCGACGGCATCGATGCGCTGGACGGTCGTACAGCGGGTCTGCGCGGTGACCTGGAGCTGGCGGGCGACTGGTCGGTACGGGTTGCGCCCGGGCAGTTGGCGATCCAGGCGGAACTGGCCCGCAGCCGGGGCGACCTGCTGGTGGCCACCGAGGCGGATGACAGCGGCTCCACCATAGCCGCCGGAATCCGGCAGGCGCGCCTGACGCTGACTGTCAACAACAGCCGCGCCAGCGCCCAGCTGCGCTGGGACAGCGAGCGAGCGGGCGAAGCCACCGCGACGGTCAGCACCGAACTGTCCTACCAGCCGGCCGCCGGCTGGCAATGGCCCAGCCGTGCCCCGCTGAACGGTCAGGCCCAGGTGCGATTGCCCCGGCTGGGTGTCTGGGCCGTGCTCGCGCCGCCGGGCTGGCGGGTGCGGGGGACACTCGACGCACAGGCCGTTCTGACGGGCACCCGGGCCGCCCCGGCCTGGCAAGGTTACCTGCACGCCGATGACCTGGCCGTGCGTTCGGCTGCGGAGGGCATCGAGTTCAGCCAGGGCCAGTTGCGGGCCAGTCTGGCCGACAACCGGGTCGACATCACCAGCCTGAGCTTTCGTGGCGCCGGTGCCCGTGGTGGTCAGCTCGACCTGACCGGGCGTGCCTTGTGGCTGCCACGTCCGGCAGACCAGGCCAGCACCCTGCCCCTGGGCACCCGCATCGAGGTGCACCTCGCAGCCCGGGCCCAGGCGCTGCGTGTCAGCGCGCGTGCGGATCGGCGCTTGGCGGTTTCCGGTCAGTTGCAGGCCAGCCTCGACTCGAACCGTCTGGCGCTGAGCGGATCACTGCGCGCAGACCAGGCGCTGTTTGTGCTGCCCGAGGACGACGCGCCGGCCCTTGGTGCCGATGTGCGCGTGCGCGGACGGGGCGACCCGGTGAACCCGGCCGGTGGCCTCGCGGCGACGGCGGCGCCACCCCCCCGGCGGGTGCCACTGGCCGTTGTGGTCGACGTGACGCTGGACCTGGGCGCCGACTTCCGCGTCGAAGGCAAGGGTCTGACCACCCGCCTGGCCGGGTCGCTGCGCCTGCGCAATGAGCCGGGGCCCCGCCTCCAGCCCCAGCTCACGGGCGAGTTGCGGACCGTGGCAGGCAGCTACCGCGCCTACGGACAGGTGCTGGAGATCACCACGGGCCGTCTGCGGTTCTCCGGTGCGTGGGACAACCCGGCGCTGGACATTCTGGCGGTACGACCGAATCTGGAACAGAAGGTCGGTGTTCAGATCCGGGGCAATGCGCAGGCTCCGCTGGTTCGCCTGTGGGCTGAGCCCGACATGCCGGACCCCGACAAACTGGCTTGGCTGGTATTGGGACGCGGCGCCGCCCAAGGGGGCACGGAATCGGCCGTGCTGCAACAGGCCGCTTTGGCCCTTCTGGGGAGCAAAGGCGCGGGCTTGCCTGGCAGCGTTGCCCAGGCTTTCGGGCTGGACGAGTTTTCAGTACGGGGTGCGAGCCAGACCAATCTGGCCGACCTCAGCGGTGCCACCGTCACCGTGGGGAAGCGGCTGTCCCGCAACTTCTACGTCAGCTACGAGCGCAGCCTGACCGGCGCCCTGGGCACGCTGTTCATCTTCTATGACCTGTCGCGGCGCCTGACGTTGCGCGCCCAGACTGGTGAGCAAAGTGCGGTGGACCTGGTGTGGACCGTACCGTTCGACTGACGGCCCTTACAATCGCGCCCGCAACTGCCGCCGTAGTTCAATGGATAGAACGAGCGCCTCCTAAGCGCTAGATACAGGTTCGATTCCTGTCGGGGGCGCCAAATTCAAAGCCGGAACGGTCCCACGCCTTCCGGCTTTTCCTTTTTCGATATCTTATTTATAGCTAAAGAGCACCTTTTTACGCTGGGTATTGCCTTATTAAGCCACATTTCCGGTGAACGACGACGCCGTGGCACCCCGGGCGGCAGCCGGACACAAAAAAAGGGGGCATCTGCCCCCTTTCCGGCCCGTTGGCACCTCAGGCAGCGTAGCCCGGATTGGGCAGACCGCCGGTGATCTTGGGCGCGTTCAGTTTGCGCGCGCTGACCTTGCCCCCGCGGGCCTTGAGCCAGGTCTCGACCACATCCCAGACCATCTTGTTGCCGGCCGTCTTGGCCTCCTCGGCCACCGGCGCCCAGCCAGCCACCTTGTATTTCTTGCCTGCTTCAATCGGCTTGTCGCCCAGACGCATGTCGGTAATGCGCTTGCCCATGGTCCCGGTCGGATCGCAGGCGTAGCTCATCCCGCCGACCCGCACCATATCGCCACCTTGCTGGTAATAGGGGTCGGCGTTGAACAGGTTGTCGCAGACGTCCTCCATCACGGTCTTGATGGTCTCGCCCGTCATTTCCGTCACGGTGGCGTAGGAGTAGGTGGTCGCCGTCATGTCCAGCAGCCATTCGCGGGTGATCGCCTGACCGGGCAGCAAGGTGGTGCCCCAGCGGAAGCCGGGCGAGAAGGCAATCTCGGCGCCCTGCACTTCCATCAGCGCATCGACCAGCAACTGGTCACCGGTGCCATTGAAGTTGCCCCGGCGGTACAGCAGGCCTTCGGTGACCGCCAGTTTCTCGCTGAGTTTGGCTTCGTACGGCGCTCGGATCTTCGTGATCAGGGCGTCCATCTCCTTGTCGGCCGGCAGCATGTTGGAGAAGACGGGCAGCAGCTTGTAGCGGAAGTCGGTGACTTTCTTGTCCTTGACCTCAAAGTCCAGCACCCCCAGGAACTTGCCGTTGGAGCCGGCGTTGGTGACGATGGTCTTGCCGCCCTTGTTGGACACCAGCGTCGCCACCGGCATGCCGTCGTGGGTGTGGCCGCCCATGATGGCGTCGATGCCGCTGACACGGCTGGCCATTTTCAGGTCCACGTCCATGCCGTTGTGGCTGATGACGACGACCACCTGGGCACCTTTGCCGCGGGCTTCGTCGACCATCTTCTGCATGTTGTCGTCCTGGATGCCGAAGGCCCAGTCGGCCACCATGTAGCGCGGGTTCGCGATCGGGGTGTACGGGAAGGCCTGGCCGATGATGGCGCAGGGCACGCCGTTGATCTCGCGGATGACATACGGCTTGAACACCGGGTCGCCAAAGTCGTTGGTCTTGACGTTCTGGGCGACAAAATCGACCTTGCCGGCAAAGTCCTTCTCGACGATTTCCTTCACGCGTTCCATGCCCAGGGTGAATTCCCAATGGCCGGTCATCACGTCCACGCTCAGCAGCTTGCAGGCGTCGACCATGTCCTGACCGTTGGTCCACAGGCAGGTGCCCGAGCCTTGCCAGGTGTCTCCGCCGTCCAGCAGCAGCGCGCCGGGACGGCTGCCCTTGAGTCGTTTGACCAGGGTAGACAGATGGGCGAAGCCGCCGACCTTGCCGTAGCGGCGGGCCGCTTTTTCATAATCCAGGTAAGTCAGCGCATGCGCCTCGGCCGTGCCCGGGCGAATCTTGGCAAACTTCAGAAGGTGCTCGCCGACGAGGTGCGGCAGGTTGCCTTTCATGGAGCCAATGCCAAGATTGATCGAAGGCTCGCGAAAGTGGATCGGCTTGAGCTGCGCGTGGCAATCGGTCATGTGCAGAAAGGAGACCTGCCCGAATCGAGGAATGTCATACAGCGCATTGGCGGCGGTTGCCGCATCGGCCTCGGCCCAGGTACCCAGACCCATTCCAGCCACTGATCCTGCGCCCAGGACCTGAAGAAATTCGCGTTTGGACAAATTCAACATGTAAGCAACTACTGAAGTAAGGAAGAAGAAAAGACCCGGCCAGGCCGGGTCTGTGGAACACGGTTTACTGGTTCACCGGGGACTTGGGGTCGAGCAGCAAGGCCACCACGTGACGCACCTGCGCTTCGGTAAGAATTCCGGTGTGACCGGCGCGTGGCATGTTGGAGCAGGCGTTGTAGGCCTTGGCGTTCCAGATCTTGCCCCAGGTGTATTCGACGATCGCCTTGGAAGCCGGGCTGCTGGGGTCGGCCACGCCGCGGATCTTGCCGTAGTTGTACAGGCTCGGGCCGATGGTGCCAAAGGAGATTTCTTTCTTGTCGATCTGGTGGCAGTTGTAACAATTGCCGCCGTTGACCACGGTCGCGTCGTCGGTGTAGGTCAAGCCTCGGCCACTTTGGGCAATGCGCTCGCCTTCTCGCCAGTCACCGAGAAACTTGCCATCGGTCGGCCATTTGACCGCCTTGAGGTTTTCCGCCTCGATTCGTTTGGCGGTTTTCTCGTCCAGCGGCTTGCCTGCAACGTCGGCGGCGCTGCACAGGCGGTTGGTCTCGTCGGTCTGGGTCAAGGTGGTCACTTTGACAATGCCTTCGTCGCGGAACGACGCCTTGACGATCTCGTCGGTCAGCTTGTCATAGTCGGGGGTTGCCGGTGTGCTGGCACAGCCGGCAACAATGGCGGCGGCGCCCAGCAAGGCAGCGGTCGTGGTGGCGATGGTCTTCATGCAATGCTCCTGGTTCTTAACGCTTGATTGCCGGCGCCACAGACGCCGATCCCTTGCTGTTGACACCGAGGTAGACACCCAGCGCGATCGTTGCGTCACTGCCAAATCCCGGATAGGGGAAACGTTGCTGACGGTAGCAGTCATTGAGCCGCAGTTGCATGCCCCACATTTGCCCGTTGGACACCCGGTAAGCCGGCCACGCCGCCACCCCGATGCCGTCGCCCGGGTTCTTGGTCAGGTTGGGCAGGTCCTGCAGGCGGATGCGTTTGTCATCTTCACCGTGGCAGGAAGCGCAGGAGAAGTCATGGGGACCACCGCGCTGGAAGAAAAGGCGTTTGCCCACTTCATAGAATGTCTTTTCCTGGGGATGGTTCTGCGGCAAGTTGAAGCGCATGCCCTTCGATTCGGCCGAAATCCAGGTCGCCAGCGCTGTGACGTTGTTTTGCTCGCCCCGGCCAAACCGGGTCTTGGCGATCTCGGCGCCATTGAAGCCTTGCAGGGTTTCCATGCAAGTCACCAGGCGCGACTCCAGGTCCTGCATCTTCTGCGTATCCGGGAAATACCGCGGCAGCTCGACAAAAGCGCCTTTGACCACACCGGGACCCTTGCCCAGGTCGCATTGTTCCAGCGAAGCATTTTTCGGACCCCGCTTCTGCTTCCACAGGCCCTCGCCTTTCGCTTCGAAAAGCTCTGCGGGATTGCCATCTTGCAGCATCGCACGATACTCTTCGATGGACTGCACCGCCGCATTTTTCTGGGCCAATGCTGCCGTCGTGCACAAGGCGCCGGCCGCCAGGATCCACATTGATTTGGTCATCCGCTTGTCTTCCTCTTGTGGTTGAAAAAACAAGGGTGAAGTCACCTTCACCCCTGCAGGTCCGCAATTCCGCGTCGTTGGATCAGGACACGGTGGCTTCGTCCGTCCGGGTTTCGCCTTTGTTGTCTTTCCAGGTCACCGCGATCTTGTCGCCCGCCTTGGCGCCTTTGACGGAGAACTGAAGGAACGGGTTTTTGGACACGGCCGTGCCCCACTCGGCGGTCATGACCGTCTTGCCGTTGTGCTTGGCTTCAACGTTCTGGATGAACCACGCCGGAATGGTCTTGCCGGCGGCGTCCTTGCGCTGACCGGTTTCCATTTCGTGGCTCATGAGAACGCGAACAGTGGCTTTGTCGCCAGCGGCTTGGGCGCGAATGCGCATCGGATCTGCCATTTTGAATACTCCTGAATATGGTGGGTTCGGTAAAGGTGGGTGAGCAAGCGCCGATCAGCCGCCGCAACCGCCCAAGGTGACCTTGACTTCTTTCTTGGCGAACAGCGCCTTGCCGTCGTTCATGATCGCCACGGCGTAGACATCGGACGACTGGCCCATCTTGGCGCGGGTCGAAAAGTTGGCGTCCACGGAGTCCGTCACTTTGAACATGGCCACCAGCGCCGACGGATTTTTCTCGACCAGCAACAGCATCTGCTTGACGCCTGCCAGCGTGGTCGCAGCACCCAGGGGCACCACGGCGCCGTTTTCGGCGATATCCGGACCGGTCACCGTGACGTCCTTGCTTTCCGCGGGAGCACCGGCACCGTAGGCCTTGAGCGCGTCAGCGATCGACTTGGCGTCGAACGCATTCTTGTTGAACGCATGGGCGTACTGCGGGAACAGTCCGGTCGAAGCCAGCAATCCGGCTACCACGGCGCCCTGCTTGAGGGTATCGCGACGATTTTGCATTGGGGATCTCCTTGGTTAAATCAATGCTAATGAAAGGATGAAGGTTTCTGCTTGGTATTTTCCCGTGTTTCAACGGGCCGCGCCGGCCGCCAGCCAGTGCGCAATGGCCTTGGCATCGGCATCACCGATCGACTGCGGCGGCATTGGCACCGGACCCCAGACACCCGAACCGCCCGCCTTGATCTTGCCAGTCAGGTAGTCGGCCTTACCGGCATGCTTCTTGGCGATATCGGCAAACGAAGGGCCGACGATTTTGTTCGTCATGCCGTGGCAGGCCGTACAGCTGTGTTTGGCCGTCAGCGCGATGGCCGCCTTGTTGTCGGCGCCGCCCTCGGCTTTGGGCGCGGCCGCAGCCGGTGCAGCGGGCGCCGCCGCCGGCGCTGCCTTGCCTTCCGGGCGGGTGGTGTCCGCACCACGCTGAGCCCCCACCATACGGTTCTGCTCGGCCAGGTTGCCATGCGCATTGCGAGCGAAGTCCGGCAGGAACGAGGCGACCTTGGGCTCGGTGGCGCAATCCTTCATGCAGGCCTTGGCGCGCACGTCGGGCACCTTGGTGCCGCCAAACTCGTTGCCCGGCCACATCGCGTGGGCCGTGGTCATGCCATTGCGGTTGGGCATGCGCGCCTGAACTTCGGCAATGTTCTTGTCCGACAGGGTGTAGTTGTCAGGTACCACGCCCGCCAGGTTCAACAGGAAGGCGGTAACGGCGTAGACCTCTTCGGTGGTCAAGGTCTTGGGGTTGGTCCAGGGCATCGCCCGGTTGATGTAGTCCCACAACGTGGACACCGTTGCCACCTTCATGATGGTGGTGCGGCCGGGATAGTCCTCGCGAGACAGGTTGGCCACCCGCCCGTTCTTGATGTCGTTGGCCGTGGTACCGCCGATCAGCGGGCTGAACACTTCGTTGGACTCGCCGAACACGCCATGGCAATGGGCACACTTGGCTTCCCAGACATCCTGGCCCTTGGCAACACTGCCCGAGCCCGCAGGCAAGCCCTTGAAATCGGGTCGTACATCAATATCCCAGGCCGCGACTTCCCTGGGCGTCGCCTCACGACCGACGCCCGGAAACTTGCCCGACTGGGCGTATGCGGTGCCCGCCAGGCAGATTGCGAGAACCGCCAGCCATGCATTACGAAACCTGGACATTCTTGACCTCTCCGTTTTCCTGAACGAGCCACGACTGGATCGCGTTGTTGTGGTAGATCGAGCGCGTGCCACGCACGGCGCGCAGCTGCTGATAGTTTGGCTGTACATAACCGGTGTCATCAGTGGCGCGACTTTGGATGATGGCGGCTTTGCCATCCCATACCCAGTCGATGTTGAAACGGGTCAGCGCCTTGGACAACACGGGCGTCTCTAGACGGGCCTGGCGCCAGTTGCGCCCACCGTCCACCGAGACGTCGACCTTTTTGATCTTGCCCTTGCCTGACCAGGCCAGGCCGGTGATGTTGTAGAAGCCCTTGTCCAGCAGCACCTGACCGCCAGACGGTGTGGTCACCACACTCTTGCACTCCTGCAGGTTGGTGTACTGGCGATGCAGACCACCCGGTTGCAGGTCGATGTAGTGGATGGCCTCGTCCTTGGCTGCATAGGGCTTGTCACCCACTTCAATCCGGCGCAGGTACTTGACCCAGCTGACGCCCTGCACACCCGGCACCACCAGTCGCAGCGGATAGCCGTTTTCGGGCCGCAGCATTTCGCCGTTCTGGCCATAGGCCACGATCACTTCACCGGACGTGATCAGGCTCATCGGAATGGTGCGGGTCATGGCCGAGCCTTCACCGCCTTCCGCCAGGACAAACTTGCCGTTCTTGAGATCGGCGCCCGCCAGTTCCAGCAGGGTGATCAGAGGAACACCGGTGAACTCACTGCAGGACAACATGCCGTGGGTGTACTGGACAGTCGGCACGGCCACATTGCCCCATTCCACCGCCGTATTGGCACCACATTCGATGAAGTGGAAACGCGACACGGCCGGCAAGCGCATGATCTCGTCCATGGTGAACACCATGGGCTTCTTGACCATGCCGTTGATCATGAAGCGGTGCTTGGAGGGGTCGATGTCCCACCAGCCCTGGTGGTGGCGCTCGAAATGCAGTCCGCTGGGCGTGACGATGCCAAAGAGCGACTGCAAAGGTGCAAACGATACCGAGGCCTGCGTGGTCTGGGTCAGACCGGGGCTTTGGCGGCGCTGCACATTGGCTTCGAACTTGGACGGCTTGCCATACCCGTCGGTCGCGACCCCTTGCCCGAGACCCGTCGCGTGCTCGGGCAGGTTCAGGATGTTGGGGTCCCCACCCTCCGGCGGAACCGGGTTGCCCTGTGCCAATGCCACAGGAACGGCCGCGCCCGCTGCCGCCGCGGCAAAGGCGTTGCGGATGAAGTCACGGCGGCCCCGTTTGGCCTCGGACCATACCGTCTTGATTCCTTCACGGCTCAGGAAATGTTCGGGTGCCTTGCGGACCCTTCCTGAGTTGATGCTGTCGTCTTTCACATAAGCTCCTTTTCTCCGTTGTCACGAACACGCGACGGCCTGAAAACGCCGCCTCGCCTTCAACCTTTGTCGTCCAGGTCAATCGCCACCTGCGTGCACACCGCGCGACACACCATGCCCGCCGATTCGTCGGCGATACGGTAATAAATCTGGGCACCCTGGCGTCTGCGAGACACCACGCCTGCCCGGTACAGCATGTTCAGATGCTGCGACATATTGGGCTGCGCGACTTCGATACGCTCCAGCAGTTGCCCGACGTTGCGCTCGCCGGTGCACAGTTCACTGATGATGCGCAGGCGAATGGGCGTGGACATCAGCGAAAACAGTTCGGCCGCCTTGTCAAACACTTCCCGTCGCTGCGTTTCCGCGTCAGTCATTCTCTCGTCACTTGTTTATATGCCGATGCACGAATATATAGGATATGCCGCGAAGCTTTATCAGGGATTACACCGATAGCCTCGCCAAGGTCGGCGCCGACGTTTCGCCCGGGCCTACTTGAACCGGTAGTGATCTCGGTTGAGCACGGCCGCGACAGCCGTCACCTCCTCCGGGAACAGCCCCAGATTCAGTTCGGTGTTGCATTGCTCGACCATGCCCCGCAGGAAACCGGCGGTGTTGATACGGCCGGCCGGTCGATAGATCGCGCTGCCGTCACCGCCCACTTTGCTCACATGGCAGGCAGTGCATTTGTGCTCGGCGATAAGCCGCTCGCCCAGTTTGAGGTCGGCTTCACGAAACAGTTCGGGGGTCTGCGCCTTCGCCGACACCGCCAGCAGAGCCAGCAGCGCAAACAGCAGGGAACCGGCAGTCGCTTTCATGGGAAATACCTCCTGGTGGCTCGGTCGGCCTGCAGTGTCGCCGACCAGAAAAAAACCCGCCAGAGGTAACCCTCTGGCGGGATCAAGAAAGCAACGAGTACCAGTCGCGCTTCCAGTTCCACGAATCGGTTCGGATCGCCGTCCCGACCCTGGAGACCATGAACAGGGAATTACTTGGCGCCCGCGAGCACCCACTTGGCCAGCGTGGCAGCCTCGGCGTCACTGAGTGCCGCCTGTGCGGGCATGGGAACGGCACCCCACTTGCCCGAACCGCCGGCCTTGATGCTCTTGGCCAGCATGGCCTCAGCGTCCTTCTGGCCGGCGTACTTCTTGGCGACTTCCTGGTAGGCCGGGCCAACCAGCTTCTTGTCCACCGCGTGGCAGGCCATGCAGGCCTTGGCCTTGGCCAGGTCCAGGCTGGCAAATGCGGGGGACGACAGGGTGGCGGCAACAGCGGCAGCCAGGATCCAGTGAGACTTTTTCATTGATGCTCCTCGTGGGGTGGGGGTGAATATAAACCGCCACTTATTTTAACGAAGCTTGACCGATACGGTGGACAAATCCCGCGCCGCTCAGGGTTATTCCCGGGTCAGCGGTAGCGCGCGGACATCAGCTCCAGACTGACCGGCTTGATTCGGCTGCCCATGCCCGCACAGCCAAAGGCCTCGAAGCGTGCCTTGCAGATGCCCCGTGCGGCTTTTCGGGCGGCCTCCAGCGCCTTGCGGGGGTCAAACTCCGATCGTTTTTCTGCGAACACCTGACGCATGGCGCCGGTCATCGCCAGGCGGATGTCCGTGTCGATGTTGACCTTGCGCACGCCACTACGAATGCCGCGCTGGATTTCTTCCACCGGCACACCGTAGGTTTCCTTGATGTCCCCGCCGTACTGGCGAATGATTTGCAGCCACTCCTGCGGCACACTGGAGCTGCCGTGCATCACCAGGTGGGTGCCGGGAATCTGGGCGTGAATGGCGGCGATGCGGTCGATGGCCAGGATGTCGCCGGTGGGTTTGCGGGTGAACTTGTAGGCACCGTGGCTGGTGCCGATGGCGATGGCCAGCGCGTCCACCCCGGTCTTCGCGACAAAGTCGCGCGCCTGCTCGGGGTCGGTCAGCATCTGGTCGTGGCTCAGTTTGCCCTCGGCGCCGATGCCGTCTTCTTCGCCAGCATCACCGGTTTCGAGCGAGCCCAGACAGCCGAGCTCACCCTCCACCGACACGCCCACCGCATGCGCCATCTCGCACACCTTGCGGGTGATGTCGAGGTTGTACTCGTAGCTGGCCGGGGTTTTGCCGTCCGACAACAGCGAGCCGTCCATCATCACGCTGGTAAAGCCCGAGCGGATCGACTGCAGGCACACCGCCGCCGACGTGCCGTGGTCCTGGTGCATCACCACCGGAATGTTCGGGTGGGATTCGACCGCGGCCAGCACCATGTGGCGCAGGTAGGCCTCGCCCGCGTATTTGCGCGCGCCGGCCGAGGCCTGCAGGATCACCGGGCTGTCGGTTTCCTGGGCCGCTTCCATGATGGCCTGGACCTGCTCC
>ERZ761602.5005-NODE-5005-length-16153-cov-9.544726_pt1 | contig 16153 bp, 14 predicted proteins | sample MGYA00512165_ERZ761602 | MGnify/ENA primary metagenome ERZ761602 (study PRJEB28899, sample SAMN02445085) | bioreactor sludge metagenome | biome: EBPR sludge; isolation source: Thorneside wastewater treatment plant | place: Australia: Brisbane, Thorneside...
CAGCGGGAGAGGGGGGGGATGTCGGTGATGGTGGCGGCGGGCACCAGCCCGATGGTCTGGGAGGCCTGGCTGAGGTGCAGGGGGTCGATCAGGGTGGCCAGCTCCAGCTGGAGGCGGGCCTGCTCGGCGAGGGCGGACTCGTGGGCGGCGGCGGCGATGTGCAGGTCGACCGCGGTGCGGCGCATGTCGATCCGCGACCAGGTGCTGGTCAGCAGGCAGATGCCCACCAGCAGGAAGGCGCCCAGGTAGCGGAAGAGGCGGTCCAGCTCGACGTGCCCCAGGTGCTCGGCCTCCGCGTCCACCAGGCGCGGCGTCGCGGTGGTGCCGGCCGACGAGGGCAGGACCGCCTGCCAGGCACGCACGGCCGTAGCGGCGAGGGCAGCGGGGGTTCGGCGCATCGGGGACTCCAGGGGGAGCGGGTTCAAGGGGTGAGTCGTTAGGTCACGCTGAGTCGTTGGATCACACGGAGGCGGGCGGAGCGGGCTCGGGGGTTGTCCGGGTCGGCGTCCGCCCCGGAGACGCCCCGTCGGGTGAGCAGCGCCCAGCCGGGGGGGTGGAGGGGGTTGCCGTAGGGGTCCCGCGGCGCGTCCAGTCCGCAGAGCGCGCGGAAGCGATGCTTGACGACGCGGTCTTCGAGGGAGTGGAAGCTGATGATCGCCAGCCGGCCGCCGGGCCCCAGGAGGGACTCCGCCGCGTCGAGGGCAGCGAGCAGCTCTTGAGGCTCTTCGTTGACGGCCATTCGCAGGGCTTGGAAGGTGCGGGTCGCCGGGTGGGTCCGGCTGCCGTGGTAGCCCGAGGCGCGGGCCACGCAGTCGGCCAGGGCCAGGGTGCTGGTCCACGGGCGCCCGGCGAGCACGGCGCGGGCGATGCGACGGGCGCGAGGCTCCTCTCCGAGCTGGGAGAGGATGTCGACCAGCTCGTCCTCGTCCAGCTCGTCGAGCAGCTCGGCGGCGCTGGCTCCCTGGCTGGGGTCCATGCGCATGTCGACTGGTCCATCCTGCTGGAAGGAGAAGCCGCGCTCGGCTCGGTCGAGCTGGGGGCTGCTGACGCCCAGGTCGAGGAGCATCCCGTCGAAGGGGCCTTGGTCGGCCGCCAGCTCAGCCAGCTGCGAGGCGCGACCCTGCCGGGCCTCGAAGCGCGACCCGAAGGGAGCCAGGCGGGCGCGGGCGGCGTCCAGGGCGCTGAGGTCGCGGTCGAGGCCGAGCACGAAGCCGTCGGGCGCCGAGCGCTGCAAGAGGAGCTCGGAGTGTCCGCCGCCGCCGAGGGTGCCGTCGAGGTAGCGCCCGCCCGGACGGGGGGCGAGCAGCTCGACGGTGGCGTCCAACAGGACGCTGCGGTGCTGGAAGTCGGTGGACATGGCTTCACTCGCCCTCCCCGCCCGAGGGGACGCCGGCGTTGCCGGTCTCGAGGTCCCACTGCTCCACCGAGTGGGCGAAGGCCCGCTCCCAGCGGGACAGGTCCCAGACCTCGAACCAGTCCAGGCTGGAGAAGGCCACCACCTCGCGGTCCATGCCCACCATCTTGCGCAGCAGGGGCGGGACGAGCACGCGCCCGGCGCTGTCCAGGGCGACGGTCTGGCTGGTGGCGGCGACGGCCCGCAGGTAGTTCATGGTCCCACCCGCGAAGGGGTCGGCGTTGCGGACGCGGCCCTTGATGATGCGGTCGTAGGCCTCGGGGATGAAGAAGGCGAGGCCGCCCTTGGGTCCGTTGAGGGCCACGATGACGAGGCTGTTGTGCCCTTCCTTGGCCAGCGCTTCACGCAGGGCCACCGGGAGCGTCAAGCGCCCCTTCGGGTCCAAGGTGAGCTGGCTGTGGAACTCGTCGTGCTGCATCGGTCGGTCGGGGGGCGGGGAGCCTTTGGGGGGAGCGGGGGCTGCGAGGGCTGAGGCGAGACGACGCGGGGACGGACGCCTCCTCCACTTCGATCCACCTTCACCCACTTTGATCCACTTCTCAACCCTTTCTCCCCCCTTTGGCTCACCTTTTTCCGCTTCGCGGAGAGGTGCATTTTCCGCTTCGCGGAGAGGGCCCCCGGGACAGCCTCGGCGAGGGGGCGTTAGTCCCCCGGACCGGTCGTGGGAGGCCGGTCCCGATGGCCCGTCCGCCGCCTTCATCGACGCCTCGCGAGCGCGTCCGCCGTGTCATCGCCGAGAACCGCAAGGCTCGGCACGAGTACGAGATCATCGAGAAGATGGAGGCGGGCCTCGTGCTACGCGGCAGCGAGACCAAGACGCTGCGCGACGGCAAGGGCAACATCGCCGAGGCCTGGGTGCGGCTGGACGAGGGCGAGGCCTGGCTGGTCGACGCGCACATCCCGCCCTACCCGCAGGCCGGCCCGCACAACAACCACGAGCCGACCCGCCCGCGCAAGCTGCTGCTCAGCCACGACGAGCTGAACCGCTTGCACAAGCGGGTGCAGGAGAAGGGCCTGACCATCGTCCCGCTGGTGCTGCTGTTCCACGGGCCGTGGGTCAAGCTGGAGATCGGGCTGGCCCGCGGTCGCAAGCTGCACGACAAGCGCGCGGCCATCAAGGATCGGGAGGGCGAGCGCGAGGCCCGGCGCGCCATGGGACGCGACTGAGCGGGGGGAGGCTTTGCCTCTTTGAGCTGGGGGGCTTTGCCCCGGGCATTGCGGTGGGGTATCTCCCGCCGATGGAAGGCAACCTGCTCCTGATCGTAGGCGGTGTCCTGGGCGGCTGGGCCATCAGCGGCGGCCTGATGGCGCGCGACCGCAAGCTCGGGTTGGCCGCAGCGGGCCTGATGGGCCTGCTGGTGTCGCTATACCTGGGCATGCAGCACATCGACTCGGGGGCGCCGTCGGTCTGCGCGATCAACGCCACCTTCGACTGCGACAAGGTCAACCGCAGCCAGTACTCCGAGCTGGCCGGGATCCCGATCGCCCTGCTGGGCGCGGGCTTCTACGCCGCGGTCCTGGCGGTGGCGGTCCTGGCCTTCAGCAAGGCCGAGCGCTACGCTCGAGTCGGCAACCTGGTCTTCGTCGGGGCCCTGCTCAGCGTCGGCTACTCGCTGTTCCTGGCCTGGGCCAGCGTCCAGCTCGGCGCCTGGTGCCTGCTCTGCATCAGCCTGTACGGGGTCAACCTGATGCTCCTCGTCGGCTCGTGGGGGCTGCGCCACGCCGAGGGCGAGCTGGCGGCCTTCAAGGATCCCCAGGACCGCAGCCTCGGCGCGATGATCACCGCGGGGCTTGTGGTCTTCGTGGGCAGCATGGTCGTCTACAACACGCAGAGCGGCGGCAAGGCGGCCGAGGTCCAGCAGGCCGTGCAGTCCTCGGGCGATGGCTCGGCCTACGGGCAGCTGATGGAGCAGGCCCTGGCGCCGGTCGCCCTGCGCGGTGACGAGCCGGTGCTGGGCGACCCGGCGGCGCCCTACACGGTGGTCGAGTTCGCCGACTTCCAGTGCCCGGCCTGCGCCTCGGTGACCCCGCTCATGCACGAGCTGGTGGCCCGCAACCCGCAGGTCAAGGTGCTCTTCAAGCACTACCCCCTCTCCAACATCTGCAACCCCAACATCGGGCGGGAGTTCCACGTCGACTCCTGCCGGGCGGCCTACGCCGCGGAGTGCGCTCGCCAGCAGGGGCACTTCTGGGACCTGACCCACCTGATGATGAAGAACCAGAGCGAGCTGGACGCCGCGGGTATCGCCTTCATGGCGGGCCAGGTCGGGCTGGACACCGCCGCCCTGTCGGCCTGCATGGAGGCTCCCGAGACCCACGAGCGGATCCGGCAGGACATCCTGGCCGGTCAGGCGTCGGGCGTCGAGGGCACCCCCGCGCTCTTCATGAAGGGCACCCACGGCGCCGACTGGGTCAGCCTGACGGCCGGACCCGAGGGCGGCGAGCTGCTCATCCGGGCCCACGCCGAGGGCAAGCCGCTGCCTGCGGCCCCGCCTCCCGCCAGCCACGACGGTCACGGGCACTGAAGGAGGCCCCATGGGCGCGTGGGTTGAGGTCCGCTCGCGGGTGTCGCGGGCGCGGGTCGAGCCGCTCTCCGAGGTGATGCTCGACGCGGGAGCGCTGGGTCTGCAGGAGGATCTCCTGCCGGGGGCCACGCCGACCTACCGCCAGCCCTGGGACACGGGCCCTCCCTCGCCCGAGCCGAGCGAGCTGCTGCTGCGCGGCTGGTGGCCCGAGGAGGGCTTCGAGGAGGCCTGGTCCGAGCTGTCGACCCGGATCGCCGCCTCCGGAGGAAGCGAGGCGCACTGGGTGCGGGTCGAAGACGAGGACTGGGCCCAGGGCTGGCGCTCGGCCTTCACCCGGGTCGAGCTGGGGCCCGACCTGGCGGTCGCCCCGCCCTGGCTGGCGCAGCCGGGTGATCTCGTGATCGACCCCGGGATGGCTTTCGGGACGGGCGAGCACACGACCACACGGGCCTGCCTCGTCGCCGTGCTGCGTCTCGCCCGGCCCGGCGAGTCCTGCCTGGACGTGGGCACCGGCAGCGGCGTGGTGGCGGTGCTGGCCGCCCGTCAGGGCATGAGCGCCCGGGGCATCGACATCGACCCGGTGGCCATCGTCGACGCCCGGGGCAACGCCGAGCGCAACGGCCAGCAGGTCGCCCTGGACACGACCCCCCTCGCCCAGGTCAGGGGCCGCTTCGAGCTCGTGGTGGCCAACATCTTCGCCGAGGTGCTGGTGCAGATGGCCCCCGACCTGGCCCGGCTCTGCGCCCGCCACCTCGTCCTGGCGGGCATCCTGGCCGATCGTGCCGCCCTGGTCGAGCAGGCCATGGGCGCGCAGGGGCTGGTGGTCGTGGAGCGGGTGCAGGACGGCGAGTGGGTCTCCTTCGTGTGGGGCCGACCGGAGTCCGGGGCATGAGGCGCTTTCGCGCGTCGCTCCTCCCGGGCGAGGACCGCGAGCTGCTGCTCGACGAGGCCGCCTCGCACCACCTGCTCCGGGTGAGCGGGATCGCCCCCGGCGAGCGGGTGGAGCTCTTCGACGGGGCCGGCGGGGCGGCCACGGCTGAGCTGCTCGGCGCGCAGGACGGGCGAGCCCTGCTGGTGCAGCGGGGGCCCGACCGGCAGGAGGCGCCGCGGGAGATCGTCCTGCTGGTCGGGCTCAGCAAGCACGCGGCCTTCGACACGCTGCTGCGGATGGCCACCGAGCTCGGGGTCTGGCGCATCCAGCCCTTCGAGGCGGCCCGCAGCGTCGTCCGCGGCGAGCGGGTGGCCCGCTGGGAGCGGATCGTGGAGTCGGCGGCGGCCCAGTGCGGACGCGCTGACCTGCCCCAGGTCCGGGCGGCCTGCTCGCTGAGCGAGGCGCTGCGGGACCTGCCCTCTCAGGGCGAGCGTCGCGTGCTGGTGCCGGGGGGCCCGCTGCGGCCTCCCCCTGCGCCTCCCTGCGTCCTCCTGGTGGGACCCGAGGGCGGGCTGGACCCGAGCGAGGTCCAGGCGGCGCTGAGCCACGGGTTCCTGGCCGAGGGCATCGCCCGCAACGTGCTGCGGGTCGACACCGCGGTCGCCGCGGCGCTGGGCCGCCTGGGCTGAGCCCTCAGGAGCGGCGGCGGCGCAGGGCGGCGAGGCTCATCAGGCCGGGCAGCAGGAGCAGCAGGCCCGAGGCCTTCCCGCAGCGACCGGTGCCGGGGACCAGGGTGATGATGCTGTCCTCGACCGGCTCGGCGTAGACCGTCAGGTCGATGGAGCAGTAGTCGTCCTGCCGCTCGGGGTCGATCACCTGGACCGCGATGGTGTAGGTCTCCTTGGTCAGGCCCTGCGAGGAGAGCGTGGACGGCGCCGTGAACACGGGCGAGGTGCCGGTGATCGAGTCCAGGGAGTTGTAGTTGCGCGAGGTGAGGCTGCTGTCCTGGGTCCAGGTGTAGGTCAGCGCGTCGCCGTCGGCGTCGAAGCCGACCGCGAGCAGGCGGGTGCTCTCACCCACGCCGATCTCGGTGAACTCGGCCTGCACGCAGCCGACCAGGATGGGCTTGCTGCTGAGGCCGACGCAGCCGTCGCGCTCGTCCAGCAGACCGTTGCAGTCGTTGTCGATGCCGTCGCAGTACTCGACCGCGCCGGGGCGCACCTCGTCGTTGAAGTCGTCGCAGTCGCCCTCGGCCTCGGAGAAGCCGTCCCCGTCGTCGTCGTTGAGGGTGGTGTTCTCGTCCACCACGCCGTCGCAGTTGTTGTCCAGGTAGTCGGGGACCTCTTCCGCGCCGGGGTAGACATCGGCGTTGTTGTCGTCGCAGTCGCCTTCGGCCTCGGAGGAGCCGTCGCCGTCGTCGTCGTAGCCGTCGGTGCCCTCGTCGATGACGCCGTCGCAGCTGTTGTCCTTGCCGTCGTAGATCTCGCGCGCGCCAGGGAAGCTGTTGATGTCGGTGTCGTCGCAGTCGACCGCGGTCTCGCCGTCCTGGCCGAAGCCATCGCCGTCGTCGTCGCTGTCGGGGAAGGTGGCCCGGTAGAGGATCGAGGTGGCGTCGGTGCTGATGTTGCCGGCGCTGTCAACGGCGCGGACGACGATCGAGTCGGTGCCCCGCAGCAGCTTGTCCCGCGGGACCTTGGTCGCGACGTAGCCGCTCTCGTCGGGTGCGTAGAAGGTGTCCACCAGGACGGGGTTCTCGGGGTTGAGGACGCCGCTGCGGATGCTGAGCTGGAGGGTGTCGGAGGGCTGGTTGCAGTCCTCCACCCGGAAGGTCACCGAGAGGTCCTGGCCGTCGAGGTGCATGAAGCCGACGGTCGGCTCGACGATCCGCACGACCGGCGAGCACTCATCCACATCCGAGCCGACGTTGGCCTGCATCGGCACGTTGATGGTCGGCTCGTCGGGGTCGCTGGAGGTCAGGGTGAGCGTGCACTCGGCCTTGCTCGAGGTCGTGGGCGTGAAGGAGACCTCGACGCCGGTCAGGGCCTCGCTGGGCAGCAGCGTGCCGGCCTCGTAGGTCCAGGCCATGTCGAAGCCGGGGTCGCAGCCCGTCAGGGTCGGAGCGCCCAGCTCGAGGTCTCCACCGCCCTTGTTGGAGACGTCGACGACCAGCGAGAGGCTTGAGCCCACCCAGACGGTCCCGAAGTCGAGCACGCGCGGTGAGACGTAGATGTTGGGGATGTCCCGCTCGCCCTCACCCTCGAGGAAGATGTTGTAGAAGGCGTTGTTGGGGTCGGCGTAGAAGAGCGCCTCTTCGTCCTCGGCCGGGGTGTCGCCGACGGTGGTGATGCGGATCGAGCCGACGATGCCCCCCACCTGCTCGGGCGAGAGGGTCACGTCCAGCGGCAGGTAGCAGCCGGCGCCGATGACCGCGTCGGCCGAGCCGCCACCGCCGCCGCCGCCGTCACCGCCCCAGCCGCCGGTGTCCACGGCGCTGATGCCGACCTCGACCGTGCCCCCCTCGGTCGGGGTCTCGGTCTCTTCCGTGGTGGTCTCGGCCGCGTCGGGGCAGACCACCTGGGCGAAGTCGTAGGAGATGGCCCAGTTGTCGCTCATCCCGTCGTCGTTCAGCTCGATGGTGTCGATGCCCATCGGCAGGTCGCCCTTGTTGGTGACGAAGACCTGCCGGGTCGCGGACTGACCCCAGCCGACGGTGCCGAACTCCAGCCGGTCGGTCGAGGCGCCGAGCTTCGGGAGGAAGGTGTCCACCTCGGTGTTGTAGTCGCCACCGCAGGCGGCGAGGGAGAGGGTGGACAGGATCAGCCAATGGGATCGGGACATCCGAGGCTCCGCGGAGGAGGCGCAAGGGCGCGCTTGCATAGTCTTGTACCCGCGGGTCGCCCCGGATGTCAACGCTTCCTTTCAGTCGAGCAGGTGCCCCGACTTCTGCTTCTTGGTCTGCAGGTAGAAGGCGTTGTGGCCGTTGGAGCGCATCACCAGGGGGATACGGCCGGTGACCGGCACCCCATGTTCGGCGAGTCCAGCCACCTTGGTCGGGTTGTTGGTGATCAGGCGCACGCTGCGAACCCCGAGCTGCTGCAGCATCTCGGCGGCGACATCGTAGCTGCGCAGGTCGTCGGGGAATCCCAGCGCGTGGTTGGCCTGCACCGTGTCCAGCCCCTGCTCCTGCAGCGCATAGGCCCGGATCTTGTTGACGAGGCCGATCCCCCGCCCCTCCTGGCGCAGGTAGACCACCGCGCCCCGGTCGAGTCCGGCAACCATGCGCAGGGCGGCCTCGAGCTGATCGCGGCAGTCGCAGCGCAGGCTGCCCATCACGTCGCCGGTGAAGCACTCGCTGTGGATGCGGACGGGCAGGTCGGTGGCCCCGCGGAGATCACCACGGGCCAGGACGGCGTGCTCCTTTCCATCCGCCAGGCTTTGGAAGGCGTAGACGTCGAACTCGCCGAAGGTTGTAGGTAGGCGAGCCTTGGCGCCAACGCTGATCAGGGCGTGGACTTCGGCCTCCCGGTCTTCCAGGGCTGCGCTCATGCTGTCTCCGGGCGACTGCCCGGCGGCAGCCGCGTGGGTGTTGCACCCTTCTCCCCCACCCGGTCCCCGAGTGGGAGACGGCCACGCGTGTGCCGTCGAATGGTGGACCCCCGAAGAGGTCCCTCCCCTTTTAGTATCGCGAGAGAGCGAGTCAACCGAGATTCGGCGAGCCCGCTTCCCGGTTCAAGGGTTCAGGCCCGCCTTGAGGCCCTTTCCGGCGCGGAAGCCGGGGATCCGGACCGCGCTGACGGTCATGGACTCGCCGGTCTGCGGGTTCTGCCCGTCGAAGCCGCTGCGCTCCTGGACCTTGAAGGTCCCGAAGTCGCTGATGGTGACCTTGTCCCCGCTGACGAGCGCGTCGTGGATCGTCTGGAAGACGTAGTCGACATACCTGGCGGCCTGGACCTTGGGGATCTGGGCTTTCTGTGCGAGCGTTGCGGAGAGCTGTGCCTTGTTCATTTCGTGCTCCTGCTGCATGACGGAAGCCAATACGCACCTGCGCAATGGCCGGAGGGTAGGGGAGTCGGTGCCGCAGTCCGGAGAGAGTCTCGCCGGACAACACGCATTCATACCTTGCGGGGGGAGAGGCCGTCCATGCCTGAGAATTGACAGCTTTCCAATTTATGATGATTTTATGAGAATGATTCTCAAAATGATTTGCAGGATCCTGGAATTTGGGGCTCTTCAGGTCCTCCCGTCACGAACCGTCAGCCCTCCCGACTGGACCCAGAACCGGGCTTCGCTGCCTCCCCGTGCTTCCCCATCAAGGTCCAAAGGCAGCCAGCTACCTTCGGAACTCGACACGGACAGCTGGGTGGCCCGGACCTGGACCACCCCGCTCAGCCGCTCCAGGCTGCCGTCGTACAGGCGCCGGAGCTCGCTGAGGCGCTGCAGGGCCGGTCCGGGTTGCACTAGCGTCACACTCAGCGCCCCGTCCTCCATGCTGCCTCCGCGGCCTACCCACATGCCGCCTCCACACCAGGCGCCGTTGGCCAGGAAGAGCGCCATCACGGGGCCCTCCCAGGCCCCCTCGACGCCGTCCAGGTCGGTCCAGCGGACCTCGACCTGGGGAGGCGAGTAGCGGCTCAGGGCGGCGACGCTGGCGCCCAGGAAGGAGGCCCTCCCCAGCAGGCGCTTGTCCATGGAGTTGACGGCGCGCACGACCTCGCCGTTGGCGCCGAGGCCCGCCACGTTGATGAAGGGCTCTTGGACCGGTCCTTCGGGGAGCAACCAGCGCGCCCAGCCGACGTCGACCCGCCGCGTGGCGCCGGTGGCGGCGACCCACACCGCCTCGTCCAGGCGGGCCGGAACCTGGAGCGAGCGCATCAGGTCCGAGCCGGTGCCCAGGGGGATCGTCGCGAAGATCGTCTCGGCGTCGGCTTCGGCGGTGGCCTGGACCAGGCCGACCACGACCTCGTGGCAGGTGCCGTCGCCGCCCACGGCGGCCACCAGGCTGCGCTGCCGACCGACCGCCTCGGCGGCGAGCAGGGCGGCGTGCCCCGGCCCCTCCGTCAGGCGCAGCTCCCAGGCCTCGAAGGAGCGGTCCGCGCAGCGCTTCAGCTCGTCGATGCGACCGGCGGCCCGCCCTCCCCCGGCGCGCGGGTTGAGGATCAGGCAGATCGACTCGGTGGTGTTGCGGGTCGGCCTCATGGCGGGGCCGGGGGTTCAGCGCCGCCCAGCAAGGCGCTGAGCGGGTCCTCGACCGTCCATCCCGCCTCGCGCAAGGCTCGGGCGCAGGTCGAGTCCGGGCTGCAGATCGGCCCCTCGGGCGAGGGGCGCTCGTCGTAGAGGCGGCGCCCGCAGTCCTCGGCCAGCTGGACGGCGAGGTCGGGGTGCGCCGAGGGGAGGGCCGCCCGCGACCCGCAGCAGGCCAGCGCCAGGGCGGGGGGGGCTCCGGGCAGGCGAGGGCCAGCGCAGGGCTGGTGTACGACGCCGGCTCCGCTCCAGCCGAGCTGATCGAGCAGGTGAGCGGCCTCGACGCCGGCAGCGGTGAGCACGGCGAGGCTGCGGTGCTCGCTGACCACCGCCGTTCGTCCGCGCAGGGCGGCTTTCAGGCGGGCGAGGTGCGCGGGCCAGGCCGGCTGGCCGGTGGCGTCGTGGCCGAGGTGATCCTCGGTGCGCAGGCGGGCCACGGGCTTGCCCAGCCGCGCGGCCAGGGCCTCGGCCCAGCGGCGCTCGTCGACCTCGACCGCCACCAGCGCGCCCTCGCCCTCGACCTGCGCCAGGGGCTGCGGCCCCGTCGGGCTCAAGGCGCGGCGAAAGTCCCCCAGCAGGTGGGCCAGGGGCTGCTGGACCTCGCAGATGGCCTCGCAGGCCCCGCACTCGACGCAGAGGGCCGCCGCCGCCAGGGCCAGCTTCAGCTCGGTCCGACCCTCGAGGTAGAGCCAGACCTGGGTCGCCATGGCGGTCGGGCTGGCGGACTCTCGCCCGGTGCCCACCGCGACCGGGCAGACGTTGCGGCAGAGCCTGGGGCAGTAGACGCAGGGGCCGAGGTCGGCGGCGGCAGGCGGGCTCACTCGCGCTCCCGCGGGGCGGTGGGGCTGCGACGGGGCCCGTGGGCTCGTCTCGACGACGCGGGGGTGAGGCTGAGGCCGAGCGCCTCGACGATGGCCCGCTGGTCGGGCTCGAAGGCCCACTGGTCGGGGGTTCGCCAGGCCGGGCGGAGCTCCCGCGGGTCGCCCGCGGCGGGATCGGCCTGGACGAGGAGCGCCGGCCGGTCGGGGTCGACGCGCCGGACGGGCACCTGGACCAGCTCGGCCCGGGCGCGGCGAAGCAGGGCCCGCCGCAGATCGGGCCCCGCCGCGGAGCGAGGCGCGGGGCCGATTCGAGCCGAGGCCCCGTCCTGGAAGCGGGCCTGGACGGCGAAGACCGGGCACTCCCAGGAGTCGAGCGCCTCGCGTCGCTGGGCGACCAGCCAGGGGCCGAGCGCGCGGTCGGGTCGCAGGCGCAAGGCCAGCCCGCGGCTGCGGAGGGCGGCCTCGACCTGGGAGGGGGGAGCCGCTGGGTCGACCTCGGCCAGCAGGCTGGTCTCATCGACCGCGAAGACCGGGCCCAGGTCGGGGTCGGGGGGAGGAGGGCCGGGGGCTTCGGGCTGGTCGTCGGGGAAGAGCCGGCCCGGGTTCATGCGACCGTCGGGGTCGACCTGCCCCTTGATCTCCCGCCAGACGCGCACCGCGGCGCCCGCTTCTGCGGCAGCTGCGCGCGCCTTCAGCGGCCCGACGCCATGGTGGTGGGTGACCGTCCCGCCGGCCTCGGCCGCTGCCTGGAGCGCGTCCTGCCAGAGGGCGTCGTAGGTGGCCAGCTCGCCCTTGCCGGCGAAGGAGAAGTAGATCGAGCAGCCCTCGGGGTAGGCGTGGCTGAAGTGGGCCATGACCAGCCCGTGCCGGCCGATGGCCGCCCGGACGGCGTCGTGCAGCCCCTCCAGCCTCGACCAGGTCGCCGCGACCTCCATCGTGTCCGCGAAGCCGCCGCCCAGGAAGACCGGCGCCAGCTTGTAGGAGACCGAGTGGCGGTGCTGGAACCAGCGCTCGCCCGGGCCGGGCCCCAGGTCGCGCGCCGCCTCCAGGATCGGCGCCGCGAGCTCCACCTGGGCGGCGACGAGCGCCTCGGGCCCCTCGAAGCCGAGGATCAGGGCCACCTCGGAGCCCAGCGTGCCGAAGACCGCGTTGAGCAGGCCGGGCATCGCCAGGGGCAGGTCGGTGAGGTGCGCGCCCAGCCCGGGGGTGCGGCGGGCCAGCGCGTGCATCCGGGAGAGGAGGGAGCGGCCCGTCGCCGCCGGACCCGGGGGGCGGGTGCTGCGGTTGAGGCGGGTGTCGAGGGGATCGTAGAGGCGGATCACCGAGGGCCACAGCCCGGCCTGCAGCAGGCCGCGCATCGCCGTCCAGGCCGAGACGAGGTTCGGGAAGGCGTAGCCGCGCAGCCAGCGGCGCTCGGGCAGCGGCACCACGCGGATCAGCAGCTCGCTGAAGACGCCGAGCGCCCCCTCGGAGCCGCAGAGGACCGGCAGCAGGTCCTCCTGGCCCCGGGGCGTCCAGGCCCCGGCCCGGACCGTGCCCGAGGGCGCCTCCAGGTTGGCCGCCAGCAGCATGTCGTCGAAGACGCCGTACCGGCTGGAGAACTGGCCGGCGCTGCGGGCGGCCGCGTAGCCGCCGACGGTCGAACAGGCGATCGAGGAGGGGCTGTGGCCGCACATCAGGCCCCGCCGGGCCAGCCAGTCTTCGAGGTGCTGCCCGAGCAGGCCTGGCTGGACCCGGACGGTCCGGGCTTCGGCGTCGAGCTCCAGCACCCGGTTCATCCGCTTGAGGTCGATGACCAGGGCGCCTTCTCGTCCCGAGGCGGCCCCGCAGACGCCAGAGCCGGCCCCGTAGGGCACCACCGCCCGGCCCGTCGCTTGGGCCCGGTCCAGCGCGGCCCGCACCTCGCCCGCGTCGCGAGGCCAGACGACCTCGGCGGGGGCGGGGGGAAGCTCGCCGCGGGCCATGGCCAGGGTCTGGCGAGGCCAGAGGTCGCGCCGAAGCGCGTCGAGCTCGAGGCGGTCGGTGCTGCACGGGAGGGAGGCGTCGCCCATCGCACCCCGGTATCCGATGGCCATGGGTCGGCTACCCTTCGGGCCCGATGTCGGGCGCTCCAACGCAGAAACGCCCAGCCGTTTCGGGCTGGGCGTTCTTGCGGTGAGGTCGACGAGCTCGTCGGGCCTTACTCAGCGTCTCCGATGGGTTCTTTAGCAGGAGTCGTGCCAGCGTTGGGGAAAACCTGGCAAGGTATTGTAGATACGTTCATTTCCGCCCGGCCTTCGGACCGAAATCGGCGGGATTGAGGGCTCAGGGGCCATCAATCGCGACTTTCGTGTCGCGGTGCCAGCTGCGCCCACCACTCGATGATGCTGTCGGCGAGGTCCCAGGGTTGTTCCACAGGGTGGAGGAAGCGCCCTCCGCCCACCCGGTGATGGCTGAGGAGCGGAATGCGCTGGCGGGCCGCGTCCACCATCGCCGGCGGGTGGAGTCGGTCCTCGTCGCCCCAGACCAGCAGCGCAGGACCGTCGATCGGCGCCGTGGAACGCAGCGCCTGGGGCAGGCTGAGCAGGAGCTGGCGGGTGGCCTCGCGGCGCCGGGGGCTGCACAGGCTCGGCACGCAGATCGCGACAACGGTGTCGCGGTCCATGACGTAGGGGTTGCGGACCGCCCGCCGCAGAGCCAGCGAGCTGGCCAGGGCCGGCGCGCTGAGCCGGGGATGGAGCGCGGCCTGCACCAGCGGGCCCATCCTGCGCGACAGCGCGCTGAGGGAGGCCACCAGCGGGTGCAGCGAGCCGATCGGTCCGTTGGCGAGGACCAGCGGCAGGCCAGGAATGGCCGCCCCCACCGCCATCGCCACCGGGACCGCCAGCCCGTGCGCGACCAGGAGGCCCCGGGGTTGGGGCCCCAGGCGCTGCACCAGCCGCTGCGCCAGGGCCTCGACGCTGCTGTCGCCATGCTCGCCGTCGACGAGGTCGAGCACCTGGGGCTGGAAGTGACCCTCCAGGCGGCGGGCGACCGGCCCCCACATCTCGGGGGCCATCGGAGGAGCGGCGACCAGCCAGACGGGGAGCATCGCGGTCCATCCTGAGGGGCCCGGGGCGGGCGAGGGTTCAACCGGGGCGGGCCCGGGGGGGAGTGGCGTGATAACGGGTCGGCCGCTGGAGTCACGCGTGTACGACGTAATCATCCGCGATGCCACCATCGTCCAGTCCGGGCGCCGCCTGGTTGCGGATGTCGCCGTCCAGGACGGGCGGATCGCCTATGTGGGTGGGCAGCCCGGCGGTCCGGGCCGCGAAGAGATCAACGCAATCGGGCGCTTTCTGATCCCTGGCATCATCGACTCCGACGTCTCCCTGGAGACCCCGTCGGGCGCGGACGCCGCCCTCTGGGCGCGCGAGACCTCCGCCGTGGCCGTCCGCGGCGTGACCACCATCCTGCACCGCCCCGGTCGTCCGCTGGACCGCGCCGGGTGGGACGCCCTGATCGACGCCTCCAAGGCCAGCCACGTGACCGTGGGCTGGTGGGCGACCGCCGACCTCGGGTCGGTCGAGGCTGCCCAGGAGCGGGTCGACCTGGGGCAGGCCGTCGGACTCAGCTTCCGGGCGGGCCCAGGTCACGCCGGCCTCGAGCAGCTCGCCGAGGTCCATGCGGGCGGCTCCTCCTTGCTTGGCTTGCAGGCTGAAGACCCCGCGGTCGTGGCCTCGAACCGCTCCCGCTGGAAGGGACACCCCTCGCCGCTGCACAACGACATCCACTCGCCCGAGGCCTCCCTCGCGGCCGCGCGGGTGATCCTCGAGCTCGCGCGCGCCCGGCCGGATCGGCGCCTGCATGTGCACCAGCTCAGCACCTCGGCCGAGCTCACCCTCTTCGACCCCTACCGCGACGAGATCCCGCTCAGCGTCGGGGTCACGCCGACCCACCTCTTCCTGTCGACCGACACCGTGGACCAGCAGGGCGGCCTCTACAAGGTCGACCCGGCGCTGCGGCCCGAGCTGGACCGGCGGGCCCTGTGGAACGCCGTCAAGCGCGGTCGGATCGACACCTGCGCCAGCGGCCATCTCCCCCTGCGCAAGGCCGACAAGGCCGGCCCCTACTCCGACAGCCCCAGCGGCCTGCCCTCGGGCGAGGTCTTGCCCTCCTTGATGCTCGGCGCGGTCAAGAACGCCCGGCTCAGCATGGAGCGCATGGTGGAGATGTGCTGCGAGGCGCCCGCCCGCCTGTTCGGGCTGAGCAGCAAGGGGCGCATCGCCGTCGGAGCGGACGCCGACCTGCTGCTGTTCGGCGAGGGCGAGACCAGCCGCCTGGCCGAGCGGGACCTGCTGGGCAGCGCCGGCTGGAGCCCCTTCGCCGGGCGCGAGGTCGGCAGTCCTCCCCTGGCGGTGCTGGTGGCCGGGCGCATCGTGGCCCGATCGGGCCGGCTGCTCGACGGCGTGCGGCCCCTCGCCGCCACCTCTCGCGCCGGGTGAGCCCTCCGCCCGTGGCCGGCTTCACCGCTCCTCCGGCCCACCGTCCCGTCCCGGTCCTGGCCCGGGGCGACGGCTGGATCGTCGTGGCCAAGCCCCCGCGGGTGGTGGTGCACCGCAACGCCGGCCAGCGCACCGCCTCGGCGATGCTGCAGCGGGTTCGGGACATGGTCGGCTGCCATGTCTACCTCGTCCACCGCCTGGACTGGGGCGCCTCGGGCTGCCTGCTGCTCGCCACCCGCCGCGAGCTGGCCGGCCCCCTCTCCGCCGCCCTCAACGGGCCTACCGCCCGCAAGACCTACCTCGCCTTCGTCCGAGGGTGCTTCCCGCACGAGGCGCCCCTGCGCATCGACACCCCGATCAAGACCGAGCACGGCTACAAGGACGCCGCCTCGGTGGTCGAGCTGCTGGGTCGCAGCCAGGAGCCCCGCTGCTCGCTCCTGCGGGTCCGCCCCGAGACCGGGCGCAACCACCAGGTCCGCCGCCATGTGCGCGACCTGCACCACCCCATCATCCACGACGCCGACCACGGCGACTCCCGGATCAACCGCCACTGGCGCGAGACCCACGGCGTCAACCGCCTGGGCCTGCACGCCCTGCGCCTGGAGCTGGACCTCCCCGAGGGCGGCCGCCTCGACGTGGTCTCGCCCCTCTTCGCCGACCAGGCCGCGCTCTACCCGCGGCTGCCCTGGTGGGAGGAGGCCGTCGGGCGCGAGCCGGCCCTGCTCCTGCCTCCCCTGCCGCTGGATCCGGAAGATGGCCAGGAGGAGGAGGAGGAGGAGGAGGAGGAGGGAGAGGGAGAGGGAGAGGGAGAGGGAGAG
>ERZ761602.5006-NODE-5006-length-16149-cov-6.227973_pt1 | contig 16149 bp, 13 predicted proteins | sample MGYA00512165_ERZ761602 | MGnify/ENA primary metagenome ERZ761602 (study PRJEB28899, sample SAMN02445085) | bioreactor sludge metagenome | biome: EBPR sludge; isolation source: Thorneside wastewater treatment plant | place: Australia: Brisbane, Thorneside...
AGGGCGAACGCGGGCCGATCGACGACGGTCGATCGGCCAAGGGACATGTGCGAGGGGTGCGGGCGCCTCGCACAAGCGTCAACCAATGTGGAGATCAGGTTAACGCCACACGGATTATCTTGCCATATGAACGCGTTGACCGTCTGTCCGCGCGCGGACGCTCCCCGAGGACGCCGGCCCGCGCCGCCTCAGGAGCGGCGCTCGATCAGCGCGATCAGGTCGCCGACGCAGTCGAGCCCCGCGATGTCGCGGGCGCCGAACTTGACGCCGAACTCGTCCTCGATGGCGTAGATGAGGCTGATGTGGCTCACCGAATCCCAGCCGGCCACGTCGTCGGCCGTCATGGCGGGATCGAGCACGAGGCTCTCGTCGCCGAAGGTGTTCCGGAAGACCTCGGTCAGTCGCTCGACAAGTTCCGACATGGCATACCCCCTTACTCCTACGCCCTACCCCTCACGCTCCACCCGCTCGACTTGGATCGGGACGTCCGGGCGTGTCAAGCGATCCGCGGGCGCGGCCCAGCGGAGCGTCCCGTCCTCGGGGCCGTCCCCGCCCCGCCCCGTCTCCGCGAGGCCGAGCCGCGGGTAGAGGTCGGCCACCATGCCGTTGCGCCCGCTCGGCAGGTACGCCCCCTCGACCCGCACGCAGCCCGCCTCGAGCCCAAGCCGCGCGAGCTCGGCCAGCACCGCCGCCTCCACCCCCCGCCCGAGGACGCGGCAGCTCATCAGCAGGGTGTCGACCTCGAGCGTGCGGCCCGCCGGGTCGTCGCGCTCCACCCCGATCGCCACCGCGATCAGCCCGTGGTCGGCGAAGCGGTCGGCCAGCCGCGCCCAGAAGGCGTGCGTCCCCGGCCGCGCCAGCAACGCCTCGAGCTCGGCGCGGTTGCGCCGGCGCGTGGTGAGGTTGAACTGGTTGGTCTTGTTCACGAGCTGCACCACGCGGCCCATGTTCACCGCGTCCACCGGGCCGAACCGGGCCTGCATGCCGAGGCTCGCCTGGTATTCCTCGATCGACCCGGTCGCGTCCTGCAGCGCCAGCGCCTCGGCCCGGGCGCGGTACTGCTCGGCGCGGGCGCGGTCGTTGGCGGTGAAGGCCGAGGGCTCGAAATAGGGATAATCCTCGATGGCCAGCCGGAAGCCGGTCGGATCCTCGGGCATGATGGGCACGTCCACCTCCGGCAGCGCCCGGCGCACCTCCGCCCGCTCGTAGGGGTTGTCGTCCACGAAGGTGAGCGTGTCGAGGCCGAGGTCGAGCGCGCGCGAGATGGCGCGCAGGTTGCCGGACTTCGGCTCCCAGTTGGCGACGAAGGCGGCGAAGTCGTCCTCCTTCAGCACCATCTCGGGATGCGCGCGAAAGGCGGCCCGCGCCACCGCCTCATCGTTCTTGGAGCAGACCGCGAGCAGGATCCCGCGGCCCTTCAGCTCCTTCAGCGCCATCTGGAAGTCGACGAAGGCCTCGCCCACGGCGCCGGCGCCGAGCACGATCCCCTCCACGCCGTCGTCGCCGATCACCCCGCCCCAGAGGGTGTTGTCGAGGTCGAGCACCAGGCAGCGCCGCGAGAAGCCGACCCGCGCGGCGAGCACCGCGGCGGTGTGCCGGGCGAGGAGCGGCAGCGCCTCGGGGCCGTAGGGCATCTTGGCCATGTACCAGCCGCGGTCGTCGAACCAGGCCCCGGCGCCGAGCCGGCCGGCCAGCGCCTGCACGCTCAGGAAGCCCACGTCCTCCTCGGTGGCGCGGCCGGCGAGCTCGCGGTTGATGCGCCCGGCCACGGTGCGCCGCGCCCCCGAGAGGCCGGCGGCGTAATGGCCGAGCGGGTCGCCCCCCGGCGCGGCGAAGCCGTGCTGCACGATGATCGGCGCGGCGTGGCGGCGCAGCGCGCGCCACACCCCCGACCAGCGCTCCACCTCCGCCGCCACGTCGGCGTCCGGCGTGTCGGTGAAGGGCTTCAGCCCGAGCGCGCGATGGTCGGGCGAGAGCACGACCACGTCGGGCGCATCGGCGTGGAGGGCCGAGGAAGGGTCGAGCGTGGCGTTGAAGTACTGCCCGAAATCCGGCTCGCGGATGTCGAGCGCGAGCCCGAGCCGCGCCGCCGCGAGCCGCAGCAGCGGCACGAAGGCGCGGGTGGTCCAGGTGCCGACCACGGCGACCCGGAGGCGGCGGCGGACGCGCGGCCAGGTCTCGACCGGGCAGCGCCCCAGGATGCCGGCCGCCGCCGCCCAGGTCTTGAAGCTCGGGGCGGCGTCGACGACGGGCATCAGCCAGGCGGCGGCGGCCTCCGGCCGGCCGGCCTCGAGATGCGCCCGCGCCAGCCGCACGCAGAGCCCGCCGCGCGGCACCTCGCTCAGCCGCGCCGCCTCCTCGTAGGCGGAGGCGGCCGCGTCGAAGCGGCGGGCGGCGAGGTGCTCGTTGCCCTCGGCCTTGAGCGTGGCGAGGGAGGGGGACTGGACGTTCATGACGCAAAAGCTCGCTTGGCTGTCGCGCGGCGCTTACTGCACGCGCCGCAGGTGGGGCGCCGCCGCGTCGGGCCCGGCCGGGGCCTTGCGCGGGGGCGGCGCCATGATCCGCGCCGGAGGCGGCGCGACGATGCTGCCCGCGGGCACGTTCGCCATCACCACGACGTTCGGCGCGATCTGCACGTCGTCGCCGATCCGCGCCGCGCCGGCGATCACCGCGCCCGCCCCGAGCGAGACCCGGTCGCCGAGCCGCGGCACGCTGTCATGGCCGCGGTCGCCCGCGAAGCCGATCGTGACCCCCTGCCGGATCAGGCAGTCGTCGCCGATCACCGCCCAGGGATGCACGATCACGCCGCTGTGGTTCACGATCTTGAGGCGCCGCCCGATCGAGGCCGTGGCGTAGAGCGAGACGCGGAAGGCGTGGCGCAAGAAAGAGGGGGGGACGGCGACGATCCGGCGCACCACGGCGCGCGGCAGCCGCGGCAGGCCGTTGGCCCAGACGCCGACGCGGTAGAGGGCGAGGGCGAGGAATCCCGGGGACAGGACCGCGATCTCCCGCCGGGAGGCGGCGTGCACGGCGTGGTCCTCGCGGATATAGCCCCATAGCTCGCCAAGCGAGCCGATGACCGGCGCCGCCCGCGCCGGAGCGATCGAGCCACTTGCCTGAGCGCCACGCTCGCCCATGCCGACACCACGCACCTGTTACCCCACGGTCCGGACAATCGCCCATCGGGCGACGGACCGCAAGCGCTTCCCGGGCCTCAACGGTTGACGACCGCCTCGGCCGGCCGGTCTCCGGTCCGGCCGCCAGCCCGGTCGCCGGTCCGGTCGCCGGTCCGGCCGCGGCCGAGCAGCCGCCGGGCGAGCCGGTTCGCCGGTCTCTCGACGAAGCGGTAGCAGGCGAGGCCCACGATCACCGCGGCGAGCATCGCGGCGAGGCAGAAGCCGGCCCGGCCGGCCGCCGAGGCGTCGTCGAACGCCCTGCGCCAGGCCTGGCCGGCGGCCGAGAGCGTCAGCTGGTGCGAGAGGTAGATCGAGTACGAGGCGTCGCCGAGCAGGAGCAGGGTCGCCGAGCGGAAGGCGCGGCCGCCGAGCTCCAGCGAGACGATGGCGAAGACGAAGACCGCCGCGGGCGGGCCCCAGACGAAGCCCCGCATCTCGTCGTCGGCGAAGCCGCCGAGCGCGGGGATGCAGGCGAAGGCGACGACCGCCGCCGGCAGCGCGGCCGCGGCCGGGATCAGCACGCGGCGCAGGACCAGCTCGGCCACCACGACGCCGAGGAGGAACTCGAGGAGCAGGCTCGACGTGTAGACGCCGAGGAAGCGGTTCTGCGGCTGCAGCGCCACGCCCGCGACGACGAGGCCGACGAGCGTGACGGCGAGGAGCGGCAGCCGGATCTCGCGCGGCGCGAACAGAGCGGCCGCGAAGATCACGTAGAAGAACATCTCGTAGTTGAGCGTCCAGCCCGGCGTCACCAGCGGGTGCATCAGGTCCACGACCGGGTGGGGATAGGGCAGGAAGAGGTAGGACGACAGGACATGCGGCCAGTCGAGCGCGCCGGTCTGCATCAGGCGGGGCGCGACGAGCAGCACCAGCACGTAGAAGGTGGTGATGATCCAGTAGAGGGGCACGATGCGCTCGATCCGCCGGCGGACGAAGTCGCCCGGCGAGACGACCGCGTCCCGCGTGGTCCACCACATGATGAACCCGCTGATGACGAAGAAGACGTCGACGCCCGAGGCCAGCCAGTGCGGCCAGGCGTCGAGCTGGGCGCCCATCCGCTGCAGCTGCGGCTTGAGGTGGAAGACGACCACCATGAGGGCGGCCACGGCGCGGGCGTACTGGATCGTGACAAGCGGCATTCTGCCCCCCTCGCATCTCCGCCGGGGCGCCGCGGGCCCCTGCGCCGCCCCCCGGCGTCCGCGTCAGTAGTAGCCGTAGTCCTCGCCCATGTAGCGGCACATGTTGAGCACCACCCCGAGCAGGTTCGTGCTCTCGGCCAGGTCGCGCTCGCACTTGTCGACCTCGTCGAGGCTGGTCTTCTCGGCCCCGGCGACCAGCAGCACCGCGTCGAGATGCGGCAGGAACGCCATCGCGTCCTCGCTCATCAGCATCGGCGGCAGGTCGTAGATGACCACGTCCGGCGCGAAGGCGCCCCGGATCCCCGCCACCGCCTGGGCGGTGGCCGCGCTCATCAGCAGGTCGCCCGAGTGCCGGGTCGGCTCGCTGTTCGCGCCGATCGCCAGGTTGTCGCCGTAGCGCACGAAGGTCTCGGCGATCGTCGCCTCGCCCTGCAGCACCCGCGCGATCGAGCGCGGGCCCGGCAGGTCGAGCTCGTGCGCCACCGCCGGCCGGCGCAGGTCGAGGTCGATCAGCACCGTGCGCAGGTCGGCCTGGTGCGCGAGGCTGAAGGCGAGGTTGAGCGCCACCGTGGTCTTGCCGCAGCCGTCGCTCGGCGAGGTGATCCCCACCGTGGTCCAGCCGTTGCCCTTGAGCGCGCGCACCAGCTTGGTGCGCATCATGTCGAAGGCGACATGGGCGGGATCGGCGTCGGCGAAGGTGACGACGCGGCCCCGCTCCATCCGCGCCGGGTCCGGCGCGAAGGACGCGAGCTCGGCCCAGGCCGCCCCGCCGGCGGCCGGCGCGGGGCGGGCGGGGACGCGGCCGGGCGCCGGCGTGCGCGGCGCGACCGGGGCGGCCTCGCCGCGCTGTTCCTTGGCCTTCTGGATGGCTGCCTGGATGCGTTCCATGGGTCGTCTTTCCCAATGCCGGCGCGCGGCCGGATGTCGGTCAGTTGGCCGCCGCCGGGGCGGTCGGCGTCGCGCCCGCCTCCAGCTCCGGGGGTTGCTCCTCGAGGCCGAGGAACAGGCTGTCGAGCGGCCGCACCAGCGTGTGCACGGCGATGAGGCCCACCGGGATCCCCACCAGGATCGCGAGCAGCACGCCGATGATGACGCTGCGCTTCCAGCGCAGCTCGGCGCGGGTGCGGATGTAGGGGATGGTGGCGAAGGGCTGGGCGCCAAGCCGCGCGGCGATCTCGGCGGGCCGGCGGATCGAGCGGTTGAGCATCTCGAGCAGCACGACGAAGCCGAGCCCCAGGCCGCCGCCCGCCACCACGCCGGCGGCGGCGATCAGCTTGCGCCGGGGGCTCGTCGGCATGGTCGGCTCGGTCGGCGGCTCGATCAGCGAGAAGCGCTCGCCCTTGGACAGGACCTCGATGCGCTCGCCGATCGAGGCGGTGCCGAGATTGGCCACGGCGGTCTCGTACTGGGCGCCGAGGTTGGTGAGCTCGCGCTCCAGCCCCGCCAGCACCATCTCGTTGCCCGGCGTCGCCCGGATCGAGACGTCGAGCTCCGAGAGCGTGCCCTCGATCATCGCCCGCTCCTCGGCGATGAAGCCGAGCCGCGCGTCGATCGGGGCGAGCTCCACGTCGAGCTCGGACAGCGCCGAGGCGACGTTGCCGTCGGCGTCGGGGACGGCGCGCGCGGCGCGCTGGTCCTCCACCATCGCCTTCAGCGTCCCGACCCGCTTCTCGAGCAGCAGGATCGGCGGGCTGGTCGGGGCGTAGATCGCCCGCTGCTGGCGCAGCTGGCTCTCGAGCGCCTCGAGCTCGGTCTCCTCGGGGCTGAGCTGGACGGCGGCCGAGCGGCCGGTGCGCTCGAACACCCAGACCACGGTGGCGCGCTGGTTCCTCAGCGCCGCCTCCTCGCGCTCGAGCGCGAGCAGCCGCTCCTGCTCGAGCTGCTGCTGGGCGCGGCGCGCCGGCAGGCTGTCGGGCAGCGCGTCGACGTTGGCGGTCTTCATCTCGGCGATGCGCGCGGACTGGCGCTCGACCTCGCCGGCGAGCCGCTCGACCTCGGCCTGGAAGAAGCTCGACGTGTCGCCGGCGCGGTCGGTGCGCAGGCGCACGTTCTCGCGCAGGATCAGGTTGACGAGCTCGTTCGCGCCGCCGACGGCGAAGCCGGCGGTCGGGGCGTGGAAGGCGATGCCGAGGATGGTCGCGCCCGGCTCGCCGCGCGTCCGCGTCAGGTCCGGCTCGAAGCCGATGAGCTCGATGCGCGAGCGGATGTCGCCGATGATGTCGTTGGCGGTCATCTCCGGCCGGTCGCGGTAGAGGCCGATGCGCTCGGCGAGCTCGAGCAGGTTGGTGCGCGTCATCACCCGCTGCTCGATGATCTGCGCCTGCTCGTAGGGATCGACCGCCACGGTGGTCTGGGCGAGCTCGCCCGGGATCTGCTGCGGCTCGACCAGGATCGAGGCCGAGCTGCGGTAGCTCGGCGGCAGGATCGCCGCGAGCGTGACGCCGACGGCGCCGACCAGCGTGGCGATCACCAGGAAGTACGGCAGCCGCCGCAGGAAGACCGCGACGTAGAACTTCAGGTCGATATTCGGCATGCGCGCTCGTCTCCCTTCGCGCCCGTGGCCCCCGCCGGCCTCAGACGACCATCTTGAGATTGCCGTGGGTGCGGCGATCGAGCACCACCTGCTCGATCACGCCAGCGTCCACCGCCTCTTGCCCGTCGGTATAGGCGTAGACGAGCGCATAGTCGCAGATCTGGTTAACGAGCCGCGGCACGCCCCGGCTCGCGATATGCACGCATTCGCAGGCCGCGGGAGTGAAGATCTCGCGCGTCGCCCCCGCCACCCGCAGCCGGTGCCGGATGTAGTCGCCCACCGCCTCGGCGGTCATCCCCGGCAGGTGGTACTCCGCCGCCACGCGCTGCGCGAACTGCACGAGCCGCGGCTGGCCGATCAGGTCGCGCAGCTCCGGCTGGCCGACCAGCACCAGCTGGATCAGCTCGTCCTTGTCGGCGTTGATGTTGGAGAACATCCGCAGCTCCTCGAGCGTCTCGAGGCTGAGGTTCTGCGCCTCGTCGAAGATCAGCATCGTGCGCCGCCCGGCGGCGTACTCGGCGATCAGGAAGTCCTGGAACTGGGCGAAGAGCTGGACATAGGTGGCGTTCGTCTCGGCCGGCACCCCGAGCGCCATCAGCACCCAGTGCAGCAGCTCGCCCCGGTTGCCCTGGGCGTTGGAGATCAGCCCGACGGTGACGTCCTCGGGCAGCGAGCGCAGCAGGTGGCGCAGGAGCGTGGTCTTGCCCGCGCCGATCTCGCCGGTGATCACCGTGATCGGGGCGTGGGTCAGCATGCCGTATTCCAGCATCGCGTAGGCGCGGGTGTGGTTCTCGGACCAGTAGAGGAAATCGGGGTCGGGCAGGAGCGTGAACGGACGCTCGGCGAGACCGAAATGGGCGTTGTAGATCGTCAGGGTACTCGACATGCCCATCCCGCACCAATCAACTCCGCCGCAGGCAGGGAATCCCCACCTCCGGCGCACCACCGATCAACCGCCCCAGGATCGCTACATAGCCGCATGCGCGCCGCATATCATCTCCTAAGCGGCCGGGGATGGCAAGCCGCCCGGTCCTGCGACGGATTTGTATGGTTTCCGCACGCATTTCCCCGTCGAACGCGCGCGCCCTCGGGACGGGGAATCGGAAAGGCGGCGTCAGCCGTCGAGCACGCCGGGCGCGCCGGCCGGCGGCGGCGCGGCCGCCTTCAGGTTGCGCGCGAGGCTGCGCGGCGAGATCATCGAGACGAGCACCACCCCCTCGGGGTTGAGCGCGAAGGCCCGGCGGAGCAGCAGGTGCGCCAGCGCCGCATCGGTCTCGCCGATCTCCGCCGCCGCGCGGACCGCGTCGCGGAAGGCGGGATCGGCCGCCGCCCGTGCCTGGAGCCGCGCCAGCGTCTCGCCCATGACCGAGTGGGTGACGAGCCCGAACCCCGCCGCCCGCGCCGCCGGCCCGGCCGCGTCGGGCGCGCCCGGCGCCGGGACCGGCATCTGCGCCACCGTGAAGGGCGCGCCGACCTCGATCGCCGCCTCGGCCGCGGAGATGCCGCCGGCCACCGCGACGGCGCGCGCCTTGCCCGAGGCGACCACGTCCTCGAGCGCGCGGCGGACGTCGTCGCGGGCGAGCTCCTCGTGCGAGGGGCCGTGCAGCGCATAGACCTCGACCCGGTCGGTGCCGAGCCGGCGCAGGCTCTCCTCGATCGAGCCGCGGATCAGCCCGGCCGTCAGCGGCAGCTTGGCGTTGGCCTTGGGCGCGGCGCGGCGAAGCGCCCCCTGCAGCGGCCCGAGCCTGCCCATCACCTTGCGCGCGAGCGGCATGACCGCGGCGCGCAGGCCGCCGCCGACGCCCCCGGCGAGGCGCAGGCCCACCTTGGTGCAGATCTGCGCCTCGTCGCGGCGGCCGCGGAGCGCCGCGCCGACGATCTCCTCGGCGCGGCCGGCGCCGTAGACCGGGGCGAGGTCGATCCAGGTGACGCCCGCGTCGAGCGCGGCGGCGAGCGCCCTCGCCCCCGCCTCGGCGTCGATGCGCGAGCCGAGCGACGCGGCCCCGAACCCGAGCGCGGAGGTCTCGATACCGGTCCTGCCCAAGGCGACGCGCCGCATGCCCTCCTCCCGACGGCTCCCCGGGTCGGGCGCCGGCTCGGGCGCCCAGTCCGGGCTCGCCTCGACCCTGGCCCTGCTCGAAGTGACGCGCCGCATACTCGTGCTCCCGACCGATTCCTGTCACGTCTTAACTAGTCGCGGAACGACGGCGCCTTGGAAAGCCGATAAATCCCACGCGAGCATGGATCCGGACCGCCGGCCGCGACGCGGCGTTCCGCCCTCGGCCCATACGCACGGGACGCGAAATCGGTTCCGTCGCCGCGGCGATCGGGGCATAAGAAGGCCGAGAGTGACGGGCGCGGCGGCGCCGGGCGACCGGCGGCGCGAGTAACGAGGCGGACATGAACATCGGAATCATCGGCTGCGGCTATGTGTGCGACACCTACCTGTCCACCTGGGCCAAGCACCCCAACCTGGTCATCAAGGGCGTCGCCGACATCGACCCGGCCCGGGCCGAGGCGATCTCGAAGCTCTACGGCCTGCGCCGCTACGCGTCGAACGAGGAGATGCTCGCCGATCCCGAGGTCGACATCGTCGTCAACCTCACCTCCATCACCAGCCATGTCGAGGTGACGCGCGCCGCGCTCGAGGCCGGCAAGCACGTCTTCTCGGAGAAGCCCCTGACCACCGATTTCGCGGTCGCCGGCGAGCTCGCCGCCCTTGCCGAGGCCCGCGGGGTGCGGCTCGCCTGCGCGCCCTCGAACACGCTCGCGGACACGACCCAGACCATGTGGCGCGCGGTGCGCGACGGGGTGGTCGGCGACGTGCGCATCATCTACGCCGAGCTCGACGACAACCCGATCTACCTGATGCAGCCCGAGCACTGGCGCTCGCGCTCGGGCGCGCCCTGGCCGTTCCAGCACGAGTACGAGGCCGGCTGCACCGTCGAGCACGTGGGCTACCACCTGACCTGGCTCTGCGCGATCTTCGGCCCGGTGGCGCGGGTGACCGCCTTCTCGAAATGCACCATCCCCGACAAGACGCCGCTGCCGCTCGAGCCGCGCGACACGCCCGACTTCTCGGTCGCCTGCCTCGACTTCGCCTCCGGCGTCACCGCGCGGGTGACCTGCTCGATCGGCGCGCCCTGGGACCACCGGATGCGCATCGTCGGCGACAAGGGCATGCTGACGGTCGACACCTACCGCCACTACCAGTGCCCGGTCTACCTCGAGCGCTTCACCAAGCTCAGCCTCAACGCGCGCAAGTCCTACTCGGTGCGCAACAACAGCTTCCTGCAATGGCTGTTCCGGGTCGGCGGCCGCAGGCTGCCGATGATTCGCAACGCGCCCCCGGGCGAGAAGAGCGTCATCCGGCTCGGCGGCCCCTGGTGGTCGCCGAAGGCGATCCTCAAGCGGCTGAAATGGGCCGAGCTCGGCCAGCAGGACAAGGTGGTCGGCATAGCCGAGCTCGCCGACGCCATCGCCACCGGCCGGCCGAGCTTCCCGGGGACCGACTTCATGCTGCACCTGACCGAGCTCACGCTCGCCATCCAGAACGCCGGGCCCGGCGGCGTCACCCACACGCCGGCCACCAGCTTCGCCCCGCTCGCGCCCCTGCCCGAGACCCTGCGCGCCCGCGTCGACTACGGCCGCGCGCTGCGCGTGCCGCTCATGGCGCGGATCAGCGACCGGCTGATCGACCGGCTGCACCAGCACTGAGGCCCCCCTCGCCCGAAGGACCGGCCCACGCTCGACGCGATGCGTCGAGCGCCGTGGATTCGCGACCCGTTCAACCAGAGGTTGTCCTCAAGCGCATTAATCATGTCATTAAAAAACAACGCAATTTTGGTTGAGCTTCCGGGTAAAAAATGTCTTAATGCCCTGCGACCCGAGGAGCCGCCCGAGTTCCTCCGGGAATAACGCGTCGGGGGAGGGCGCTCGTCGAAACGGTGTAAGGGCTTCAGCGGCTCGGGCCGCAGGAAGCGCCTGTGCCGGCGCAGCGCCTTGTATGTGTTCGAAGGTTTGGGTCCAGTATGTCGCACTTCTCTGAATTGAACGCCGACGACGTCGTCGCTCCCGGATACGCGGCGCCCGCGGTCGGCATCTACCGGCGGCTCTTCAAGAGGTGGTGCGACCTGGCGATGATCATCCTCGCCGCGCCCTTCGTGCTGCCGCTGGTGCTGCTGCTCGGCGCGCTGGTGCGCCGCGACGGCGGCCCGGCCTTCTACGTCCAGGACCGCATCGGCCTCGACGGGCGCGTGTTCCGGCTGTGGAAGCTGCGCACCATGGTGATCGACGCCGACGCCCGGCTCGCCGCCCATCTCGCCGCCGACCCCGCGCTCAAGGCCGAATGGGACGAGACCCAGAAGCTCAAGCACGACCCGCGCATCACCGCGGTCGGCCGGCTCCTGCGCAAGACCTCGCTCGACGAGCTGCCGCAGCTGTGGAACGTCTGCCGCGGCGACATGAGCCTCGTCGGCCCGCGGCCGATGCTGCCCGAGCAGCGCGCGCTCTACCCGGGCCGGGCCTATTATCGCATGCGCCCCGGCCTGACCGGCCCCTGGCAGGTCAGCGACCGCAACGCCACCTCCTTCGCCGGCCGCGCCGAGTTCGACGCCGACTACGCCCGGCGCATGTCGCTCGCCACCGACCTCTGGCTGATCGCGGTGACGGTCTGGGTGATGCTGCGCGGCACCGGCTACTGACGTCGGCAGCCCTGACCCGCCGCGGGGGGCGGGGCGCCCGCGATCCGCTCACCAATTAATCGCGAGGCGGTTTTCCCGCCCGGCGGCCGGGAGTATCCTGCGCGCGACCCGCGGCCCGCGGCCGCCCGCGCCGGGCCCTCGCGCGCCCCGCCCCCATCCGGAGTCGCCCGATGTCCCGCCCCTCCCGCCTCCTCGGCCCGGTCGTCCTGCTCGCCGCCGCGCTCCTGCTCGCCGCCTGCGAGGGCAAGGAGGAGCGCGCCGAGGGGCATTACCAGCGCGCCCTCGAATTCGTCGCCGCCGGCGACGCCGGCCGCGCCAGGATCGAGTTCCGCAACGTCTTCCGCCTGAACGGCGAGCATCTCGAGGCCCGGCTCGCCTTCGCCCGGCTGCTGCGCGACGAGGGCGACATGCAGGGCGCGATGGCGCATTACCTGCTCCTCGTCGACCAGGACCGCGACAACCTCGACGGCCAGCGCGAGCTGGCCGAGCTCGCGCTCGTCGCCCAGGACTTCGAGACCGCCGCCCTGGCGGCGCGGCGCGCCTTCGAGCTCGCGCCCGCCGATCCCAAGGCGCGCGCCCTCAAGGCCACGGTCGACTACCGCGACGGCGCCGACCGCCCGGCGGCGCTCGCGCTGGCCGAGGCGGTGGTCGCCGAGGCGCCCGGCGAGGTGGCTGCCCACATGGTGCTGATCGCCGAGCGCATGAACGCCGACGACGCGGCCGGCGCGATCGAGCTGACCGACCGCGGCCTGGCCGCGATCCCCCGCGACGAGGGGCTGCACCTGGTGCGCCTCGCCGCGCTCGAGCGGCTGGGCGACCCGGACGCGATCGGCGCCCAGATCGAGCGCATGGCCGAGCTCTTCCCCGACCACGAGGGCGTCGCCATGGCGCAGGTGCAGTGGCGCATGCGCCAGGGCGACCTCGCCGGCGCCGAGGCCGCGCTGCGCGCCGCCGCCGCCCGCGCCCCGGCCGATCCCGACCCGGCCCTGACCGTGGCGCAGTTCCTCCACGACACCGCCGGCCCCGAGGCCGCGCGCGCCGAGCTCGACCGGCTGATCGCCGCCGCCGCCGCGCCGCTGCCGTTCCAGCGCGCCCGCGCCGGGCTCGACTTCGCCCAGGGCCGCGCCGACGAGGCCATCGCCGCCCTCGCCGCGCTGACCGAGGGGGCCGAGCCCAGCGACACGATCCGCGACGTCCAGGTCGAGCTCGCCGCCATGCGCGGCGCCGGGGGCGACGCGGCCGGCCGCGACGCGCTCGTCGCCGCGGTGCTCGAGGCCGATCCCGGCCATGTCGGCGCGCTCAAGCTGCGCGCCCGCGCCCGCATCGCCGCCGACGCGCCCGAGCTCGCGATCCAGGACATGCGCACGGCGCTGGCCGAGGCCCCGCGCGACCCCGAGATCATGACCATCATGGCGATCGCCCACGAGCGCGAGGGCGCGCGCGAGCTGGCCGGCGAGCGGCTGGCGCTCGCGGTCGAGGCCTCGGACCGCGCCCCGGCCGAGAGCCTGCGCTACGCCCGCTTCCTGCTGCAGGACGACCGGCTCGGCCCGGCCGAGGGCGTGGTGGTCGACGCGCTGCGCCGCGCGCCGGACGACGCCGACCTGCTGATCGAGCTCGGCCGGATCCACGTGGCCCGTCGCGACTGGCCCCGGGTCGAGCAGGTGGCCGGCCTCCTGCGCGACCGGGGCGCCGAGGCGGCCGCCGCCGAACTCGCGCTGGCGAGCCTCTCCGCCGCCGGCCGCGTCGAGGAGACGCTCGGCATGCTGCGCGACCTCGCCGGCGACGGCGGCGACGCCGCCGCCATGGCGCAGCTGGTGCAGGCCTACGTGGCGGCGGGCGAACTCGACGCGGCGCAGGGCTATGTCGACGGCGTGCTCGCCGCCGACCCGGCCAGCGTGCCGGGGCGGATGATGCAGGCGGGGCTCGCCGCCGCGCGCGGCGACGCCGCGGGCGCGGAGGAGACCTACCGCGCGCTCGTCGACGAGGCGCCCGCGACGCCGCAGCCGCACCGCGCGCTCTTCGCGCTCCTCGCCGCCCAGGGCCGGCTCGACGACGCCGCGGCCGCGCTCGACGCCGGGCTCGCGGCCACCGGCGGCGACGCCGACCTGATGTTCCTGCAGGCGGGCCTGCGCGAGCAGCAGGGCGACGTCGAGGCCGCGATCGCCGTCTACGAGACGCTCTACGCCCGCGACAGCAACAACCTGGTGATCGCCAACAACCTGGCGAGCCTCCTGACCGCGCAGCGCGGCGACCCGGCGAGCCTCGAGCGCGCCTTCGCCATCGCCCGGCGGCTGAAGAGCGCGAACGTGCCGCATTTCCAGGACACCTACGGCTGGATCCTGCATCGCCGCGGCGATTCCGCCGGCGCGCTCGCCTATCTCGAGCCCGCCGCCGCCGCGCTCGGCGACAACGCGCTGGTGCAGCGCCATCTCGGCGAGGCGCTGTTCGCGCTCGGCCGCGCGGCCGAGGCCCGCGAGCGCTTCGCGCTGGTCGTCGCGATCGCCGAGGCGGGCGGCTCGGCGAGCGCGCCGCATGTCGAGGCGGCGCGGGCGCGGATCGCCGAGATCGACGCCCTGCCCGCCCCGGTCGACGCCGCCGCCGCCGCGACCGACGGCTGACGCGACCCGCGAGCCGTCCCGCGTCCGCCCGCGGCGCGCGCGGGCGGCGCCATGTCCGCACTGTCAGCTCCATATAAATCAATGACTTGGATAATTTCACGCGTGGACGCCCACGCGGGAAGGGCCGTCCCCGCCCCTACCCCAGCCGCTTGCGCGCGCCCCGCGCGAGGTTGCCGACCAGCCGCCAGGCGGCCTCGACCCGGCCGAGCCCGGCGACCTCGCGATAGACCCGCCAGGTCCCGGCGGCGGCGAGGAGCTTGTTGGCCGAAAGCGAGCCCGGCCGCATCCGCCAGTCGGCAAGCGCCTCGGGCAGGCCATGCGCCTCGCCGCCGCGCGCCAGCAGCAGCAGCCACAGCCCGTAATCCTGCCGCCGCGGCAGCGGCGGCATCTCCACCGGCCCGTAATGGATCCGGTCGTAGGCGGCGGTCTGGCAGGGGATGACGTTGCCCCTGAGGAGCCCTGCGTAGTCGACCCGCGCCGGCGCCGGGATCACCCCGAGGGGGCGGCCCTCCGCGTCGATCCGGCGCACGGAGGCGAAGGTGAAGGGGATTCCGGTCGCCTCCATGTAGCCGAGCTGGCGCGCGAGCTTGTCGGGCCGCCAGCGGTCGTCCGCGTCGAGGAAGGCGATCACCCTGCCCCGCGCCTCGCGGATCGCGGCGTTGCGCGCCGCCGCCGCGCCCCGCGGCCCGGCCCAGCCCAGCACGCGGATGCGCGGATCCGCCGCGGCGAGGCCCTCGGCGAGGGCGCGGGTGCCGTCGGTCGAGCCGTCGTCGACGACCAGCATCTCCCAGTCGCCGCGGGTCTGCGCCCGCACCGAGGCGACCGCCTCGCCGAGCGTGCCGGCGGCGTCCCGGGCCGGCGTGACCACGGTGACCGCGGGCGCGCTCATTGCTCGAGCAGCAGGCTCGCGTGCCGGCGCAGCAGGTAGGCCCCGATCACGAACAGCGTCATCGAGAGGCCGAGCACGTAGGGGACCGAGACGAAGGCCGGGTGATAGGCGCCGTAGAATCCCGAGCGCATCAGGCCGATGACGTGCACGATAGGGTTCCACCACAGGATCGCCTGGAAGGACGGCGGCGCGCTCTCGAAGAGGTAGAAGATCGCCGACAGGATGAAGAGCGGCCGGGTCAGCACCGACCAGAAGTTCCTCCAGGTGGGAAAGAGCCCGAAGAGGACGCAGTTCAGCGTGCCGACCCCGAGCCCGAGCAGCGCCGCGAGCACGAAGGCCCCCGCCACCGCCGCGAGGTCGAGGTTCACGTGCAGGCCCTGGAACAGGATCACGCCTCCCATCAGCGCCACCGCGACGATGAGGATGGTCATGAAGTTCAGCACGAACTTGGCGAAGACCGCGTCGAGCGGCGTGACCACCGGATAGGCGAGCAGGCCCTTGTTGGTCCTGACCGCCCCGGAGACGCCGGCCGACATGGTGTTGAACATCGAGAACGGGATCACCCCGGTCGCGTAGAACAGCATGAAGTTCGAGCCGAGCGGCGGCGAGCGCAGCGCCAGGCTGAAGGCGATCGACAGGAGCAGGATGCCGCCGAGCGGCTCGGCCAGCGCCCAGGCGTAGCCCCCCGCGGAACGCCCGAACTTGCGGTTCATCTCGCGGATCACCAGCGCCGACAGCACGCGCAGCCGGCGGAACCGGGGGGCGCCGGCCTTGGGCGGCAGGGGCGGCGGGGGAAGCGTGTCCATCGGGTCACCGGCTCGCGAGGATGCGCCCCGGTCCGCGGGACGGGATTTGCTTTCGACCCCGGCGCGGGATAAGGCTCGGAGCCGGCGGACCGGGACGATCCGGGCGGCCGCGTCGCCTGCCTCCGCGACCTCGGCCCGGGATCGCGCGGTCAGCACTATCCTTGCCGGCGCAGCCATGACAAGCCCTCCGCCCGGGGAGGACAGGACCGATGACGAACTCGCCCACCGACGGCGCGGCCCCCGCGCCGAAACCGCGCCCGGATCTGCGCGCCGTCGAGACCCCCG
>ERZ761602.5007-NODE-5007-length-16149-cov-3.750466_pt1 | contig 16149 bp, 11 predicted proteins | sample MGYA00512165_ERZ761602 | MGnify/ENA primary metagenome ERZ761602 (study PRJEB28899, sample SAMN02445085) | bioreactor sludge metagenome | biome: EBPR sludge; isolation source: Thorneside wastewater treatment plant | place: Australia: Brisbane, Thorneside...
GGCCGCCGGCGGCGCCGTGCTGCCGCGCACCACCAGCTCGAAGGCCAGGCGCTGCTGCATCACCGCCGGGCGGCCCTCGAGCCGGGCCACCAGCTGTTCGGCAGCGGCCGAGCCGATGCGCCGGACGGCGCGCCCGTGGGCCGCCGCGAACCGCTCCAAGAAGTGCTGCGCCAACGAGAGGATATCCTCCGTCCGCACGCGGAGCGTCGGCAGCTCGACGTGCGCGACGTCGAGCCTGTAATACAGGTCCTCGCGAAAGCTCCCCGCGCGCACCTGCTCGGCGAGCACGCGGTGGGTCGCGGCGATGATCCGAACGTCGACCTCGATCTCCTCGTCGGCGCCGACGGGTCGCACCCTTCGCTCCTGGAGCGCACGAAGGAGCTTGGGCTGCACGCCCAGCGGGAGGTCGGCGATCTCGTCGAGGAAGAGCGTGCCGCCGCGCGCTTGCGCGAACAGACCGCTCCGATCGCTCTTGGCGTCGGTGAAAGCGCCGCGCTTGTGGCCGAACAGCTCGCTCTCGAGGAGCGCCTCGGGCAGCGCGGCGCAGTTGACCGAGACGAACGGTCGCGCCGCGCGCGCGCTGCGCCGGTGGATGGCGCGCGCCACGAGCTCTTTGCCCGTCCCGCTCTCGCCGGTGACGACCACCGAGACGTCGGTCGCCGCCAGCCGGTGCACGAGCTCGCGCACGCCGCGGATGGCCGGGCTGTCGCCGAGCAGGCCGTCGGCGTCGCCGGCGGCTCCGTTCGACCGGCCGACGCGCTCGAGCGCACGACCGACCGCCCGCTCGTCGCGGGCGCGCTCCAGCGAGCGCACCATCGCCTCGACGTCGAAGGGCTTGGCGACGAAGTCGTGGGCGCCGGCTCGCAACGCGGCCACCGCGCTCTGCACCGTGCTGGCGCTGCTCGTGACGATGACGCGAAGATCGGACCGCAGCTCGAGAGCCAGCTCACAGAGCGACGTCCCGTCGCCGTCGCACATGGCGAGGTCCGTGACGAGCAGCTCGATGTCGTCGCGTCGTAGCGTCTCGAGGGCCGACGCCGCGGATGTCGCCGAGGTCACGGCGAAACCGCGGCGGGGCAACACTCTGCCGAGCAGCTGCGCGATGCGCTGATCGCCGTCGGCCACCAAAATGGCGCAGGGAGCCCCTGGCCCGTCACTGTTTCGGGAATCGGTACTGATCATGAAAGCCTCGCTGTCCGCGCGCCCGTGGTCTCCGCGCAGCGCGCCGGCGCCGCCGGGGTCGAACGTGACCGTGGGCTCACCGTTGCCGTTGCGCGGGTCGGTCGCGCAGGCTCAGCGCCCGCGCGTACCGACTGGCGATTCGAATCAGGCGAGGAACGGAGGCGCTCGTGGGTTCTGAGGTCGCGCCCTGCGAGCCGGGCCGGCTGCCTCGACGCGCCGGGGCGACCGACCGGGGCGGCAAAGATCGTCGTGCCGATGGTGAAGGGGCGCGAACGCGTCGCCCGTTGTGACCGCGAGGGCGGGCGTGCCGTCGTCGGCGCTCGGACCCGCCCCCGGGGTGCCGGCCGGCGTCTTCTTTTCGGCCGAAGGCTCGGCGCGCTGGGTCTCGCGCTTGATCTCACGCGCGCAGGGGCCGCCGCCGGGAGCCCGGTCCTGAGAGACGCCCGGGCCGGAGATCGCGGGCACCGCCGGGAGAAAGGAGAGGAGCGCGAAGAAGAGCCCTGCCAGCGCGAGAACGCGGGTAACGGCCAGGGGCAGGGTCTCGACGCGCCGGCGCAGCACCAAGGCCACTGTAGCACGGCGTCCTACCAGTCCGGCGTCGTTCTGCTGCATCTCGCCGGCTGCCTTGCGGACCCTCGGGATTTGGTGTGTCCTCGAGAGCGCTAGGTTCGAGCCTTATCGACAAGGGAGAGTGCGCATGAATCGCTCCGTAGGAAGCGCCGCGCTGGCCGGGGTGCTGGCGATGGTCGCGTGCGGTGACGATAGCGGTGTGGGCGGCGCGGGCGGCAGCGCGTCGAATGGCTCGACCGCCAGCTCGTCTGCGAGCGGGACCGGCTCGACCAACGCTTCGACCTCGACGGCGACGAGCAGCTCCTCGAGCGGCAGCACCGCGACGTCGAGCTCGAGCTCGAGCGGGGAGGGCGGCGCGGGCGGCGCGGCGTCGAGCAGCAGCGCTGGCGGCGGAGGCGGCGGCAGCCCTACGGCGGCGTCTACCTCGGGGTCGGGCGGCGGCAATCCGAACGATCAAGACGGCGACGGCTGGACGGTGCAAGACGGCGACTGCTGCGACATGCCGGGCACGCCGGACTGCGACGAGCCCGAGCTGGTGAACCCGGGCGCGTTCGAGTTTCTCGGTAATGGTGTCGACGACGACTGCGACCCCGGCACGAGCGACAGCGTGCCGCCGGCGGAGTGCACCGCGGCGCCGCTGATGACGCCGACGACGTCTCTGGCCCTGGCCAGGGCGATGGATCTCTGTCAGTTCACCAACGAGTCGCCGCCGCTCCCGCAAAAGAAGTGGGGCGTCATCGCCACCGATCTCACGCTGGCCGACGACACCTCGGCGCCACCGAACGTGCAGGTCGGCGTCCTCGGGCAGTTCGGAACGTACGTCGCCCCGCAGAAGGGCACGACCATGGCCTCTCTTTCCACCGGGACGGCGCGCGCCGAGGGGAACGCGGGTTACGTGCACCCCCAGAACGGTCCCTTGAGCGGGCAGGTCGGCAACTACAACGGCGCCACGCAGGTCGGCGTCCCCGCCGACTACCTCGCGGCGCATGGCGGCACCGTGCCGAACCCGGCCGCGTGTCCGGCGTGCACCGACATGACGTGCACCCAGGCGTTCGACAGCGTGCGGTTTCGGCTACGCATTCGCGTCCCCACCAACGCGCAGTCGTTCTCGTACGCGCTCAAGTTCTACACCGCCGAATACCCCGAATACACCTGCCAGACGTACAACGACTTCTTCGTCGCGCTCCTCGACTCGAGCTGGGTGCCCGATCCGATGGCGAACCCGCCGCAAGACCCGCTCCCTGCGGACAAGAACATCGCTATCGACGGGCTCGGGAACGCGGTCAGCGTCAACAACGCATTCCTCGACGTCTGTTTCCCCGCGATGGGCGCGCCACCCGGCAGCTGTCCCGCCGGCACGCTCGATCTCGTGGGCAACCTGACCGCGAGCGGCGCCAACGGCAGCGCCGCCAACGACCTGACCTTCCGCGCCGGAACGGCGTGGCTCGTCAACGAGGCGCCTGTCGTTCCGGGCGAGACGATCGAGCTCGAGTTCATCACGTGGGACGCGGGCGACCACAACGTCGACTCGCTCGTCCTGCTCGACAAATTCCGTTGGCAGATCGACCCGGCGTCGGTCGGCCTGCACGACTAAGCCTCGAGAGGACCCCATGAGCTCAACCATTCGCAGCGCGGCTCCCCTCATCATCGGCTCGCTCTCTCTGCTCGCGTTCGCGGGCGCCGGCGGTTGCTCGGCTGGCCCGTCCGGCACGGGCGGGGGCGGCGGTGACACGCCCACCACCGCGTCCGCGACCACGTCTGCGTCGACGGTCGCGAGCTCGACGAGCACCGGTACGGGCGGCGCGGGCGGCGGCACCGAGGGCTGCCAGACCAGCGCGGATTGCGCCGGCAATGCCGACGGTGAGGTGTGCGACACCGCGACCGGGCTATGCGTCGAGTGCACCGCGGACGAAGACATCTGCCCCGACGGCCAATGGTGCATGCCCAACGACACGTGCGCCGTCGGCTGCACCGACGAAGACGACTGCCCGGGCATCACCGTCTGCGACCCCGCTCTCCACACCTGCGAGAACTGCGCGATCGACACCGACTGTCCGCTCGGCAGCATCTGCGTCGCGAGCTCCTGCATCCCCGGCTGCTCGCCCACCCAGGCCTGCGAGGCGGGCGCGACGTGCTGCGGCTCGAAGTGCTACGACCTCTTGAACGACCCCGAGCATTGCGGCACCTGCCCGAACGCGTGCGCGACGCCGGACAACGCGGCGGTCGAGTGCAACAACGGCATTTGCGGCATGGGCCCGTGCGACCCCGGCTGGGAGGACTGCAACGGCGACGCCGACGACGGCTGCGAGCACTCCACGCTCCAGGACGGTCCGTGCCTCTGCTCGCCGGGCAGCACGCAGAGCTGCTACTTCGGCGCGCCGGGCACGCTCGGGCAGGGCGTGTGTCAGGCCGGCACCCGCACGTGCAACCCCGACGGCACGAGCTATGGCGCGTGCGTCGGACAGATCATGCCGACGTACGAGATTTGCGCCAACTCCGTCGACGAGGACTGCGACGGCGTCGCCGACAACGCGATCGACGCCGACGGGGATGGCTGGTCGTACTGCCAGGCCGACTGCAACGACAGCTCGGCGCTCGTGAACCCCGGCGCGCTCGAGATCATCAACAACGGCGTCGACGATGACTGCGACCCGAGCACCAGCGAAACGGTCGCGGTCGTGTGTGGGTCGACGGCCAAGCTGACGGGCGTCACCGCCAATGATCTGGCCGCCGCGATGGAGCTCTGTCAGTTCACGACGCTCAACGCGCCGCTCCCGCAGAAGAAATGGGGCGTGATCAGCGCGTCGTACCGTCTGGGTAACGGCAACGCGCCCACCGCCACGCAGCTCACCAACATGCAAGATTGGCAAGGGGCGGTGCAGACGCAGTACGGCACGAACAACCTGCCGAAAAAGAACAACACGATGGCCGAGCTCTCGACCGGCCGGATGCGCTACACGGGCCAGACGGGGTTCGTCAGCCCGAACGGCGGCACGTCGTTCGCGACGCCGAGCTCGTGCCCCGGGGCCTACCTCGCGGGCAACGGCGGGTCGCTCCCGTCGTCTGCGGGCTGCAACGGGTCGTGTACGTCGGCGCAGACCTGCAACGACAGCGTCTCGCTCAGGCTCGAGGTCCGGGTGCCGACCAACGCGCTCTCTTTTTCGTACGACTTCCGTTTCTACTCGGGAGAGTTCCCCGAGTACACGTGCACGCAGTTCAACGACTTCTATTTGGCGCTCTTGACCTCGGCCGAGCCGAGCATCCCGACCGACAGGAACATCTCGTTCGACGCGCTCGGCAACCCCGTGAGCGTGAACAACGGCTTCTTCGACGTCTGCTCGCCGACCGGTTGCTACACCTGCCCCGCCGGCACCACCGCGCTGATCGGCACCGGCATGGAGAGCAGCGTGGGCGGCGGCACGAACTGGCTCACGACCGACGCCCCGATCATTCCCGGCGAGGTCATCACGCTCGAGCTCATGACGTTCGACGTCGGCGATTGGTCCTGGGACTCGAACGTCCTCATCGACAACTTCCGCTGGAACCTCCAGACCGCGACCGTGGGCACGCACGAGTAGCGGCGCGCGCTCGACGGCGTTCGTCACTTCGGGCTGCGGCGTTACCGGCGCGGCTGCACCAGCAGCGGGACGTTCGGGCTCGGCACCGACCCCATCGGCGCGGCCGCCGCGTCGAACCGCTCGGCGCAGCGGGTGCCATCGGGGCTCTGCACGGTCGTGATGAACGGCGCCCCGGGCTGGGTCGCCGCCGCGTAGGCCCCCGCGATCGCCGCGCAAGCCGGGGTTGCCTCCGACCGGGTCGCGCAGATCACGACCGTGTCCTTCGGCACCTCGAGGCTCACGCCGGGTGGGGGCCCGGTGCGGCGCTGCGCACGCTGGTCGGCGAGCGGCTGCGCGATCGCGCGCAGGTCGTCGGGGGTCAGGATGACGGCCTCTTCGCAGAGGGCCGCACCGAGCTCGACCGCGCCCGGCGCCTTGGAGCCCCGCTCGAGCAGCCCGCCGAGCTCCTGGGCCGCCGAGAGCACCTCCGCGTTGCGCTGCTCGATGAAGAACTTGGCGGCGACGATGCTGCCGAACCCCAGGAGCGAGGCGGCCACGAGGGCGATCAGGCAGCTCTTCGGCCCGCTGACGGTCCCGGGCGGCGGGACCTCGGGCGCCTCCGCGGTGTGGGGCTCCACCCCGGCCACATAGCACCGGGGTAGGCCCCCGTCCGCACGCACCCTACGTGCCCATGCGAGGCCGCGGGGGAGGCGTTACCGAAACGTGACTCGACAGTCACCTGGAATGGGGCATGCTTAAGAAGCTTTCGTGTCTTCGTTTCCCGCGTCCTCGCCACAGGAGAGCTTGATCGTCCTCTCGGACGTTCATCTCGGGAGCGATCTGCACGGCGGCGAGCGCAAGCGCTCCTCACGCATCGACCGGGACCTCGTGCGGTTCGTCGAGCACTACACCCGCGAGAAGCCGGCGGGCGAGCGGTGGCGCATGATCATCGCCGGCGATTTCATCGACTTCATCGGCATGTCGATCCCCGCCGACGCCGGCGCCATCGAGACGCCGCTGACGGACGAGGAGCGCGAGCATGGTCTCGGCAACGCCGAAGATCACGCGCGGCTCAAGCTGCGCCTCGTGATCGAGCGTCACGTCGACGTGTTCCGCGCGCTCGCCGCGTTCGTCGAGGCGGGGCACGGCGTGACGTTCGTGCACGGCAACCACGATCTCGAGCTGCACTGGCAGGCCGTCCGCGACGAGCTGAGAGAACAGCTGCTGCGCCTCGCCAGCCCGCAGGTCGACCGCGCCGCGTTCGAAGACCGCATCGAGCACGCGCCCTGGTTCTACTACGTGGGCGGGCTCGTCTACGTCGAGCACGGCCACCAGTATGATCCCTTCTGCGCCACCGATCACATCATGGCGCCGCTCTCGCCCCTGCACCCGCGCCGCCTGGCGCAGGGTTTCTGCGACGTGCTCTTGCGGTTCGTGGTGCGCCCCACCCGCGGGCTGAGCGAGCACGGCCACGAGCGCATGGGCATCGCCGACTACGTCGCCTTCGGGTTCCGCCTCGGCATCCGCGGCGCGTTCGCGGTGTTGGTGCGCTTCGTCCGCGCCATCCTCGAGCTCTTCAAGCTGCGCCGCGCCCACCTCTCCGAGGCCGCTTCGGCGCTTCGCGCCGAGCACGAGAAGCGCGTGGCGCTCCTCGCCGAGGCGAAGCGGATCGGCATCGAGCGTCTTCGCGCGCTGATGGCGCTCCAGTCTCCCCCCATCACCCGGAGCATCCACGGCATCCTCGCGAGCGTCCTCCTCGACCGCATCGCGCTCGCGCTCGGCGCCGCCATCTTGCTGCTCGCCCTGGCGATCATGCTGGTGGGGTCGGGCCATTTCGCGTGGTCCGCCGCCGTCGTTCTCTTCGCCTGGGGCCTCGCGCACTGGCACCTCATGCGCCAGCGCAAGGTGTGCCCGTCGGATCAGCTCGCCGAGCGGGCCGGCCACCTCGCGCGGCTGTTCCCCGCCGCGTTCGTGGTGATGGGCCACACCCACGTCCCGGTCTACCAGGCCGTCGAAGCGGGCAAGTCGACCTACGTCAACGTCGGCTCGTGGTCCGAGGACGAGGACGAGGGCGCGGTCGACGACCAGGCGACGCGCATGCACCTCGTGATTCACCCGCGCGAGACGGGGCCCGAGGGCGGCCTCTACCGCTGGGACAGCGAAGCCGGGCCGCGCCGCGTCTAGACGGCGCTGGCGAAACGGCTCACGAGCGCGGTGAGCACTTCGGGCGCGACGTTCCCGCCCGAGAGGATGACGCCGACTCGCTTCGGCGAGCCGGGGATCATCCCCTCGAGGACGGCCGCGAGGGCGGCCGCGCCCGATGGCTCCACGAGCACCTTGGCCGCGAAGAGGAGCCGCACGAGCGCGCGGCCGATCGCGTCGTCGTCGATGGTCAGCGCGTGGGCGACGTGCTCGCGCGCGATCGCGAAGTTGAGCGCGCCGACCTCGACCGGCTTGAGGCCATCGGCGATCGTCTTGCCCGGCGTCACGCGGGTACGCTCGCCGCGCTTCAGGCTCTCTTGCAGGGCGTTCGCGGACGCCGGTTCGACCGCGACCACCGTTGCCCCGTCGCCGCGCGCCGCTACCACGAGGCAAGCCCCCGCGAGGAGCCCGCCGCCGCCGACGGGGACGACGACCGCATCGAGCCCCGGCGCTTGCTCGAGCAGCTCGAGCGTCGCCGTGCCCTGCCCAGCGATGACGTTTGCGTCATCGAACGGCGGCACGATCACCCCGCCGGTTCGCTCGGCGATGCGCACCGCCTCGGCGTACCGGTCGGCCGACGTGGTGCCGGCGAAGACGACCTCGGCGCCGAGCGACCGGACCGACGCGACCTTTACCCCGGGCGCGTCGCTCGGCATCGCGACCCAGGCGGGGATGCCGAGCTCCTTGGCGGCGAGCGCGACGGCCTGGCCGTGGTTGCCCGAGCTGAAGGTGATCACGCCGGCCTTGCGCCGCTCGTCCGGGAGGGCGAGGACCGCGTTCATCGCCCCGCGGGCCTTGAAGGCGCCGATGCGCTGGAGGTTCTCGCACTTGAGGTAGATTTCGGTGCCGGCGGCAGCATCGAGCGCGGGCGCGCGCAGAACGGGCGTCGCGGTCACGCGCCCGCGGAGGCGCTCGCGCGCTCGGAGCACGTCTTCGAAGGTCGGGACCTCGAGCATCCGTGCATCCTCGACACAACGTGGCGCGCTTGCAACCCGGCGCGCGCCGCCTCGATTTCGTGGCAGTGAGCCCCTTGCCGCCACGGCCGTCCCGCCGTACCCCTTGGGGCAATGTCGCGACTCGCGCTCGCGTCGCTCTCGCTGCTCGCTTACACGTACGTGGGGTATCCCGCGCTCGTGACCGCGCTCGCTCGCGTGGCCGGGCGGCCGTCCAAGCGTGATCCGTCGTACGAGCCGACGGTGAGCGTCCTCATCCCCGTCTACAACGCGAAGAGCTACGTCCGCGCGAAGCTCGAGAGCCTGGTCGCGCAGACGTACCCGCGCGACAAGGTGCAGATCCTCGTCTACTCCGACGCGTCGACCGACGGCAGCGACGACGACGTGCGAGCGTTCGAGGGGCAGGGCGTCACGCTCGTGCGCGGCGAGAAGCGCGCGGGCAAGCCCACGGCGCTGAACGTGCTGCGGCCGCAGGCGACGGGCGAGATCCTCGTCCTCACCGACATTCGTCAGCCGCTCACCCCGAACGCGATCCGCGACCTCGTCTCGCACTTCGCCGACCCCGAGGTGGGTTGCGTTTCGGGCAACCTCGAGCTCGTCGGTGGCACGGGCGCGGGCTTCTACTGGAAGTACGAGAACTTCATCCGCAAACAAGAGGCGCGGTTCCGCGGGATGGTCGGGGTCACGGGCCCGCTCTACGCCATCCGCGCCGCCGACCTGGGTGAGGTCCCGACCGACGTCATCCTCGACGACATGTTCATCCCGCTCAAGCTGCGGCTCGAGGGCAAGCGCCTGCTCCTCGAAGAGGCGGCGATCGCCCAGGACGACGCCTTCGAAGACGACCGCGAGAAGGGCCGCAAGGTCCGCACCCTCGCCGGCAATTTCCAGCTCTTCGAGAAGCTACCCGCGCTCCTGTCACCGTCGAAGAACCCGATCTTCCTCGAGACGTTCTCGCACAAGCTGCTCCGGCTCGCGGGCCCGGCGCTGCTCGGCGGTCTCGGCGCGGGCACGCTCCACGGTGCCTTGTTCGGCAAGTCGGTGCTCGAGCGCACCGCCATGCGCGCGCTCCTCGTGGGTGAGGGGGCGTTCGTCGTCCTGGCGCTGCTCGGCCCCAAGGCCGGCGCGCCGGGCCGGCTCGCGCGCACGTTCGTGGTGCTCAACACCGCCGCGGTCGAGGGCTTCGTCCGCTACGTCCGCGGCCGGCAGGAGGTGACCTGGTGACGCTCAAGGTGGCCATCGTCGGCTGTGGCAAGATCGCCGACGGGCACGTCGAAGAGATTCAGAAGCTCGGCTCGCGCGCGCGCGTCGTGGCGGCGTGCGACCGCGAGCTGGTGATGGCCGAGCAGCTCGCGGTGCGGTACGGCATCCCCACCACGTATGCTGACGCATCTGTCATGCTTGCGACCGAGCGCCCCGACGTGGTGCACGTGACCACCCCGCCCGGTGCCCACCTGTTCTTGGCCAAGCAGTGCGTCGACGCCGGCGCGCACGTCTTCGTCGAGAAGCCCCTGACGCTCACCTATCCCGAGAGCCGCGAGCTCGTCGAGCACGTCGTCGCCGCCAAGAAAAAGCTGACGATCGGCTACTCGTACCACTTCGAGCCGCCGATGAACGCGCTCCGCGATCTGTTGGCGCGCGGTGAGCTGGGTGACCCGGTGCACGTCGAGACGTTCTACGGCTACAACCTCGACGGCGCGTTCGGCAAAGCGCTCCTGGCCGATCCCAACCACTGGGTGCACGCGCTCCCCGGCAAGCTGCTGCACAACACGATCGATCACGCGATCGCCAAGCTCATCGACTTCATCCCCGACGATCACCCCGAGGTGCGGGCCTTCGGCTCGGTGCGGCGCGACAAGCGCTACGGCGACGCGCGCGACGACCTCATGGACGAGCTTCGCGTCGTCGTCCGCGGCGGCCGCACGACCGCGTACCTGACGTTCTCGGCGCACGCGCGCCCGGTGGGGCACTTCGCGCGGGTGTACGGCACCAAGAACACCGCCCACGCCGACTTCAACAACCGCACCGTGACGCTCGACATCGCCCCCACCATCCCCAGCGCGGTGGGCAGGCTCGTGCCCGCGTTCCAGAGCGCGGCCGCGTACCTGCGCGAGGGCACCAAGAACCTCGGCCGTTTCGCCGACTCGAAGTTCCACTTCTTCGCCGGCCTGGGCGATCTCATCAGCCGGTTTTACGCCTCGATCGAGACCGACGCGCCGCTCCCCATCGCTCCGCGCGACATCCTGCGGGTGGCGCGGATGATGGACGAGATTTTCGAGCAGCTCGGCCAGCACCGGCGCTCCGAGATGCCTGGCCGCGCTTCGGACCACGAGCGCGTGGCCTCCCCGACAGCCCCCCTCCACGGCGTGGATGGGGGAGGAGGCGCGTCGTGAAGCGCCTGGTCACCGGCTCGAACGGCTTTCTCGGTGTTGCGCTCGTCGAGCGGCTCCTCGCCCGCAAGACGCCCGGGCTGCGCCTGCTCGTTCGGCCCGGCAGCGAGCGGCGCCGGCTCGACGCCGTGCTCGCCAAGTATCCCGGCGCCGACGTCGAGATCGTCTCGGGCGGCCTCGGTTCGCCGCAAGAGGCGGCGCGACTGCTCGACGACGTCGGGCTCGTCTACCACCTCGCGGCCGCGCTCTCCGGTCAGGCGGCCGAGATGTTCCTCGGCACCGTCGTCGCGTCGAAGAACCTGCTCGAGGCAATCGCGCAGAAGGGCACCCGCCCCAAGGTCGTCCTCATCAGCTCGTTCGGCGTCTACGGCGTCGCCGACTTGCCGCGCGGTCACGTCGTCGACGAGTCGACGCCGCTCGAGCCCCACCCCGAGCGGCGCGACCACTACTCGCACGCGAAGCTCCGGCAAGAGCGGCTCTTCGACGAGTACCGGCAGAAGCACGGCATCCCAATGACGATCCTGCGGCCGGGCGTGATCTACGGCCCCGGCGGCGGGGCCATGAGCGCGCGCGTCGGGCTCCGCCTGCCGGGGATGTTCCTGTTTCTCGGCGGCAAGAACCTCCTGCCGCTCTCGTACGTCGACAACTGCGCCGAGGCGATCTGCGTCGCGGCAGAAAAGGCGCGCTTCGACGGCGATGCCTACAACGTCCTCGACGACGAGCTCATGACCTGTGACGAGTACCTGCGCCGCTACGAGCGAGAGGTCGAGCGCCTGCGCGTCCTCAAGATGCCGTTCCCGATCGCGATGGCGCTCTCTGCGGGCGTCGCGTTCTATCACCGGTACTCGCAGGGGCAGCTGCCCGCGATCCTGACGCCGTACAAGACCAAGACGTCTTGGAAGGGTAACCGGTTCACCAACGCCAAGCTCCGCGGGCTCGGCTTCGCGCCGATCGTCCCGACCGACGAAGGGATCGCCCGCACGTTCTCGTACCTGCGCGACCGCGCCGCAGGCGCCGCATGACCAAGCTCTGCGCGTGCTTCGCCATCCTCGCGCTCGCGGGCTGTGGCCCCGCCGAGCCCTACGGCGGGGGCGACGTCACGCCCGCCCACCCCGACTCGCTCGTAGCGCTGCCGGCGCTGCCCACCGCCGAGGCCGACGCGGCGGCGACGCCCGCGGTCGCCCCCACCAGCGTCGGCTCGGGCGCCGCGGCGCCCGCCTCCGGCGACGCGACCTACGTCGTGCAGCCTGGCACGAAGTACCCATCGCTCTCCGCCGTCGCGGGGCTGCTCAAACCCGGCGACGTCGTCGAGGTCGCGGGCGGCTACTCGTACAGCGGCGGGGTCAGGTTCGACCAAGACGGAACCCCCGAGGCGAAGATCACCATCCGCGGCGTCTCGCGCGACGGCAAGCGCCCCATCCTGACCGGCGGGCAGAACACGATCGAGGCCGCCGGCGATCACTACGTCTTCGAGAACCTCGAGATCACGGGCGGCGCGCGCCGTTGCTTCTATCACCACGCCCACGACATCACCCTGCGCTCCAGCCTCGTCCGCGACTGTCCGCAGCAGGGCATCCTCGGGGCCGACACCGACTCGGGCTCTCTCACGGTCGAGCTCTGCGAGGTCACGCGCGCGGGCAGCGGCACGTACAACCACCCCATCTACATGGCCACCGACGAGAAGGCTCACCCCGGGTCGGTGTTTCGCCTGGTGCAGTCGTATATCCACGACGGGGCGGGCGGGAACAACGTCAAGAGCCGGGCCGAGCGCAACGAGATCCTCTACAACTGGATCGAGAACGCGACGTACCACGAGCTCGAGCTCATCGGCCCCGACGGCCAAGACCCCAAGCTCGCGAGAGAGGACAGCCAGGTGATCGGCAACGTCCTCTTCAAGATGAACGACTTCCACGCGGTGCGGATCGGCGGCGACGGCACGGGCGAGACGAGCGGCCGCTACCGCTTCCTCAACAACACCTTCGTCATGGCGGGTGGTAGCGCCATTCGCCTCTTCGGCAGCGTCGAGTCGGTCGAGCTCTTCAACAACGCGTTTTACCGAACGGGCGGCAGCGGGGGCGTGACCCTGTTCAAGGACGACGAGGTGAAATGGGCGTCGGGCGCGGCCGCGATCACGGGCAAGAACAACTGGTTCCCCGAGGGGTCGAAGACGCACCCGGGCCTCGCGGCGACCAAGCTCGGCGGGTCCAACGTCTTCGCCGCGTTCTCGACGAAAGATCTCCGCCCTGCGAAGACGGGGCCCCTCGCCGGCGCGGGCACGACCAGCACCGCGACCGACGCCAAGTTCTCGTTCCCAGGGGCCGTCGCGCTCCCGGACACCGAGCCGCCGCGGGCCAAGGTCGGCCCGGGTGAAAAGCGCGCGTCGACCGCGCGGCCCGCCATCGGGGCGTTCGAGCCTTAGGAGCGCACCGTGTTCTCGGCCCCCGGCATCGCTGCGCTGATCCTGCTCATCTACATCAAGCCGCAGGAGTTCATCCCGGGGCTCGAGGGCGTCCCGCTCCTCTACGGGTTCCTCGGCCTCGCGATCTTCGGGTTCATCCTCGATCTGCGCCTGGGTCACGCGCGCTTCGACCCCCCGCCGCACTGGCCCTACGTGCTCTTGTTCGTGCCGTGGGCGTTCATCACGTACCTGGCCAAGGCGGGTGGCGGCGGCTTCGTCGGCGCGGCGACCGAGCTCATCATCGTGATGATCCTCTTCTTCATCGTCGGCTCGGCGGTGCAGAGCTTTCGCGCCTTCGAGGTCGTGATGGGCTCGCTCCTCGTCGCGAGCCTCTTCGTCACCGGCGTGTGCCTGCACCAGGGCTTTGCTTCGAAGGTGTGCGCCGTGCAAGAGGGCGTGACGATGGAGGCGCTGCGCCCCGACGGCCGCCCCTGCGAGCGTGCCGAAGAGTGCTCCGAGGGGAACGCCGAGCCCGGCGCGAACTACCAATGCGAGAAGATGGGTCTCTTTGGGACGGTCAGCGTCGGCCGTGGGCGCGTGCGCTACCGCGGTGTGCTGAAAGACCCGAACGAGGTCGCCCTCGCGGCCGGGGCGTCGCTCCCGATGCTGTTCGCCCGAAACGAGCGCAAGTCGACGCTCTTCCGCTGGCTTCTCCTCATCTGCGGGTTCGTCGCGATCGCCACCACGATCGTGTTCACCCAATCGCGCGGCGGCATCCTGATCTTCCTAGCCGTCGTGGGCGCCTACTCGATCAAGAAGTTCGGCATGAAGGGCGTCGTCGCCGGCGGCATCCTCGGTCTGCCTCTTCTTCTCCTCGGCGGCCGCAGCGGGTCCGAGGCCGAAGACTCTGCCAACGAGCGCACCGAGGTCCTCGGCGCCGGCATGCAGATGTTCCAGTCCGACCCGGTGCTCGGCGTCGGCTACGACCAGTTCAACAACCACCACCACCTCACCGCGCACAACTCGTACATGCTCGCGCTGGCAGAGATGGGCGTGATCGGCCTCGCGCTGTTCCTCGCGATGCTCTACCTCTCGTTCAAGATCCCCATCGTCGCGCTCCGCAAGTACGGCCACTCGGAAGAGGGCAAGATAGCTGCGACGTGGGCGATGGCGATGCTGGCGGCCTTCTGCGGCGTGTCGATCGGGAGCTTCTTCCTCTCGTTCACCTACCACCAGGTTCTCTGGATCTACATGGGTCTCTCCGCCGCGCTTTACGCCGTCATTCGCCGCCACGACGCGAGCTTCGTCATCAAGATCGGCTTCTCGGAGAAGATCCTGGTGGGGCTAGCCGCCGTCGCGTTCCCCGTGGTCATCAAGGTGTTCTTGCGCACCAAGGGGCACTGAGCGGCCACGCCTACTTCGGCGCGAATGCGCCGATGGCGCGTGGGCCGTCGCCGCGGGCCGTGCCCTTGCCGTGGACGACGTATTGCATTCCGAGGTCGTGAGGCGCGGTGAGCTCCATCGTGCTGGCCTTCAAGAGCGGGGAGCCGCTCGCGGGCGCGAGATCCATCGAGGCCAGATCGCTGAAGCCGGGGGCGTCGCCGAACACGACCGTGTCGAAGCCGGTGACGACGGCGCGCTTCTCGGCCTTGAGCACCTGCTGCGGTGTCACGCCCTCACGCATCCAGTTGCCGGCGAGCTCGGCGGTGCCGGCCACGACGCCATCGCGCGCGCCGAGGAGCGTGACCTCGCGTTTGTAGACGCCCTTGGCCTCGGAGAAGAAGACGTTGTTGGTCGCGACGAGCTTCTCGTCGTTGGTCGATATCTCGAAGATCTGCGTCGGCGCGTAATCGTCGTGCGACGCGTTGAGGATGACGACCGTGTTATGAAAAAAGTGTAGCGTGCCCTTGCGGTATGTCTCGTAGATGCCGCTGTCGCCGCCGTAGTGGACCATCGAGCCCCCCGCGATCGGCCCCCGGATCAGCACGTTGCCGTAGACCCAGCTCTCGTGGAACGCCGGGTCGGCCACGTTGGGGTCGCGCGCCTCTTGCGAATCGACCAGATCGATGAGGTGCGCGCCGTCCTCGATCCAGTTGTACCGCATGACGACGCCGGCGCTGCGCTCCTTGACGTTGGCGCCCAGGATGCCCTGGCCGCCGCTCCGCGGCGGGCCGAACCGGTTGAACTGATAGGTGACGCCGGAGGCCTCGTTGTAGACGTTGTGCTGGTAGTAGTCGGTGAGGCTCGCGTTCGCGTAGACGTAGTTGCCCTCGATGAGGATGTCTCTCGAGAGCTCCGGGCCGCCCGAGGTGCCGATAAAGAGGCCGTTCATGTTGTCGTGAACGACGCACCCGCGGATCGTCAGCTTGGTGGCGCGCTGGACGAAGATGCCGGCCGCGTTCTCGGCCCAGGGCGTCTTCTTGCCGTCCCTGTCGGTGTACGCGTTCTGGCTGCTCGCGTTGCGGACCTCGAGCCCCTCGATCGCGATGTGCTCGGGCTGCTCGGCGTAGGGTGACGAGTGCTTCTTGCCGACCATGACCAGACCGCGGCCCTGGAGGCCGTCGTAGGGGAACTCCATCGTGGGCCGCGTGGTAGCGCCCTCGCCATCGATGATGGGCAGCTGACCGTTCGGCCCTGCGACGCCGCAGACGCGGATGGGGGCGTCTTCACGGCCGACGCCGCTCACCATGATCTTTTCTCGGTAGGGGGCCTCTCGCCAGTGGATGCGCACGGTGTCGCCGGCCGCCAGCTTCTCCCACGGAACATCGCCGAGCTTCTCGAGCTTTTTTGTGACCTTGAAGCCCTTCGTGTCGGTCGGGAAGAGGACGAGCGAGATGCCCTTGAAGCCGTCGCCGCCGGTCCGGACCGCGAGCGTGATGAAGTCCGCGCGCGTGCCGTTG
>ERZ761602.5008-NODE-5008-length-16148-cov-6.496738_pt1 | contig 16148 bp, 14 predicted proteins | sample MGYA00512165_ERZ761602 | MGnify/ENA primary metagenome ERZ761602 (study PRJEB28899, sample SAMN02445085) | bioreactor sludge metagenome | biome: EBPR sludge; isolation source: Thorneside wastewater treatment plant | place: Australia: Brisbane, Thorneside...
GATCTTAAGTTTTACTGTCTTTGCGGTCTTTTGGCCCGCAGTTTGAATCGCCATTATTTATTTCTTTAAGTCTAGTATTTCGCTTTCTAAATAAAGAGTTTCCGGTGCAAAATCTTGCTCATTGGGCCACTGAACCGTACCGAATACGATCTTAAAATCGCGAAAATAATTCGGGTCTTGCAGCTCCGTGAAAATGCCCTTTTCGAGATATGGTGTGGCATCAAAAACCCGCACCGAGCCGTCACTAAATGTAAGCTGGAGCCTATGTCCTTCAATTGCTTTTGCCGCGATGACCGTATTCACAATAGACTTTGGTACCAGATCATTCGATCCGATTCATCCACGAAATCGGACAAGATTTTAACGCTATCTTAAAGATAATACATTAGGACAATAAGGCCATAAAATGTTGAAATTACGGGCATAGGGGCAATAGGTAATTCTAGGCGATGGGGACGAGTTCCCAAAATCACGAAAGAGGTTAAAAAGCCACATTCGGTGTTGCACCACGCAACAATCTCGCATCGGTCCTTTGTCGATTGTATGGAATTTGTTGTCCGCTTAGAGTGGCACGCGTTTTGTAACCGACTGTTAGAAAATGCGGCAAACGACCATCGCAAAACCTATTGAAGCAATCGGAGTTGGGCTCCATACGGGGGTTCCGGTGAATATGCGGCTTAGGCCGGCACCGGCCAATACGGGTTACATTTTCGTCAGGACCGACCTCGATAATTTCGAGATACCGGCCTCGGTCGAATATGTTGGGCACTGCAGTTACGCCACCACTCTCGTCCGACGCGGCGTTGTGCTCTCGACCTGCGAGCATCTGCTCTCGGCGCTTCGCGGTGCGGACGTCGATAATTGCTTCATCGACCTCGATAATATCGAGATACCGATCCTAGATGGCTCAAGCGAGAATTTTTATGAACTGATCGCAGAAGCCGGCATCGCCGAGCAGGACGCACCGCGGCGCTATTTGAAGGTGCGGGAGCGGGTCGAGATAGAGCAGGGCGACCGACGGATGTCGATCGAGCCGGCAGAGGATTTTTCGATCGAATGCGTCATCGACTTCAACCATCCCTTCATCAATCGACAAAGCTTTACGTTCACGGCAGATAACGGCAGCTACGGCCGCGAGATCGCCTCGGCCCGGACTTTCGGCTTTACGGAAGAGATCGAGATGCTCCGCAAGGCAAATCTTGCTCTCGGCGGCTCGCTCGATAACGCGATCGTGCTAACTCCCGATGGAATGCTGAACGAAACACCGCTCCGCTTCGACGACGAATTCGTCCGGCACAAGATACTCGACATCATCGGCGACGTCGCCCTCGTCGGACTCCCCGTCCTCGGCAAGATCACCGCCGAAAAAAGCGGTCACGCCGTCCACGCCGCCTTGATGAGCAAGCTCCTTAAAACCGAAAGTTCTTGGAAAATTGTAGAGTAGATCAAGCTTCCCAGTCGTCGGTGTGAAACGTGCCTTCGCGGTCGGTGCGTTGGTACGTGTGGGCACCGAAGTAGTCTCTCTGGGCCTGGATAAGATTGGCCGGGAGGCGTTCGGTGGCGAAGGCCGTAAGATAGTTCAGCGTCGTGGCAAAGGCCATCGCCGGAATGCCGGCAGAGGCGGCAGCAACAACTACTCTGGCAAGATCCTCGCGGCCCGCGGCCAAGGCATCCCGAAATTGCGGCGACGCGATCAGGTTTTCGAGTTCGGGTTCCTCTGAAAAGGCAGCACGAATATCCTCAAGCATCGCGGCCCGGATGATGCATCCACCCCGCCAGATCTTAGCGATCTCGACCATATCAAGCTCAAAGCCCATCTCGTCCGACGCCGCCCGGAGCAGCGAGAAGCCCTGTGCATAGGCCGCTGCGAAGGAACTATGGAGTGCCGACTCAATGGCCTTCTCTTCCAATTGACAATTGTCAATCGGCCAATTGCCAATTGGGGGAAATTGGCTGCTTAGTTCTTCGCGGAATGCTTTCTGGGCGGAGATCTGTCGCATTGTTACGGCGGAGTCTATGGCCGGGATCGGGATGCCGAGGTCCATTGCGGCTTGCGAGGTCCATTTGCCGGTGCCCTTCTGGCCGGCGGTGTCGAGTATCATATCGACGAGCGAGTTGCCGGTTTCGGGGTCGGTCTTCTTGAGGACGGTAGCGGTTATTTCGATCAGGAAGGAATTTAGGCGGCCGCGGTTCCACTCGGCGAAGGTGTGGGCGATCTCGGCGTTTGTTCGTTGCGATGAGCCCTTACTTACGTGCGGGCTACTGACACGCTTTAGCACGTCATAGGCCTCGGCGATTAGCTGCATCATCGCGTATTCGATGCCGTTGTGGACCATCTTGACGAAATGCCCGGCCGAGCCGCGGCCGACGTGGGCGGCACAGGGCTCACCATTCACCTTTGCCGAGACCGCCTCTAAGATCGGGCTTACGCGTTCGTAAACCGCCGGGTCGCCACCGATCATTATGCTCGGGCCGCGGCGGGCACCTTCCTCGCCGCCCGAAACTCCGACGCCGAGAAAGGCGATGCCATGTTCCTTTAGAAACGCTTCGCGGCGGGCTGTATCGGGAAAGTGCGAGTTGCCTCCGTCGATCAGGATGTCGCCCGGTTCAAGATGCGGCAGCAGGTCGCCGATCACGGCATCGACCACCGGCCCGGCGGGCACCAGCATCATTATCCGTCGCGGCCTCTCCAGCGATGCTGCGAGCGAGGTTATCTCGGTAGCTGCCGTCACCGGGGTGCCGGCACCTTCAAGCTCTAGAAGCTCGCGTTTCTCGACGCTCAGGTCGTAGCCGACGGCCGCGAAGCCATTCTCGGCCACATTAAGCAAAAAGTTGCGGCCCATCGTCCCGAGCCCGACCATTCCAAATTCTGCGTTAGCCATTTAGTGTCCCTGGTGTTTCAGATATGCGGCCTTCAGGTTCTTCTCGATCTCCTGATGGAGCGGTGTCGTCCCGTGCGGGTGCGTCTCGCCGAGCTTTATTACGGCGTTCGCGCATTTGCTGCAGAGCATATACGCGATGAGCACGCCGTGTTCGCGGAAGATAAAGGCATTGAGCGAGAGTGCCTTCTTCTTTTTGAATTTGACGACGTTAAGCTCACCGCCGCAGCCCGGACAGTCGTCTTCCGCGTGGAGCCATCGCGAGCGTATCGCCGGGCCAAACTGCATCTGCGCCTGAAGAAATATGAGCTCTAAAAGCTCCTTCATTTCCTTTTCCGGTTTTTTCATAAAGCTATCTTGTTTGGCCGTATCGACGACGAACTTGCCCGCTTCGGCCGAGAGCATTAAACTTCGTTCGAGATATGTTACCACTCAAAGAAGCCATTCGCCCGACGACCTTCGTCGTATCGTCAAAGCTCCGCGATCACCTTGGTCTTGATATCACGATCGCGACCGAAACATTCCAGCACACGGGTAGTTTCAAGTTCCGAGCCGGCTACAATCTTGCCTTGAATGTACCGAACGAAGAGATTCTGACGGCTTCTTCCGGCAATTTCGGGCAGGCACTTGCCTATGCCTGCAAACTGCTCGGCAAGCGGTGCACGGTTGTGATGCCGGAGACCTCGGCACAGGTCAAGATCGATGCGGTCCGCGGGTTTGGTGCGGCGGTCGATCTGATCGATACAAGAAAGGTCGGAAGGAACGAGCGTGTTGCGGAGCTTGCCGCTCAAATGCCGGACGCCTACCATGCCTCGGCCTACGATGATGAATGGGTGATCGCGGGCAATTCGACGCTCGGCGATGAACTGGCCGGTCGGGGCTTTGACGTCGTTCTGGTGCCGGTCGGCGGCGGCGGCCTTATCTCCGGCGTGGTGACGGGGCTTTGCCGTAACGGCGATAAGGCCGAGGTTTACGGCGCCGAGCCGTTACTTGGGAATGACGCTGCCCGTTCGTTCCGCGAGGGCCGGTTGATCCCAAACGAAACCGAGCCAACGACCATCGCCGACGGAGCGAGGACCATCTCGCTCGGAAAGCTGAACTGGCCGATCATCCGCGACGGAGTGAAGGACTTTATCGAGGTCTCGGACGAGAAGATCGCCGACGCCGTGAGACTCTACTACGGCCTCGCCAACCTCAAATCCGAGCCGACCGGAGCTTTAACACTCGGGGCCTTGCTTGAACAGCCAAAACGCTTTGCCGGAAGGAAGATCTGCTTGGTTGTCAGCGGCGGAAATGTCGATCCTGCGGTTTACTGCTCACTTCTCGGATAGCGGTTCGTTTATTTTTTTGGACTTGAGGTAAACGCCCGAGAAAGAGACGTTCACCCCGCCGCATTTCAGGTTGTCCGAAACGATCAGATAGCGACCGAGAAGACGCATCGTGACCTTGCAGTCATATTCGTCGTCGCCGTCGGAGTATTTCAGTAGGCCGTTCTTTGCTTCGGCACGGCCATCGAGTTCGCCGATGTGAATGTTGTCGCCTAGGCCCTTCCAGAAGGCATTACCGGTCACTCGCAGCCAATTCGAGTTGGGCTCGGGCTGGAGCTTGATCGAGTTTTCGGCGTATTCCCAATTGCCCGACCACGCCGCCGGTGAAGCGTCAAAAAGACCTTCGGGCATATCGAGCGAATCGGCGCGGAGCCAGCCGACAGTACCGCCGTTCTTCCCCGGAAACCAACTGCAGGCAAAGCCGTTTAATGTGCGATTTACGATGACCTCATCGCCCGCAACGACGTAGGACCTCGCCCGACAGTTCCTGCTCGCCGGGCAATCCTCATGATCGTCGTTGAAAAAGTAAGATCGCGTCCCGCGCTTGCCCTTCACGGTTCCGATCGAAAAGTTCTCCGATTCTGAAGCAAAGAAGCCGCCGCGGCACCAGTTTGGCGGGTTCCCTTCCATCTGGCCGAAGGCCGCGGCTGAGAAAGTAACTATCGCGAGAAGGATCAGAATTCGTCGGCTCATCTATTTCGCCTCTTCAACAAAAGTGACACGATTGATCTCATAAAGCGTCGTCTGGCCGGCGAAGACCTTCTTTATCGCCGACTCGCGAAGGCTCGAGAGCCCTTCGCGCTCAGCTTGTCGGCGGATCTCGGAGCCTGGCCGGCGTTCGATGATCATTTCCCGAATGGTGTCTGACATATCGAGAAGTTCGTGGATCGCCGTCCGGCCTCTGTAGCCCGTATGGTTGCAGGCATCGCAGCCGACGTTACGAAGAAAGACGCGATCCTTGACCTCTTCAGGACGCAGGCCCGATTCCCTTAGTTCTTCCTCGGTCGGGTCGTACTGCCGCTTGCAGGTCGGGCAAAGCAGGCGGACGAGACGCTGGGCAAGCACGCAGTTGAGCGACGAAACGAAGTTATAAGGCTCAACGCCCATATTTAGGAAGCGGCCGATGACGTCGATGACGTTATTGGCGTGAACCGTTGTAAATACAAGATGGCCCGTAAGCGCCGACTGGATGGCGATCTGTGCCGTCTCTTCGTCGCGAATTTCGCCGACCATTATCTTGTCCGGGTCGTGGCGGAGGATTGAGCGAAGCCCGCGGGCAAAGGTCAGGCCCTTTTTTTCGTTGACCGGGATCTGCATTATGCCTTGAAGCTGATATTCGACCGGATCTTCGATAGTGATGATCTTGTCCTCTTCGTTGCGGATCTCGTTGAGGGCAGCGTAGAGCGTCGTCGTTTTACCGGAACCGGTCGGCCCGGTGACGAGCACCATGCCGTACGGCTCCTTGATGTAAATGCGAAAGCGGCGAAGGTCATCGGAGTCAAAACCGACGACATCGAGGCTCAGATTTTTGAATTCTTCGGAGATCTGTTCCTTATCGAGAATACGGATAACACAATTCTCGCCGAATGCCGCCGGCAGTATCGAGACACGGAAATCGACCGTCCGGCCTTTGTACCGCACACGAAATCGGCCGTCCTGCGGTATCCGCCGTTCGGCGATGTCGAGTTCGGACATTACCTTGATGCGCGATATCAGTGTTTGGTGATAGGCGATGTCGATCGGGTCAACCTTTGCATAAAGAGCTCCATCGATGCGGAACTTCACTCTCACGTCACGGTCGCCGGCCTCGATGTGGATGTCCGAGGCTCGCGATTCCATCGCGTTGTAGATAATGGTATCGACGAGCTTGATGATCGGCGACATGTCGGCGTCGGTCGCCAAACGGTCGAGGTCAAGCACCTCTTCGCCCTGTTCGGTCTCTTTGACGAGAGATATCTTGAAACCCGAAGCCGCTTCTTGCAGAACGCGTTGGGTTGCGTCGCCTTTCTTCAGCACGACATCGATGGCACCTTGCGTCGCAATGTACGGCACGATCCGAACGTTCAAGGCGTTCTCCATTTCGTCGAGCTTTTCAAGATCAGTCGGGTCGGCCATCGCCGCGTGAAGCTCGCGGCCTTCGCGTTTGAGCGGGACGAAATGATTGCGAAGCATCATATCGACCGGTATCTTTGCCAGCTCGTCGTAATCGATCGGCGAAGGAGCATCCGGCGGAAGCAGATCGATATAAGGCAGGCGATAGCGCTTGGCCATCTGCTTTGCACTGATCACCTCGGGCGGTTCGTTCTCAAGAAAGTCCGAAAGCTCGATCTTCGGCGAAGAGATGTTCCTGGTTGTTTGTGTCGTTTCCACGTTCATTAAGTTTTTCGGGCTATCGCCGTCCGGAGGTCGGCCCGGCGGAGATCGTGTCTATGATCGGAAGATAGATCGCCAGCAGTATGACAACGACCACGCCGGCCATTACGAGCAGGATCGCCGGCTCGAGTAACGTCGTCAGTTGTTCGAGCTTGACCTCGGCCTCGGCGTCGTAAAATTGCGCGACCTCGTCCAGCATCTCGCGGAGACTGCCTGAACGCTCGCCGATACCGATCATGTCCAAGGCAAGTTCGGGGAGCCAGTTGGCCTGCTCGAGCGATTCGGTAAACCCGCGGCCTTCGCGGATAAGTTGAAGCACCGATTCGCTTCGCCGCCGAAGCTCGGTGTTTGATATGGCCTGCGAAGCGATCTCCCAGGAATCCGGCACTGTGATACCGCCGGAAAGCAGCGTCGAGAGCGAGCGGGCAAGTTGTGCGGCAGCCATTTGGCGGATGAGCGTTCCGGCGATCGGAAGCTTCAACAAAAGCTTATGCAGCATCAGCCGGCCGTTCGCTGTCCGGAGCCATACGACGAGGCTGACAATAAGGACAATGACAAGCGGCAGCAGCCACCAGATGTTCTGAGTTAGGCCAGTCGAGACCGCAAGGACAAAGTTTGTGATCGCAGGCAGTCCGCGGTTTGCATCGAGCCCGCGGAAGAGGTCGGACATCCGCGGCACGATGTAGAGCGTCAGAAACGCGATCATAAAGCCGGCTGCGACCAGCAGGAACGCCGGATAAGCGAGTGCCCCGCGGAGCTTTCGCGTTATCGACACGCTCCGGCGAAGATATTCCACAAAGCGGCTCAGCACCTCGTCGAGCGATCCGCTCTGCTCGCCGGCAAGTATCGACGCAGTGTAAATGCGAGGGAAGATCCCCTGATCTTCAAATGCTTTAGAGAGCGGAATGCCGTTCTTGATCTTTTCTTCAACGCTGCCGAGAACGGCTCTCAGAGAAGCCGAAGGCGAACGCGTTTTGAGCAGCGAAATAGCCTGCAGCACCGGAATTCCTGCACGAAGAAGCGCGGAAAGCTGTTGATTGAAGAGCAGAAAATCGGACTGTTTGACCTTTTGTTTCGACCCGGAACCGCCAATCGAAAGAAGTGAGCCGATGCCGCCCTCTGTCGAACTGACGTCAAATACGCGGTAGCCCTCGCGCTCGAGTTCGGCGCGAGCCTCGCCCGCGGCGTGGGCCTCGACTATTCGTGTTACGATCTCTCCTGACGGAGTGCCAAACCGGCAAACGAATTCGGGCATAAAGAAAGGAAAAACGGGCCATCGCCGGGCACTCGGTCAAACGCGAGGCCGCCGGGCCGTCTCGGAATTCCAGAATTATAACACGCTGTCGGGAAGAAAATGTTCCAAACTGCAAAAAGTCGCTGCGGGCCGGCGAGTCGAACAACCACAGCGGTACTTTCTTCATCAAAGAAAAATCTTGCGATACGTGTGCCTTTTTTCTAAGATAGTTACAAGCTAACAGGAGACGCTATGCGTGTTTTTTCCGTTATGTCGGTGTTCCGGTGCGGTTTACTTCGCGACCCGCTCGCGACACTTGGCCTCATGATGTTGCTCTCGGCCGCGGTATTCGCCCAGCAGCCCGAGCCCGAGGCAACACCTCCGCCCGACGACCCGACACGCCCTGTTACCGTCCGGACCGATCTCGTAACTCTTACGTTGACCGTTACCGACCTCTACGGGCGATACGTTTCCGGGCTCTCGAAGAACTCGTTTCGGGTCTTCGACAACAACCAGGAACAAACGATCACTTTCTTTAGCGACAGCGACGCCCCGGTCTCGGTCGGCATTCTGTTCGACGTTTCGGGATCAATGAGCGGCGAAAAGATCGGGAAGGCAAGGACCGCCCTTCGGCGGTTCATCGAAGCCAGCCACCCGAACGACGAGTACTTTTTGATCGGCTTTAATAGCCGTGCCCAGCTCCTGCTCGACCGGACCCGCGACAGCGATGCCGTCCTGCAGAAGCTCACACTAGTAAATCCGCGCGCAAATACGGCACTATACGACGCGGTTTATCTCGGGCTCGACCGCGTTACCCGCGGCACTCACCAAAAAAAGGCCATTCTCATCATCAGCGACGGTCAGGACAATTCCTCCCGCTATAACTTCAATGAGGTAAAGCGGCTGATGAAGGAATCTGATGTCGTGACCTACGCCGTTGGCATTCAGGATCGAGGCGACGTTTCCTCGCAACTTGGGATGCAGGGCCAGGCGTTCCTCGATGAACTGGCGGCCGTCACCGGCGGACGCGCTTTTTATCCGAATACCGCGGTCGAAATGGACGAGATATTCGAGCGGATCGCCCTCGAACTTCGTCACCAATATTCCATCGGTTACACCCCGCCCGATTTCAGCCCCGACGGAAAATGGCGTAAGGTTAGAGTTCGCGTCAAACCCCCTCGCGGTTTGCCGCGTCTAACGGTTCGGAGCCGGGAGGGCTACTTCGCCACTCCACAGGTCAACTACCGCTAGGGCGGATCGGATACGATGAATAAGTTCAAGTTCTTCAGCACTTTGCTCGCCTTCGCGTGTTTCGTGTCGGCCGGCGTCTATTTTTCCGATAATGCTTCGGCACAGGACGCGAGCCGGGTACGTACCGTCAATTCGGCCCCGACGGCAACGCCGACACCGACTCCTGCACCGACGATCGACGAGGACGAGCCGATCAAGATCGAGACCGAACTCGTCAACCTCAACGTCCGCGTGGTTGACCGCAGCAACCGGCCGATAAACAATCTCTCACAGGCGGATTTCACCGTTCTGGAAGATAACGTACCGCAGCAGATCGAGTTCTTCTCCCGGTCCGAGGTTCCGACGAACTATTCGCTCGTTATCGATAACTCGAACTCTCTTCGTCCGCAGATCGAGAAGGTCATCGAGGCCGGTAAGATACTTGTGAACGCGAATCGCCCGGAGGACGAGACCTCTATAATCCGTTTTGTCAGCTCGTCCAAGATCGAGGTCAAGCAGCCGTTTACAAGCAACAAGACCTACCTTAACGAGACACTCGACGATCTTATCACCGAAGGCGGACAGACGGCGATCATAGACGCCGTTTACCTTGCTGCGGAGAACGTAAACCAATACGAAAAGAGTGTCGGACCGAACGACCGAAAGAGACGTGCACTGATCGTCATCTCGGACGGAGAGGATCGCGACAGTTATTTTAAGGAAGAACAGCTTTTCGCGTTGCTTAAGGAGATCGACGTCCAGATCTATACGATCGGGTTTCTCGAAGAACTCCCTAAAGAAGGCGGTTTCATCAGGAAAAGCCCTTACGGCCGGGCAAAGAGCCTTCTGACAAAACTGGCAGAACAAACCGGCGGCAGGGCCTACTTCCCGAACAACGTTAACGAACTGAACGACATTGCGGCCTCGATATCAAACGAGATGCGGATGCAGTATTCGATCGGCTACGCACCGACCAACGAGAACAACGACGGCAGCTACCGCAATATCCGCGTCGTGATAAAGGACGGACCGAACCGCGAGCGGCGGATCGCCGTTACCCGCACCGGCCGCTACGCGACACCGACCGGAGCCGCACCGACACTTCAGCGGAATTAGCTTTAATACCTATTTGTTTGCAATGCGGCCGCTGACGAAGCGGCCGTTCTTATTTTCGCTTTTTGAGATAAAGGAGAATCAGCACGCCGATCAGGAGGATGGCGGCTACGCCCAAAACGGCTGCAAAGAAGATGAGGATCGCGATCTCCATTCGTTAGTTATTTGAAGTAAAGAGCGAGAATAATTATCACGATTCCGATCAGGAAAAGTATGCCGGCGGCCGCAACGAACGGCCATTGCGGGCCGCTCTGCGGGACGATCTCGACAGCTTGCGGCCTGGCCGGCCTTCGCCGTTCGCGTCGCTTGATCGCCGAGGCCGACTTGCGGGCGGCCCCTACCGGAATACTGACGCTTGCCGGATCGATCGGCTCGGCCTGCTTTTCTTTGAGAAGCTGAGCCTCCGAATCGGCCTCCGCGAACGCCGCTTCCAGAAACTCGGTCTCCTCCACGCTCGGGGCCGCTGTTCCGCAGTTGTAACAGAACATCGCTCCATCGCGGAACTCGACCCCGCATGAAGTGCAGATCAGATGCTCGGTTTGGTTTTCCACCGTGCTAGTTTCCATCGTTAAAACGGCCAAGGATCTCCGCCGCAATCGCCTTTGGTTCACTGCCGAGCAAAGGGATTATCTTCGTGCCTCCGGATTCGCGGACAATCCGGTCGATCATCTTCTGGTTCACTTGCCGCTCGGCAAGCCCGACAACGATCACCTTAACTTTGAGTTCCTGCAGATCCTTGATCACTTGATCGGGCTTTGAGACGCTGCCGATCTCATCTCCGTCGGTAAACACTATCAGCGTTCGGCCTTCCGGCGGCGTGGCCTTACGAAAATGATCGGCCGCGACCCTGATCGCATCCCAAACCGCCGTTCGGCCGGGCCGGACAAATATGTTCTCAATCTCATCGGCCAGCATCTCCCGGTCGTTCGTCAGGTCCTGCTTGAGAAATATATTCTCCTGATCGGTGTAAGTGATCAGAAAGCCTGCCGTTCCATCCGGAATCCCTTCGGCAACTCCCGCTGCAATACGGATCGCACGGTCAAGCACTCGCCGAAAGGTGCCTGAATTATCAACCAAAAAACCAACCGAACGCCCCGCGGGCAAGCCCTCGCTCTCGGGCGATTGAGCCTTGGCCCATCCGCATAGCGAGATCAATGCAATGAAGGCAAATGTCGCGGTTCGAAACATCCGAAAACTAAACGCGGGCAAAGACGTCCTTTTCTTCCCCGAGGTCGCGAGCCGCCGGGGTGATGAGCGTCTTGCTGTTTATGAAGATCTTCTCGCCCTTATCGACCGCCGTCCTCACATCTGCTTCGCTGACGAAATCAACGGCGACACGCGGCTTGCTGTCGGTCTGAGCCGGACGGAGCTCATGGATGATAGTCCTGATCGGATTTTCCGCGGACGGTGCAGGCTTCGGCGGTTCGGGGCTTGGCGTCGCAGCCGGAACGGGAGACGGTGCGGCAGGTGGCGGAGCACTTGCGAGCTTTTCCCTTAGAAACGAATCGACCAAGGTCGCGATCGCATCGCGGCTGATGTTGCGTCCCGATGCGGGCGATTCGGCCTTTGCCGGTGCGGGCATCGCTGCCGGGCGATTGACCGGCTTGGTCTCAAAGGCGACGCGCTTGATATCAATGAGATGAGCCGGCGAAATGTTGTCCGAGGTCACATTGCCGCCCCATGAACCGCACCCGAGCGTCATCGAGGGCGGAAGCCCGGTCGAAAGGCCGATGGCTCCGTGCGTTGTTGGAGAATTGATAACGACCCTCGCGGCCGGCATAAGCTCGCCGAAGCGGATCGCGGCGGCGCGATCACGGGAATGCATTCCCGCGGTGTGGCCCATTCCGCCGAATTGAAGTATCTCGCGACAGCGGGCAGCGGCCTGCTCTGCACCCTCAACCACAAAGAACGCCAGTGTTGGCGAGAGTTTCTCGATCGACCACGGATGATCGCGGCCGACGCCGTCGCAATCGGCTACGAGGCAGCGGACGCCCTGCGGGATCGAAATCCCGGCGAGCTCCGCGATATGTGCCGCGGACTTGCCGACGATCGCTGCGTTAAGCGTTCGTTGAGGCGTGAGAAGTATCTTGCCGACCGCATCGGCCGATGCCCGGTCAAGAAAGTGGCCGCCCTGGGCCGCAAACTCCGCACGAACGGCCTCGGCGATCGAACGATCGACAACGACGGATTGCTCCGAAGCGCAGATCGTGCCGTTATCGAAACATGTGCCCGTAAGAATATCGGCGACGGCTTTGCGGACATCTGCAGACGAATCAACATAAACCGGTACGTTCCCCGGCCCGACGCCGAATGCGGGTTTGCCCGAAGAATATGCCGCACGGACAAGCCCGATGCCGCCAGTTGCGAGGATTACGGCCGTATGCTTGTGCCGCATCAGGGCCTCGGTACCTTCGATGCTTGAGGTCTCAAGACAATGTATCGCTTCTGCCGGAAGCCCGTTCGCGATCGCCGCTTCGCGCATTACCCTCGTCGTTTCGGCGATGCACCGTGCGGCCGAGGGATGGGGCGAAAGAACGACCGAATTACGCGACTTGATGGCGATGATTATCTTAAATATCGCGGTCGAGGTAGGGTTGGTCGAGGGAATGATCGCCGCGACCACACCGCGGGGCGAGGCGATCTCAACAACGTCGCCGTGGTCGGCAACGACGCCTACGGTCTTGAGCTTGCGGAAGTGATTCCATACGTCCTCGGCGGCAAAGCGGTTCTTTTCTTGTTTGTCCTCCGGGCGGCCGAATCCGGTCTCTTCATGCGCGAGTGTACCTAGCCGTCCCGCTTCACGAAGGGCAGCCGCCGACATCGCATCGCAGATCGCATCAACTTTAGCCTGGTCAAAAGCCGAGAGCTTCTGCCAGGCTATGTGAGCTGATTCGACCGCGTCGCAGGCCTCTTGCTGAGCTACAAGATCTTTATCGCCCATTGACAGCCGTTACCGGAAAGAGCCGGAGCTAGAGATCATTTGGACTTCAATTTGCTGCGGTCGTTCTCTGAGATCTCAGAGCTGCCCGTGCCGGACGCGAGCTGCTTGCCGCCGCCCCGAAGAGCCTTTTCGTCCGGGCTGTAGCCGACCTTGCCGCCCTTCGGGATGACACGCTCGACCTCCTGGTGCGGACGCGGAATGACGTGGACGCTGATAAGCTCGCCTACACGGCGTGCCGCAGCGGCGCCGGCATCGGTCGCGGCTTTCACTGCTCCGACGTCGCCGCGGACGAAGATCGTCACATATCCGGCGCCGATATACTCTTTGCCGACCAGCTGAACATTTGCGGCCTTGACCATCGCATCCGCGGCCTCAACGCCGCCGACGAAACCTTTGGTCTCGACCATTCCAAGTGCCTCTAAACTCATCGATCTAGCTCCCTTTTGTGTTGCGGCAAGTCCGCCGCGAAGGCTTCCCAACCGTATTTGATCAATGTGTAAACGTATCACGCACAGCGCAGAATAATCAAGCAACCCCGAAGAAGGCCCCGGCGGTCATCCGATTGACATCACATTGTTTTCGGGGCTATATTTCAAGTTTACGGAAACGTCGGCCGCAAATGGCTCCGGAACGGCTTACCGATCGAATAAAAATGTCTCAATCCCTTGGTGAAAAACTGCGAGAGGCTCGCGAGGAGCGAGGTTTATCGATCGGCGAGGTGGCGGAGCAAACGCGCATTTCGCCGCTCTACCTTGAATCGATCGAACGCGACGATTACAAGCCCTTGCCGGGCGGGATCTTCAACAAGGGGTTCGTGAAGTCCTATGCAAAGTTCGTCGGGCTGGATGAGAACGAGGCCGTTCAGGAATATTCGCGGATCGTTGCCAGGACCGAGGGACTTGAAGACAAGGAACTCCGCGTTTACAAATCCGAAGTATTGACCGATGACAACGTAGCGGGATCGATGGTCCCGACGCTGATCTTTGCCGGCATCGTGCTCGCGGTGGTGACGGGCGGTGTTCTCTTCCTTGTGAACTATTTGCAGAATCAGCCCTCGACGCCGGAAGCTAATGCGAACGCCAATGCGAATGCCAATCGCACGGCTACGGCACCGACGGCGACGCCAGCCCCTAGCTTCAATGAGATCAGGATCGAGTTCACGCCGACCGCAGAAGCGATCAGCCTGACCTCGGTGGTTGACGGAAAGCAGATCTCCGAGGTCGTGCCGACCGGAACGGCAAAGGTGATCACCGCTCGAGAGAGCATCAGGCTCAGTTACTACCGGGGTTTTGCCGATAAGGTAAATCTTAAGCTTAACGGGAAAGCGATACAGCCTCCGCCCGCTCCGGCACGCGGAAGCTCGGTCACGTTCACCATTGACAAGACGAATGCAGAGGCGATCTACGCGGCAGGCCGCTATGTAGAAGCCGGAGTACCGACGGCAAGTCCAACGGCAACGCCTATCGCTGCTCCGACAACCTCTCCGGCCGCAACCGCGACTCCGGCACCGACGGCTCCATCGACGCCCGGACTTACTCCCGGACCGGTGATCCGCGGAAACGCAGCTACACCGGCTCCGGCACGAACAGCGACACCGGCCGCTCGTGCAACGCAAACGCCGAGGCCGGCGGCAACGCCAACGCCCTAATGATGCGATACGCGCCGAACGAAACGCACAAGACTTCGCCAAATCACAAGGATTGCGCCGCCTGCAGATAGCTGCGGGTTTTTTTGTAAGTAAATACGCTCTTATATGAATATCGACGAAATTAAAGAAGGCCTTACATTTGATGACGTGATGCTCGTCCCGAATTATTCGGAGGTGCTGCCCGGCGAGGTCGATACGCGGACGCGCTTTAGCCGCGGCATCGAGCTCAACATCCCGCTTTGCTCCTCGGCCATGGATACCGTGACCGAAGCCGCGCTCGCCATTGCCCTTGCTCAGCAGGGCGGCATCGGCGTGATACACAAGAACCTCTCGATAGAGGAACAAGCCGAAGAGGTCGATAAGGTCAAACGCAGCGAATCGGGGATGATAGTTGACCCCGTTACGATCAACCAGAGGGCACTCGTTTCCGAGGCTCTTCACATCATGGAGCGCTACAAGATCAGCGGCGTTCCGGTGATCGACGAGAACGGGTTTCTGGTCGGCATAATCACCAACCGCGACCTTCGGTTCGAAACGCGGTTCGACATTCCGGTCTCGGAAGTGATGACGCCGCAGCCTCTCGTCACTGTCCCGGTTGGGACAACGCTTGACGAAGCGAAGGTCACACTTCAAAAGCACCGCATCGAGAAGCTCCTGGTCGTTGACGGCGACGGGCACCTTAAGGGCCTGATCACGGTGAAGGACATTCAAAAGGCGATCCGCTTCCCTCACGCGGCTAAGGACGATCTCGGCCGGCTGCTATGTGCTGCGGCGGTCGGAGCGACCGGCGATATCCTCGAACGAGCCGCTGCATTGGTCAATTCCCGCGTCGATGCGATCGTTGTCGATACGGCCCATGGCCACAGTTCGCGTGTGCTTGAGGCCGTAAAGGCGATCAAGGGCAAGTTCCCGGAGATGCAGGTCATTGCCGGAAATGTTGCCACCGAGGAAGGCACATCGGCTCTCATCTCGGCGGGCGTGGACGCGGTCAAGATCGGCATCGGGCCGGGTTCGATCTGTACGACCCGTGTGGTTACCGGTGCCGGTGTGCCGCAGATAACAGCGATCACTAATGCCGTAAAGGCAGCAAAGGGCACCGACGTCCCTGTTATCGCCGATGGCGGCGTCAAGTTCTCGGGCGATGTGGTCAAGGCGATCGCCGCCGGTGCTGATACCGTTATGATCGGCTCGCTCTTTGCCGGAACTGAGGAAGCACCGGGCGAAGTGATCCTGTTTCAGGGCCGCAGCTTTAAGACATATCGCGGAATGGGCTCGATCGGGGCGATGAAGAAGGGCTCCAGCGACCGCTACGCGCAGGAGGCGACGACCGTCGATTCGAAGTTCGTTCCCGAGGGCATCGAGGGCCGCGTGGCTTACAAGGGCTCGGTCGCGGACATGGTAA
>ERZ761602.5011-NODE-5011-length-16136-cov-4.805547_pt1 | contig 16136 bp, 16 predicted proteins | sample MGYA00512165_ERZ761602 | MGnify/ENA primary metagenome ERZ761602 (study PRJEB28899, sample SAMN02445085) | bioreactor sludge metagenome | biome: EBPR sludge; isolation source: Thorneside wastewater treatment plant | place: Australia: Brisbane, Thorneside...
GCCGCTGTCTTGGCCGCGCTGCACGCCGCGACGATGGGCGAGAACGCGCCCGGCGCGGAAGGGTGGAGCACTGCCTGGGTCGCGAGACTGCTGGCGCTACCGGGCGCCTTCGCGCTCCTCGCGCTCGCGCCGGGCGATCCGCCGGAGCCGGCCGGATTCGCGCTCTGCCTGCCCGGCGGCGAGGCGTGCGATCTCGCCGCCATCGGCGTGCTGGCCGGGCGGCGCCGCGCCGGCATCGCGCGGCGCCTCCTGGCGCGCTGCGAAGACGGTGCGCGCGCGGCCGGCGCGCGGCGGATCATGCTCGAGGTGGCCGAAGACAACGCCGCGGCCCGGGCCTTCTACGCGGGCGCCGGATTCCGCGCGGCCGGGCGGCGCCGCGGCTACTATCGCGCGAGTTCGGGCGCCGCGGCGCGCGACGCGCTCGTTCTCAGCAAAGAACTGTAACGGGAAGCTACAGTTTTGTTGAAAATTCCGTTATCCAAATAAATCCGGCGGCGGATTTCTCTGCTTGCTTTCGCCTATCCGGGGAATTATGTACGGCGCGCGATCTCCCGATTAGACGAAAAATCTCGAATACTAGGGGCCGGCGCCGAGCCGGCACCCCCGACGAGACCACGAAGGAATACCGGAACCCATGGCCGACAGCGAAGCCAAGCCCGATCTACTCGCGCAGACCGTGCAGATCGTCGCGTCTTTCGTTTCCCACAACACGGTGGCGGTCGGCGATCTGCCGCGGCTCATCGAGCAGACCCACGCGGCGTTGCGCGCGCAGTCGGGCCATGGCCACGCCGAGCCCGAGAAGCCGCGGCCGGCCGTGCCGATCAAGAAGTCGGTGACGCCGGACTACGTCGTGTGCCTCGAAGACGGCAAGAAGCTCAAGATGCTGAAGCGCCACCTGATGACGGCCTACGGCATGACGCCCGAGCAGTATCGCGAGAAGTGGGATCTGCCGCCCGAGTATCCGATGGTTGCTCCCAACTACGCCGCCAAGCGCAGCGAGCTCGCGCGCAAGATCGGCCTCGGCGCCAAGGGTGGCCGCCGCCGCAAGCGCTAGCGTCGCGCCGGCGAGCGCGAAAGGACGCCGCAGGCGTCCGTCGCGATGCCGCTGGCCCCCGGCGCCGCGGGCGACTATTCTCGCGCCATGTCCACGCGCCGAACCGCGAAGGCCGAGCCCCGCGCCCCGCACAAGTCCGCGGCGCCGGCGCTCGACCGGCTCGAGAAGCTGTGCCTGGAAAAAGGCCTGCGGATGACCGATCAGCGCCGCGTGATCGCGCGCGTGCTGTCCGAGGCGCTCGATCATCCCGACGTCGACCAGGTCTACCGGCGCGCTTCGTCGATCGATCCGCGCATCAGCATCGCCACCGTCTATCGCACGGTGCGTCTGTTCGAGGAGGCGAACATCCTCGAGCGCCACGATTTCGGCGACGGGCGCGCGCGCTACGAGGAGGCGCCCTCCGAGCACCACGACCACCTCATCGACGTGAACACGGGGGAAGTCGTGGAATTCCGCAATGGCGAGATCGAGCGCCTGCAGCACAAGATCGCCGAGGAACTCGGCTTCGAACTCGTCGGACACAGACTAGAGCTTTATGGCCGGCGCACTCGTACGAAAGCGTAAGCGCCGCCGCCGCGGCTGGCGGGCCGGCATGATGCGCCTGCTGCAGCAGGCGCGGCGCCTCTCCGTGGCACCGATCCGCCAGATCCGCAAGGGCAAGGCGAAGCCAGCGAAGCTCAAGCTCCGCCGCCGCCGCCGCGGGCATCTGGCGCCCACGCCGGCGCCGGAAAACCGCCTCATCGACGAGCGCGCCGGCCAGCTCCAGGTGCGCCTGGCCGAAACCTGGGACGAGGTGGATGCGGCGCTCGCGCTGCGCTACCGGGTCTTCTACGACGAGATGAAGGCGCGCGCTTCGCCGGGCATCGTGGCGAAGCAGCGCGACGTCGACGAATTCGACCCGTTCTGCGATCACCTGCTCGTCATCGACACCGCGCTCGGCACCGGCCCCGAGGCCGTCGTCGGCACTTATCGCATGCTGCGGCGCGAGGGCGCCGCCAAGGTCGGCCGCTTCTATTCGTCGTCGGAGTACGACATCCGCCCGATCATCGATCATCCGGGCCCGATTCTCGAGATGGGGCGCTCGTGCGTGGATTCGGGACATCGCACGCGCGCGGCGATGCAGCTGCTGTGGAAAGGCGTCACCGCCTACGTGCTCGCGCACCGCATCGACATCCTGTTCGGCTGCGCGAGCCTGCACGGCACCGACCCCTCCACGATGGCCTTGCCGCTCTCCTATCTCTATCACAATCACCTCGCGCCGCCGGAGCTGCGCCCCGTCGCCGTGCCTGCGCGCCACGTGAACATGAACCTGCTGCCCAAGGATTCGATCGACGCGAAGGCCGCGATGCGCGACCTGCCGCCGATGATCAAGGGCTATCTGCGCCTCGGCGGCGTCGTCGGCGAGGGCGCGGTGATCGATCACGATTTCAACACGGTCGACGTGCTGGTCTACGTCGACATGCGCCGGGTCAGCGAAAAATACTATCGCCACTACACGCGCGGCATCCAGGCGGAGGCGTGAGGCGATGATCTACAACGCGCCGGTGCGCTCGTTCGTGCGGCTGCTGCTGTATGTCGGCTGGATCTTCACGATGATCCCGGTCCAGGCGGTGGCGCTGCTGCTGAGCGCGCGCCTCGCCGAGCGCATACCGCTGCTCGTGCACCGCGTCGTCGTCTGGATTCTCGACGCCAAGGTGACGGTGAAGGGCGAGCAGGTGAAGGAGGGCGCGGTCCTGTTCGTCTGCAACCACGCTTCCTATGCCGACATCTCGCTCATCGGCGCGCATATCCGCGGCTCGTTCGTGGCCAAGGCCGAAGTGGCCAAATGGCCGCTGTTCGGCATCTGCGCGAAGCTTTCGCGCACGGTGTTCGTCGATCGCCGCGCGCGCTACGCGCGCCAGCAGGCCGAGGAGATGAAGCGGCGCTTCGAACGGGGTGACCGGCTCATCCTGTTCCCCGAGGGCACCAGCAGCGACGGCAACCGCGTGCTGCCGTTCCGCTCCTCGCTGTTCGCCACGGCCGAGATCGAGATCGACGGCAAGCCGGTCGCGGTCCAGCCGGTCTCGCTCGCCTATACGCGCCTCGACGGCATTCCGATGGGCCGCCACTTGCGGCCGTTCTTCGCCTGGTACGGCGACATGGAGATGTTCTCGCATCTCTGGGGCATCGTCGGCGTGGGGCGCTCCACCGTCGTGCTCGAGTTCCACAAGCCGGTGTCGGTCCGCGACTTCCCGAGCCGCAAGGCGCTCGCCGCCTATTGCCAGTCGGTGGTGGCGGCGGGCGTGTCGAGCGCGATTTCGGGGCGTCCGCAATCCGCCCCGGCGCCGGGCGCAGGGCCGGACGGCGCCGCCCCGGCCCCCGGCGCGCTGCCGGCGTGACGCGCCGCAACGTTGACGCAAAGCCTCCCTATATCCATCCTTGTGGCGCGTCCGCTCGCCCGGGGGCTTCCACCGCGCGCGCCGAAGCGAATGTAAGGCATTGAAAAAGAAACTCTTTATCAAGACCTACGGCTGCCAGATGAACGTCTACGACTCCGCCCGGATGGCGGACGTCCTGGCGCCGCACGGCTACGCCCCGGTCGACGCGCCCGACGATGCCGACATGGTCATCCTCAACACCTGCCACATCCGCGAGAAGGCCGCCGAGAAAGTGTATTCGGAGCTGGGCCGCATCCGGCTGATCCGCGAGCGCCGCGCGGCCCTGGGCCGGAAGACGGTGATCGCCGTGGCCGGCTGCGTGGCGCAGGCCGAGGGCGAGGAGATGCGCGCCCGCGCCCCGTTCGTCGATCTCGTGCTCGGGCCGCAGACCTATCACCGGCTGCCCGAAATGGTGGCGCGCGCGGCGCGCGCCGGCGGCGTCGTGGCCACGGATTTCCCGGTCGAGGCCAAGTTCGACGAGCTGCCCGAGGCCTCGGCGCCGCAGGGGCCGAGCGCGTTCCTCACGGTGCAGGAGGGCTGCGACAAGTTCTGCACGTTCTGCGTGGTGCCCTACACGCGCGGCGCCGAATTCTCGCGTCCCGCGGCGCAGGTCCTCGCCGAGGCGCGGAAACTCGTGGCGCAGGGCTCGGCCGAGATCACGCTGCTCGGCCAGAACGTCAACGCCTATCGCGGCGCCGGCCCCGACGGCGAAAGCTGGGGCCTCGCGCGCCTCGTCCGCGCGCTCGCGGAAATTCCCGGCCTCGCGCGGCTGCGCTACACCACCTCGCATCCGCGCGACATGGACGCGGCGCTGATCGCGGCGCACGGCGAGGTGCCGGCACTGATGCCGTTCCTGCATCTTCCGGTGCAGTCGGGCTCCGACCGCATCCTGGCCGCGATGAACCGCGGCCATCGCGCCGCCGACTATCTCGCGCTCGTCGAGCGCCTGCGCCGCGCGCGGCCCGATCTGGCGCTGTCGTCGGATTTCATCGTGGGCTTCCCCGGCGAGACCGAGGCGGATTTCGAAGCCACTCTGGCGCTGGTGCGCGCCGTCGATTTCGCGCAGGCCTTCTCGTTCAAATACAGCCCGCGGCCGGGCACGCCGGCGGCGCTGGCCGAGGATCGGGTGCCCGAGGAAATCAAGACCGCGCGGCTCCATCGCCTGCAGGCGGAGCTGTGGGAGCAGCAGCGCCGCTTCAACGAAAGCAAGGTCGGCACCGTGATGCCGGTGCTGCTCGAGAAGACGGGCCGCCATGCGGGCCAGCTCATCGGCCGCAGCCCGTGGCTGCAGCCGGTGCATCTCGAGGCGCCGGCGCGCGCGATGGGCCGCATCGTGGAGGCGCGCATCGGCGCGGCCACGATCAACTCGCTCGCCGGCCGCGCGCTCGTCATGGAGGTCGCCGCCGCGTGAGTGCGCTGTCCAACGCCGCCGCCACCGCCGCCCTCTCGCTCGAGTTCGAGGACAATGCGCTCGTGCGCCTGCTGTGCGGCGCGCACGACGAGCACTTGGCGCGCATCGAGAAGGCGCTCGACGTCGTCATCGTCGCGAAAGGCAACCGCTTCACGGTCGCCGGTCCCGAAGACCAGCGCGAGGCGGCGCGCGTCGCGCTCTCGCAGCTCTACACGCGCCTCAAGCGTGGCCGCGAGATCGAGCGCGCCGACGTCGACGCGGAAATCCGCTTCGCGCAGCAGCACATCGCCAGCCCCGGCCACGCCGCGGGCGAGCGGCACGGCGCCGGCGAGCGCCAGAGCGGCGACCGCTACAGCGGCGACCTCGTGATCGGCACGCGCAAGCGCCAGATCGTGCCGCGCACGCCGAACCAGGCCGCCTACATCCGCGCGCTCAAGGGCAGCGAGCTCGTCGTCGCGCTCGGCCCCGCCGGCACCGGCAAGAGCTACCTCGCCGTGGCGATGGCCGTCACGATGCTGCAGTCCGGGCAGGTCGAGCGCATCATCCTCTCGCGCCCGGCGGTCGAGGCCGGCGAGCGGCTCGGCTTTCTGCCCGGCGACATCAAGGAGAAGGTCGATCCCTATCTTCGCCCGCTCTACGACGCGCTCTACGATCTGCTCCCCGGCGATCAGGTGACGAAACGCCTCGAGACCGGCGAGATCGAGGTGGCGCCGCTCGCCTTCATGCGCGGCCGCACGCTGGCCAACGCTTACATCATCGTCGACGAGGCGCAGAACACCACGCCGATGCAGATGAAGATGCTGCTGACGCGCATGGGCGAGAATTCGCGCATGGTCGTCACCGGCGATCTCACGCAGATCGATCTGCCGTCGGGCGTCACTTCCGGGCTGCGCGACGCGGTCGAGATCCTCGAAGGCATGCCGGGGGTCGCGTTCATCCATTTCGGCCACGCCGACGTCGTGCGCCACGAGCTCGTCGCCCGCATCGCGCGCGCCTACGACGAGCGCGACGGACGCCAGGCCGAGCTCAACCTTCTCCCCGCGGCGCAGAAGAAGCGCGGGCGGGCCTGATGCCGGTTGCCCGTGTCAGCGTGGCACTGCGTTGTGCCGCCTGGGCGGAGGCGTTGCCGCGCGGCTTCGTCGCGCGCGTCGTGCGCGCCGTGCTCGAGGATCGCAAGGTCGGCTTGAGGCGGCCGGCCGAGGTGGGCGTGGTGCTGGCCGACGATCCGTTCGTCCGCCGCCTCAATCGCGACCATCGCGGCAAGGACAAGCCCACCAACGTGCTGTCGTTCCCGCTCGATGCGGCGGCTGCGCCGGACGCGGCGCGGCCGCTGCTCGGCGACGTCGTCCTCGCCTACCGCACGATCCGGCGCGAGGCGAAGGCGGAGGGAAAGCGCCTCGCCAGCCATGCGGCGCACATGCTCGTTCACGGCACGCTGCATCTCCTCGGCTTCGATCACGAGCGTGCCCGGACGGCGCGCGTCATGGAGGCGCACGAAGTGCGCATCCTGCGCCGCCTCGGCGTTCCGGACCCGTATCGGGCGCCATGAGCGAGGATCCCTCCCAGCGCGGCACGCCTCCCGAGCCGCCGGCCAGGGCCGAAGGCGACGGCGCCGACGCGGCGGCCGGCCCGCGCAAGAAGCGCGGCGGCCCCGGCCGGATCGCGCGCCTCCTGCGCAGCCTGCGCCGCGACCGCAAGAGCGAGGAACTGCGCGACACGCTCGAGGAGATCCTCGAGGCCGCCGACTTCAAGGGCGAAGAGCTGGCGCCCGACGAGCGGCGCCTGCTGCGCAACATCCTGCGGCTCCACGCGATCACCGCCGCCGACGTGATGGTGCCGCGCGCCGACATCGTGGCGGTCGAGATCGAGACGCCGCTCGCGCGCGTGATCGAGCTCGTCAAGCAGCAGGGCCATTCGCGCTTCCCGGTCTACCGCGGCACGCTCGACGAGATCGTCGGCATGGTCCACATCAAGGACCTCATCGCGCACTGGTCGCAGCGGCGCGGTTTCGCGATCGAGAAGGTTCTGCGCAAGGTTCTGTTCGCGGCGCCGTCGATGCGCGTGCTCGATCTGCTGAAGGAGATGCGCATCACGCGCCTCCATCTCGCGCTCGTCGTCGACGAATACGGCGGCGTCGACGGCCTCGTCACGATCGAAGACCTCGTCGAGGAGATCGTGGGCGAAATCGAGGACGAGCACGACGAAGAGGCGCCGCCGACGTTGATCGAGGAATCCCCCGGCGTCGCGCTCGCCGACGCGCGCGTGAAGCTCGACGAGTTCGAGAAGCGCTTCGGCGCGTTCGTCGGCGAGGAGGAGCGCGCCGAAGTGGATACGCTGGGCGGCCTCGTCTTCTATCTGGCGAATCGCGTGCCGTCGCGCGGCGAGCTGATCCGGCATTCGTCCGGCATCGAGTTCGAAGTGGTCGAAGCCGATCCGCGCCGCGTGCGCCTGCTGCGCGTGCGCCATCTGCCCACGGAGAGCCCGGCCCATGTCGGCGAGGATTGACGCTCTGCCCGGGGCCGGCGCGTCGGCGCCCGCGGCGGGGCTCGCCGCCCGGATCGCGGGCTTGCGCGGCTGGCGCCGCCGCGGCGCGGCCCTGCTGTTCGGCGCGCTGGCGGCGGCGGCACTGCCGCCGGTGCACGCGCTGCCGCTGCTGCTGGTGGCGTTCCCGGGCCTGATCCTGCTGCTGCGCGGCACCGGCACGGTGTGGAACGGCTTCTGGGCCGGCTGGTGGTTCGGCTGCGGATTCTTCATCGGCGGCATCTATTGGCTCGCCTGGCCGTTCACGCTCGACATGGAGCGCTTCGGGTGGATGATCCCGTTCGCCGTGTTCGGGCTGAGCGCGCTGCAGGCGGTGTTCGTCGGCGCCGCCGCCGCGCTGGCGCGCGCCACGCGCTTCGCGGGCGCCGCCGGCGTCGTCGTGTTCGCGGTGTGCTGGGCGGCGCTGGAATTCGCGCGCGGGCAGGTGGGCAACGTCTTCGCGGGCTTTCCCTGGAACCTGATCGCGATCTCGTGGACGGCCGTCGACGAGATGATCCAGCCGGCTGCCTATCTTGGCGCCTACGGCCTCGGCTTTCTCACCGTGCTCGTGGCCGCCATGCCCGCCGTGCTGTTCGAGCCGTCGATGCGCCGCGGCGCGCGCGCCGCGTGGCTCGGCGGCGCGCTCGTGCTGCTCTCGGCGCTGTGGCTCGGCGGCGCGCAGCGCCTCGCGGCGGCGAACGGGGAGCCGGTCCCCGGCGTGCGGCTCCGCCTCGTGCAGGGCAACATTGCGCAGAGCCTCAAATGGGTCGAGGGCCGGCGCGAGCAAACGTTCGCCCACTATATCCGCCTGAGCGCCTCGCCGGGCTTCGAGCGCATCACGCACGTCGTCTGGCCGGAGACCGCGATCGACTATCGCTTCGATACCGAGATCCCGCCCGCCCGCATCGAGGGCGAGCGGTTGCGCCAGATCGCGGCGATCATTCCGCCCAACGGCGCGCTGCTGCTGGGCGCGATCCGCGACCACCAGCGCCGCTATTACAACAGCTTTCACGTCGTGGGCCCCGGCGGCAACGTCGTCGCCACTTACGACAAGCACGAGCTCGTGCCGTTCGGCGAGTTCGTGCCGATGCGTCCGGTATTGCGGCGTCTCGGCGTGGAGAAGCTCGCGCACGGCGCCGGCGATTACTCGGCCGGGCCCGGCCCGGCCACGCTCGACGTGCCGGGCGCGCCCGGCGCCAGCCCGTTGATCTGCTACGAGGCGATCTTCCCGGGCCGCACCGATCCGCTGCGCCGGCCGGGCTGGCTGGTGAACGTCACCAACGACGCGTGGTTCGGCCTCACCTCCGGGCCCTACCAGCATTTCGCGAGTGCGCGCTTGCGTGCGGTCGAGGAGGGCGTGCCGCTGGTCCGCGCCGCCAATACCGGAATTACCGCCGTCGTCGATGCCTATGGCCGCGTGCAGGCGCGGCTCGCGATCATGACTCCGGGCGTGCTCGACGCCGCGCTGCCGCGCGCCACCATGCTGCCCACTTTCTATGAACGGTTGGGCGATCGCGTGCTTCTTGTTCTCCTTTTGCTCGCATTGCTCGTCGCGGTTGGGACCGACATGCGACATTTTGCGCTGCACAATCGCCGGTAAGCAAATCTAGGAAATCTCACGAAATAAGAGGTTAGACTGGCAATCAATTCTATCGGTTGTTCAAATTTCACTTGAATAAGCCGTCTAATATTTTAGAAAGTGAATTCGACAGCCCGGGACTTGGTACGACAACCAGCGGGTGGTAGTGTTTCGCGACTGTCGAGAGTTGCAAAAAAACGGCACGAAGCGGGGGCGGCTGGTGGAACCGAACGCCGCGCCGAACGTTGTCCGTCGAATCAATCGAATTCCAATCGAAGAAAGGTCTAGGAAGTCATGGCGACGAGAGGCAGGCCCAAGGGGCGGAGGGGTGCGACGCGAATCAAGTTGGTGCGCCCGCGCCCGGTTGACGCGCATGTCGGTGCCCGTGTCCGCCTGCGCCGGACGATGCTGGGCATGAGCCAGGAGAAGCTGGCCCAGGCGCTCGGACTCACGTTCCAGCAGGTCCAGAAATACGAGCGCGGCACGAACCGCGTCGGATCGAGCCGGCTCTACGAGCTCTCGAAGATCCTCGACGTGCCGATCCAGTTCTTCTTCGACGAGATGCCGGCCGAGATCGCGGCGACCGCGCGCGGCGGCAACGGCGGCAGCGGCTTCTCCGAGGCCGCGGCGGACTACGAACCGGACACGCTCGCGAAGCGCGAGACGCTCGAACTCGTGCGCGCGTATTACCGCATCAAGAGCCCGCGCGTGCGCAAGAAGGTGTTCGATCTCGCGAAGACGCTCGGCCGCGCCGAAGACGCCGACTGAGTCGTTTCCCACTTTCGCCCACTGCGATCCGCGCCCCGGCCCAAACCGGGGCGCGACGCTTTTGGGCAATGGGCAACGCGCGCGGCCGCGCGCGCATGCGCCGCTTGCGGGGCACGGAGCGCGCGACTATGGTCCCGCGCGCTCGCGCAGCCGAGACTTCCAGAGACTAGATGCAGAAGGAGGACGAGAAGACCGTGGCCAGGGGCAGCAACACTTATCTCTTCACCAGCGAGTCCGTTTCCGAGGGTCACCCGGACAAGGTCTGCGACCAGATCTCCGATGCGGTGCTCGACGCCTTCCTCACCAACGACGTGAAGATGGGCGTGGCCGACGATTCGCAGGCCAATTCGCGCGTCGCGTGCGAAACGCTCACCACGACCAACAAGATCGTCATCGCCGGCGAGGTGCGCGGCTCGGCGCCGCTCACGCACCGCTACGGCGCGCACACGGTCGTCAACCGCGAATACGTCGCCGAGATCGCGCGCCAGGTGGTGAAAGACATCGGCTACGACCAGGACGGCTTCTCCTGGTCCGGCGCCGACGTCGAGGTTCTGCTGCACGCGCAGTCGCCCGACATCGCGCGCGGCGTCAACGCGAAGAAGGCCAAGGGCAATGTCGGCGCGCAGGAAGGCGCCGGCGACCAGGGCCTGATGTTCGGCTTCGCCTGCACGGAAACGGAAGTGTACGAGAAGAACTCGTTCATGCCGGCGCCGATCTATTTCGCGCACCGCATCCTGCGCGACCTCAAGGACGCGCGGCACAAGGGCGATCTCGCCGATCTGCTCCCGGATGCCAAGAGCCAGGTGACGGTGCTCTACGAGAACGGCCGGCCGGTCGGCTGCACGAAGGTCGTCGTCTCGACGCAGCACGCCGCGGAGACGAAGAAGGGCAAGCCCTACACGTCGGCGATGATCAAGGAGATGATCAGGTCCTACGTGGCGAAGTCGCTGCCCCAGGGCTGGATGCCGAAAAAGGACGCCGATTTCCTCGTGAACCCCACCGGCCGCTTCGTGGTCGGCGGCCCCGACGGCGATTGCGGCCTCACCGGCCGCAAGATCATCGTCGATACCTACGGCGGCTACGCGCCGCATGGCGGCGGCGCCTTCTCGGGCAAGGATCCGACCAAGGTCGACCGCTCGGCCGCCTATGCCGCGCGCTATCTCGCCAAGAACGTCGTCGCCGCCGGCCTTGCCGAACGCTGCAAGATCCAGGTGGCCTACGCGATCGGCGTCGCCGATCCGATGTCGGTCTATGTCGATACCGAGGGCACGGCGAAGGTGGACGAGGCGAAGCTGCAGAAGCTGCTGCCGCAGATCTACAGCCTGCGCCCGACCGACATCCGCCGCAGCCTCTCGCTCAACAAGCCGATCTACCGGCGCACGGCGTCGTACGGCCATTTCGGCCGCCAGCCCGAGCGCGACGGCGGCTTCTCGTGGGAGCGCACCGATCTGGTGCCCGAGCTGAAGCGGGCGTTTTCGTAACGGCGAAGGCGCGGGCGGCGGGCTCCGGGCCCGTCCCGCGCGCCGCCGCACGGCATGCGAAGTGGGGGCGGGTGCGCAGCCCGCCCCTACGCATGTCCGCGATTTCGCCTATCGTCCAAGCGTCATGACCGACCCTGCACCCACGCGACTGCGCCATTATGGCCGCCGGCTCGGGCGCAAGCTGCGGCCGGGGCGGGCGGCGCTGCTCGAAACGCTGCTGCCGGGCATCCGGATTCCGCTCGCGCCAGACAAGCCGCTCGATCCCTGGGCGCTGTTCGCCGAGCGGCCGGCGCGGCTCTGGCTCGAGATCGGCTTCGGTGCCGGCGAGCACGCGGCGTGGCAGGCCGAGCACAACCCCGATGTCGGCCTGCTCGCGGCCGAGATTTTCGTGAACGGCGTGGCCTCCCTGGTGCGGCATGTCGCCGAGCGCGGTCTCGCCAATATCCGCATCCATCCGGAAGACGCGCGGCCGCTGCTCGCGGCGCTGCCCGAGGCGTGCCTCGACCGCGTGTTCCTGCTGCATCCCGATCCGTGGCCGAAGGCGCGCCACGCCGAGCGCCGCTTCGTCAACCCCGCCAATCTCGACGCGCTCGCGCGCGCGATGGCCGACGGCGCCGAGCTGCGCATCGCGTCGGATCACGCGGTCTACAAGGTCTGGGCGCTGGAGCAGATGGGCAAGCGGCGCGATTTCGAGTGGCTCGCGCGCCGCGCCGACGATTGGCGCGTCCGGCCCGCCGACTGGCCCGAGACGCGCTACGAGCACAAGGCCAAGGGCGAGGGGCGCACGAGCCTCTATCTGCGCTATCGCCGCCGGCCGCGCGATTGACCGCGCGGACGCCGCCGCTAGGATCGCGCGCGTTCGGCCACCGGGGAGTATCGGATGAGACGTTTCGCCATCATCGCCGCAATGCTGGCCGCCGCGCCGGCCGGACACGCGGCGGCCCAGGGCGTGGACTGGAAACTCTGCGGGCCGGAAGCGGCCGGCGACGCCGAGCGCGCCATCGAGGCCTGTTCGCGCATCGTCGCCGCGCCGGCGCTCAAGGCCGGCGATCGCGCCTCCGCCTACATCCATCGCGGCACGATCTTCCTGCGCCGCGGCGACACCGAGCGCGCGATCAGCGATTACGACGCGGCGTTGCAGCTCCGTCCGGGCGACGTGGTCGCCCTCAACCGCCGCGGCGAGGCGCGCAGCAACCGCGCCGAGTTCGTGAGGGCGCTGGCCGACTACGACCAGGCCGTGCGCCTCAACCCGCGCTATCCGCTGGCCTTCCGCAATCGCGCGCGCATCCATTTCTATCGCGGCGATTTCGTCGCCGCCGCCGAGGATTTCCGCACCGCCGAGAGCATCGATCGCGGCAACGGCTATTCGCTGCTGTGGCGCTACGTCTCCGACGCGCGCAGCGGCGTCGTCGACAGCGCCGGCCTCGCCTTCGGCTGGCCGCGCCTGCGCGACGGCTGGCCGAAGCCGCTCGTCGCGTTCTTCCTCGACCGCATCGACCGGGCCGCGATGCTCGCCGCCGCCGCGGCCGGGCCCAATCGCGCGGAGCAGGAGTGCGAGGCGCGGTTCTTCCTCGGCCAGAAGCACATCGTCGCCGGCGAGAAGGACGCCGCGATCGCCGCGCTGCGCGAGGCCCATGCGTCGTGCCCGCGGCACCTGGTCGAATACCACGCCGCCGGCGTGGAGCTGCAGCGCCTCGGCGCCGCCCCTTAAGGCGTCAGTGCCGGTAGTTGGGCGCTTCCTCGTCGAGGAGGCGCTTCAGCGCCTCGAAATGCGCGGTCGCGCGCTCGCTGTCCACGCCCAGCATCTGCTCGGCCGTCTTGCGCACGACCTCGGCGTCGATGAGCTTGACGGCCTGCCCGGTCGACATCGCCAGCACCTGCATCATGCACACGCGCTCGAGGTAGTAGAGGCGGTCGTAGGCCTCGTGCACGGTCGGGCCGGCGACGATCACGCCGTGATTGGCGAGGAACAGGATGCTGCGCTTGCCGATCAGCCGCGCGATGCGGTCGCCCTCGCTCTCGTCGAAGGCGAGGCCGTTGTAGTGCGGGTCGTAGGCGATCTGATCGTGGAACATCAGCGCGTTCTGCGAGGCCGGCAGCAGAAACGGCTTCTCGAGCATCGACAGCGCGGTGGCATAGGGCGCGTGGCAGTGCAGGATGCAGCGCGCCTGCGGCACCGCGCGGTGCACGCGCCAATGGATGTAATAGGCCGTCGCTTCGGGCGGCGAATCCCCCTCGATGAGCCGCCCGTCGGCGCCGACCAGCAGCAGCATCGAGGCCTTGAGCTCGCGCCAATGCCGCTTCTGCGGGTTGATGAGGAAGCGGTCGCTCGTACCCGGCACCATGAAGCTGAAATGATTGCCGATCGCCTCGCCGAAGCCGTGGCGGTCGCCCCAGCGCAGGGCCGCGGCGAGATCGATGCGCGCCTGGCGCAGGACGGCAGGATCGGTCATATCGGGTCTCCGGCACGGCCGCTCATTGCATGAATTTCGGAAGCCACGTCGCGAGCGGCGGATAGAGGATCATCATCGTGATCAGGATGAAGTGGCAGGCGATGTAGGGCAGCGCCGCCTTGCTCGCCTGCCAGAGCGTCGTGCCCGGCACCACGCCCATCATCACGAACAGCAACAGGCCGAACGGCGGCGTCGTGAACCCGATCTCGAGCGCCAGCAGGATGATGACACCCCACAGCACGAGATCGAATCCGAGCGCCTTGGCCAGCGGCACGAAGATCGGCAGCGTCAGCAGCATCATCGAAAGCTGGTCCATGAAGCAGCCGAGCACCAGCAGGATGGCGATCATCATGACCAGCATCGCGGTGGGGCCGAGATCGAAGCCGGTCGCCCATTTCACCATGCCGGCCGAGGCGCCCGACTGCGCGAGCAGCTGGCTGAAGGTGGAGGAGGCCATGATCAGCAGAAAGCTCATCGCGCTGACGCGGAACGCGTCCATCAGCGCTTCCCTGATCGCCTCCCAGCTCAGCGCGCGGTAGGCGAGCGCGAGCAGCAGCGTCGCGAGCGCGCCGAATGCCGCCGACTCGGTCGGCGTCGCGATGCCGAGGATCATGAAGCCCACGACGAAGAAGACGATGAAGCCCATCGGCAGGATGTTGACCGACACCATCCCGACCTTCGCCCAGAACCGCATTTCCGGCACTTCGTATTGCGGAGCGGCCAGGGGGTCGATGCGCGTCTGGGCGTAGATGAGGCTCATGTAGAGCAGGCCCAGCACGATGCCCGGAACCACGCCGGCGAGCAGCAGCGCGCCGATGTCGATCTGCGCGAGCGAGCCGAGCAGGACGGCGAGGCCCGAGGGCGGAATGATCACCGCGAGCCCGCCGGCGCCGAGCACCGGCCCCAGCGCCATATGCGGCTTGTAGCCGCGCTTCAGCATCTCGGGCACCATCAGCGTGCCCATCATGCCGGTGTTCGCCATCGACGAGCCCGACAGCGCGGCGAAGATCACGCCCGCCGTCACGGTCACGTAGGACAGCCGCCCCGGCAGCCGGCCGAAGCACACGTCGATCGCGTCGAGCACGCGCTTCGCGAGCCCGGAGCGGAAGAACAGCGTGCCCATGATGAGGAACAGCGGCACGGGCGCGAGCGAGAAGTTCGTGATCGAGGCGATGCCGTTGCGCAGCATCTGTTCGATGCCGGCTTCGGTGCGTCCGACGAACACCGCGATGCCGGCGATGTTGACGAGGAAGAACGAGAAGGCGACCGGAATGCCGAGCGCCATCAGCAGGCAGATGCCGCCCAGGAACAGCGCCGCGGCCCAATACCATTCCATCGGCGCTAGAAACCGTCTTTCTCTTGCGCCTTCACCTTGTAGAGCGTGTCGACGCCCACGAGGTAGCGCAGGAATTCGATCGCCGAGAAGCCGAAGCCCAGCGGCAGCGTGACGTCGAGGATCCAGCGCGGCATGTCGAAGGAGCGGTATTCCATGTCGCCGGTGGCGATGCCCTGGGCCAGCAGCTTCGCGCCGTAATAGGCGAGCGCCGCCGAGAGCAGCGTGCAGACGAGATAGACCATCCACGCCATCGCGCGGTGCAGCGAAGGCGGCACGCTCTCGATCAGCGCCTCAACCAGGATGTGGCCCTTCCTGCGCACCATGTAGGGGGCGCCGAGCATCGTGGTGTAGAGCAGAACGTATTCGGTGAAGGAAACGGTGAAGTTCGGCGGCTGCAGCTTCAGCGTGCGCACCGTCACGTCGTAGACGATCGCGGCGGCGACGAGCGCCAGCAGCGCGCAGCACAGCGCGGCCAACGCCTGCGAGGCGCGCAGCGAGAGCGCGAACAGCGGCGCCAGGGCCCGCCCGATCGCGCTCTCGCCGCCGGCCATGCTAGTCGGCCTTGTAGAACTTCGCGCGCAACGCATCGTAGTGCGTGGCGTCGCGCTCCTTGAGGCGCTTCCACGGAATTTCGTAGGCGGCGGCCAGGAATTTCTTGCGGCCGTCGCCCTTGAGTTCGACCACCTTCATCCCGTCGGCCTTGAGCTTCTCGTCCTCGGCCTTCGTCACCGCGGCCTCGGCCTCGAACGAGCTTTTCTCGTATTCGAGCCCGGCCTTGAGCAGATAGGCTTTCTGCGCGGCGGTGAGGCCGTTCAGCTTGTCGTTGTTGACGATCAGCATCACGTCGGTCTGCATGAACTGCGGATCGACGCGGAACTTCACGAACTTGTTCCAGCCGAAGTCGCGCAGGCCGTTGATCGGCCAGCCGGTGCCGTCGACCGTGCCGCGCTCGAGCGCGGTGTAGACCTCGGGCGCCGGCAGCACGATGCTGGTGCCGCCGAGGCCGGTGACGAAGTCGCGCCACGCCGGCGACACGCGGATCTTGAGGCCCTTGAGGTCGAGATTGCCGTCCGCCGCGAGCTTCGGCTCCTTCGTCAGGTAGATGTGGAAGACGAAG
>ERZ761602.5012-NODE-5012-length-16129-cov-43.065323_pt1 | contig 16129 bp, 13 predicted proteins | sample MGYA00512165_ERZ761602 | MGnify/ENA primary metagenome ERZ761602 (study PRJEB28899, sample SAMN02445085) | bioreactor sludge metagenome | biome: EBPR sludge; isolation source: Thorneside wastewater treatment plant | place: Australia: Brisbane, Thorneside...
TACGGCGCCTTCGTCCAGATCGGCCACGGTGGACCCTCCATCGCCGGCGACTTGGAGGGCGAGATCACCGTGCTGGTGGGAGGTGACGCGACCATCACGCAGGGCAGCGAGCGGGGGCCCGGCGACACCACGACGAAGGCGCTCAACAACTACGCGATGATCGGGCACGGCGACCGCCTCTACGACGTCTCCGACACCCCGTCGTCCCTCTTCAACGCGACCGGGGGCTTCCGCGACGGGGACATCGTCCTCGCGGCGGGGCGGCACGCCACCATCCGCGGGGCGCTTGTCGGCCATGTGGACCCGATGCTCGGCTCGGCGAACTTCCCGGCCTTCGGGGACACCCGCGTCGCCGTCAGCCGCACGAACCCCTTCTACGGCGGCACTGGCAACCTGACCTCGATCCGGCACAACAACCTCGACGCGGCTTTCAGCAGCGGCAACGGGGGCGTCGGCACCCAGCTTGAGTTCTACATGCCCGCCCGGTCCAACAACCAGATGGCCGCCACGACCCGGGTCAACGAAAAGACCGCCAACTTCACCACCGCCCCGGCGAATTTCACCGGCCTCGACACGAGCGCCGGAATCCTCGCGGGACGGGACGACGAGGTCTACCTGACCCCCGACCTATGGTGGGACCAAGCCGGGCTCGCGGCGGCGAACAACTTCCCCGGCGGGGGGAGCCTCCCCGGCGACGCTTCAAGCGGGCAGGGCGGTGCCTTGGCCATCGTCGACGCCCCCGGCGGCATGCCGAACCTCGCGGCTCTCATTGCCGGCGAACTCGGCGATTCCGCCCCGGTCTACCGCGACGCCAACGGCGTGAGCGGGGCCGGCCTCTACACTCTCTACTACGACGCGATTCGGCCCGTGGCCAACACCTTCCCGCCCCAGCTCCCTGGCGGCGGTGCCGGCGGAGGCGGCTTCTTCCCCGGCGGCGACTACGACGCCTTCTTCCGATGGGAGGATCTCTTCGGTGGCGTGGGTGGAGAGGGGGACGAACTCTACGGCCTCCTCGGTCTCTTCGAGCGCGACGAGACCACTGAGGAGCGGAGCGGTGCTTGGCGCGTCGAGAACGGGCTAGACGACCTCTTCGGCCCCCGCCGCGACTCCACCGCGTCCGAAGAGGACGACGAGGACAAGCGCCATCGCAGGGACCGCGCCAAGAAGGGGCGGCCGCTGGGCCTGTCCTACTACGTCTTCGACCCCGGCACGAACCGCTACTCCAGCTACCGGGTCTTCGGGAACCAGTCCACCACCTTCTACCCGGCGAACTGATGGACCGCTTGGAAATCTGAAGCCCTCGGCAAGGATGGCGGGAGAAGTTCTCACGAACTTCTCTACGCCTCCCCAAGCCCGGATCAGCGGAGGTCGGCCAAATCAGCGGTCCCAATCCTCCCGAAGCTTGGATTTCGGATTTCCGTCCGAAAAACGCGAAAGATCAAAAAAACGAAGATTCCTCTTGCCATTTCCGCCGGGAGATTTCAAGATCGAGGGTGGGGAGGCGAAAGTGGTTTCCCGCCCCGCCTTCCAGATAGAAACCGCTCCGAATGAAGTCCCCGCGTCCCAGCGCCGTCGTCCTCGTGATGCTCCTCGCCATCCTGCCCGGCTCCAGCCAGGATTCGGAGCTGGGATCGCTCCCCCCCCTGCCCAACCTCGACTTGGGCGATCCGGAGCGGAAGCTTTCGTGGAAGGAGAAGCGGGAGCGGACCCGCAAGGCGAACATGGCCCACGAGGAGGAGAACATCTACTTCCGCCGCCCCGAGGACACGGGCAGGGCGACCCTCGGCCAACGCCTTGCCGCCGCCGGGGAGCAGTCGAAGCAGCGCAAGTCCGTCCCGCAGCAGGTCACCGTCGCCAGCAGCCTCCCCGCCGACGAGGAGGGTGTCACCGCGAGCGGTTCCCGGCTCCGCGCCTTCGGCGACGACGATTATTGGGGTGACGTGCCTCCTCCGACGGCGGAGGAGTCGCTCATCGACCTGCCCCCGCTGCCCGACCTCCGCACCCCCGACCAGGTGACGAAGCGCGAGCGTATCCGCAACTTGCGCGTGGCCCGCTACGAGCAGCGCAAGGCCGAGGTCGAGGCCGAGCGGGACGAGCGTGAGATGCGCCGCCGCGCCGTGGTCGACCGCCCCGCCGCCGATCCTTCCACCGCCCTCGTGCAGGTGGAATCACAGGCCATGACGGACGGAGCCTACATCGGCAACCAGGAGGCGCCCCCGACCGTCGACCAAGGAACCTTGAAGCCCTTCAACGACGGCTCCGCCTACTACAAGGACAGCCAGCTCGTCTACAAGGGGCGGAAGCCCGACTCCAACGCGAAGGTGTGGTGGAAGCGCGGCACCAGCGAGCAGGGCGGCCCCCCCGAGGCCGAGCCGAAGTGGCGCTGGCGCAATCCCTTCACCGCAAACAACGACGCGGTGCAGCCGGTCTCCTTCACCTCGCCCGATGGCGGTGGCGCCCATTCCGGCGGCTACAACCCGACCGCCGACACGACCCCCATCGTCTCCAACCTTCGCGGGATCCGCGTGGTCTCCTCGACCCGCGAGGTCAAGTCCGGATCGCCGGGTTCCTTCTCCGGAGTCGTCACCGAAGGCGTGGACCTTCCCCCCAAAGTCTACAACGTCCTCGCGTCCCGGGTCGGGGATTCCCTCACCCTCGGCGACCTGAACCAACTGGTGCGGGAAGCGGTCGTGGCCTACCGGAAGAGCGACCTCCCCGTGGTCGACGTGCTCGTGCCGGAGCAGGAGATCACCTCCGGCATCCTCCAGCTCGTCATTATCGAAGGCCGTCTCGGCGACGTCATCGTCGAGGGCGCGGGCGACGCCGAGAGCCGGGCGCTGGCGCGGCAGATCCGCACGCAGCGGGGCGAGGTGATCCGCGAAAGCGACCTCACCGACGACCTCAACTGGATCAACAAGCATCCGAACCGCAAAGTCGACCTCGTCTTCAGCCCCGGCGGCGGCTACGGGGAGACCGACGTCATCCTCCGCAACGAGTCGGCCAAGGATCTCCTCGCCTACATCTCCTTGGAAAACTCCGGCACCGAGCTTCTCGGCGAGGAGCGCGCCATCTTCGGCCTCTCGTGGACCGGCCCCCTCTTCTTCGGGGAGGACTCCGTGCTGAGCTACCAGTTCACCACCAACCTGCACGACGAGAGCACGCTCTTCGGCCACAGCGCCGTCTTCTCCAACTACCTGCCTTGGCGGCACCAAGCCACCCTCCTCGGGGCCTACGTCCACACCGAGGCCCTCATCAATCCGGTCGGCCCGATCGTCGCCCAAGGGGCCAATAAGCAGATCAGCGGACGCTACGGCATCCCGCTCCCGAGCGTCGGGCGGAGCCTCTCCCACGAGTTGGAGCTGGGCATCGACTTCAAGTCCACCGGCAGCGACCTCATCTTCGGCGGCGTTCCGGTTCCTCCGAATTTGGGGCCCGCTGAGATCTTCCAATACAGTCTCGGCTACAACATCGTCTCGCGCGATCGGACCGGGACTTGGAAGTTCGATTCCGAAGTTGTCAACAGCCCCGGCCACACGACGGGCCGGAACAGCGACGTGATCTTCAATTCGAAACGCGCCGGTGCCCTGTCGGAATACACCTACGGCTTGGCGACCTTGGAGCGCGACCAGATGCTCCTCGGCGGTTGGTCGGCCTACGCCCGCATCCAAGGGCAGGCGTCGAATGGCGCGTTGCTCGCCAGCGAACAGTTGGGGGCGGGTGGCTACAGCAGCGTCCGGGGTTGGGAGTCGCGCGTCCAGAGCGGCGACAAGGGCGTGGTCGCCTCGGCCGAGCTCCGCACCCCCGTCTTCTACCCCTCCACCTTCTCCGGCTTCAACAATGTCGAGGATGGTGCCTACGGCCTCGTCTTCTTCGACTACGGCTCGCTTTCCAACGAGGGTGCGGCGGGGGTGGATGCCGAACTCGGCTCCATCGGTGTCGGCTTCCGCTACCAGCGCGAGCGCTGGCTCTCGCTCCGCGTCGACTACGGCTTCCAAGTCACCGAGGAAGGCTTCACCGACGGCCACGATGGCCGCTGGCACGTCGGTGCCACCGCGACTTTCTGAGAAGGCGCGAAGCGGGTAAGCCGAAGAAGGCGATTTCGCGGGAATTCCAACGCGCCAGCGTTGTCGCCGGCCTCGTTCGAAGGTCCGCGAATGGACGACCGACGTTGCGCCCATCCGCCAAAACGCAAATTTCGGATTTCAGAATTCGGAATTCGGATTTACCCTCTCCCCGCATGAAGAAACCAATTTCCTTCCTCCCCTTCGTCGGCATGGCCTTGCTCTCTTCGTCCGAGGCGGTCGACTATCAGGAGGAGATCCGGCCCATCCTGAACAAGAAGTGCTTCAAATGCCACACGGGCCCGAGGGCCAAAGGGGGGCTACGCATGGACAGCCCGGCGGATTTCTCCAGACGCATCGGCGGGGACAAGCCCGCGATCATCCCGGGGGATCCGGGGAAAAGCCTGCTCTCCGTGAAAGCCGGCCTCCCCGCGACCGACGGCGACGCCATGCCGCCCCCGCCCGCCCGCGAGCGTGGCGCCGAGGGCTTGACCGCCGCCGAGCTGGCCCTCGTCCGTCAATGGATCGCCGAAGGCGCGAAGTTCGAGGAGGGCGAATCCGCCCCGGCCGCACCCGCGCCCTCGGTGACGGAAGCGCCTTCCAGCACCGGGGAGATGAAACCCGAATTCCACACTTGGACGAACAGCGGGGGAGGGGCCTTGAAGGCCGCCTTCGTCTCCTTCGACGGGACCAACGTGATTCTCCGCAAGGAGGACGGCGTGGAATTCCCCTATGCGCTGGCGAACCTCAGCGCCGAGAGCCAAGCGCTCGCCAAGCAACTGTCGGGCGAGCAGTAGTCAGGGGGGCGTGGTGCCAAGGGCGGTTTGGCGGCGAAACCTGCGGCGCAGCTACGGACGGAAAGACGCCTTCCGCAGCTTGTCCAGAATCGCCCGTCCGATGCCGCGATCCGGCACCGGCTCCGCGACGATCTCGTCGTGACCGTGCTGGTCGAGCTGGCCGAGGAGGTGGAACAGGCGGATGCCCGCTTCGGCGACGCGGCCCGATCCGGGACTGAGCACCGCCACCTCGGACCAAGGGTGCAGGGCGAGGTAGCCGTCCTTCTCCTGCCCGCGGTAGCTGAGGAGGGCGTAGCGTTTCCCCGGCTCGGGGGAGAAGTCGCGGGGGCTCTCCAGCAGGCGCAGGGGGGTGCGCGGGGCGTAGTGCGCCGCGAGCCGGCCCGGCGCCTCGGGGGCGGCGTCCTCCACCGTCGTGTTGCGCGTCGCGAAGACGACTTTGCCGAATTTCTTCAGGTCGTCCTCGGTCACCGGGCCGGGCCGCAGCACCTCGATGACCGGCTTGGGGGTCGCGGGGACGACGCGCACGATGGTCGATTCGAGCCCGCGGGAGCAGGCTCCGCCATCGACGATGAGGGGGATGCGCCCCTCCAACTGGTCCCGCACCAGCGCCGCGGAGGTCGGGCTGAGCGCTCCGAAACGGTTCGCGCTCGGGGCCGCGACGGGTCCGCCGAACTGCTTCAGGATGCGGTGGAAGACGGGATGCTCGCCTTGGCGCACCGCCACCGTCGGCAGCCCGGAGGTGACGAGGTCGGGGACGACGGGCTTTTTCGGCAGCAGGAGGGTGAGCGGCCCCGGCCAGAAGGTTTCGACGAGCTGCGTCACCGTCTTCGCGATGTCGTCGGGAATTTCGGCGACGTCGCGGACCATCGTCTTGTTCGGCAGGTGGACGATGAGGGGGTCGAAATGCGGACGTTCCTTCGCCTCGAAGATTTTCGCGACGGCGGCGGGGTTGAGCGCGTCGGCCCCGAGCCCGTAGACCGTCTCGGTGGGCAGGGCCACGACCTCGCCGCTCCGCAGCAGCGCCACGGCGCGGGCGACGGTTTCGCGCGTGCTGGTCTCGGTGTCGGTGAGGAGGGTCTCGGTCTGCATGGGAGGGGGTTTCCGGTTGGCGTCGGCGGGTTTGGCGCTATGCTGCCAAGTGGTGGATACGACAGGAAAACGCGCCCGCAATCTCATTTTGATCGGGTTCATGGGAACGGGCAAGACCTCCGTGGGGATGCGCGTGGCGCGCAGCCTCGGCTTCCGCTTCGTCGACACGGACAAGCTCGTCGTGAAGCAGGCTGGCCAATCCATCCCGAAGATTTTCGAGGAGCACGGCGAAGCCCGTTTCCGCGATCTCGAGACGGCGGCCTTGCGGCAATGCGCGGAGGGCGAGGGGCAGGTCATCTCCACCGGTGGCGGTGTCGTCGTGGGGGAGGGGAACCACGCCCTCCTGCGCGGAGCCGGCTACGTCGTCTGGCTGAAAGCCTCGCCCGAAGTGATCTACGAGCGGGTGCGGCGCAACCGCGGCCGTCCCCTCCTCCGGACCGCCGATCCCCTCGCGACCATCCGCGATCTGCTCGCGGCGAGGGAGGAACTCTACGCATCCTGCGCCGACCTCACCATCAAGACCGACCATCTCACGATGGACGAGACCTGCTTCGGTGTGACGGAGTCGGCGAGGTTGGTCTTTGGCGGGAGCGCGTAGCCGAAGCTCCTTTTGGCCACCCTGCGGTGGTGCCGGCGATGGGCCGGGTCGTTTGACGCCGGTTTTTGAGGTCAACTGGGTCGGGACGGCTGCCGAGTGGATTCATGCCCGGCAGCATGCCGGTGTTTCGGAAGCCTTAAGAGACTGTTGAAAAACCCCGTGATGAAAAACTGCGAGACATTTTCCCGCTTGGTGAGGCGCGACGAAGGAGTGGAGCGGGCTCCACGACTGAGGAGCAACGAAGCCAGGCGGGAAAAGGGCCGCAGCCCGCAGGGTCGATCCACGACGCAACCGGCGAAGCCGCTGACTTCCCAGACAAAAACATCGCCAGATTTTTCATTGCGGGGTTTTTCAACAGTCTCTTAAAGACCTTGAACGGCTTTAAAACCGCCCGATGAGGTGGTTCGCGATGACGAGGTAGCGGTCCGACCACTCGACGTTCGCAGGGCGCAGGGCGGGTACTTCGGGGGCGAGGATTTGCAGGAAGGGCTGCCCCTTGAGCCATTCGCCGCTGTCCTCGTTCCCTTTCAGCGCACGGAAGGCGCGGCCGTTCGCCTCGCGATGCAGGTAGAGGACGGTGCGGCGGGCCTTCCACGGATCGATGGCCTCGATCTCGAAGCCGGCGGGCGAGGGGGTGCCGCGCAGGGCGGTGAGGAGGACGTAGTGGTGGAAACCCGTCTCCCAATGTGGCTCCCCGCCGTTCTCCTCGCGCCGTTTCACGAGGAAGGATCGCAGGCTGAGCACTGGCGGGGTGCCCGCCGCGAGGGAGTCCTCGATCAGCCGATGGACGCGGGCGAGGTGGTCGGCCTCGCTTTCGTCTTCGGCCCGGTCGAGGTAGGTGGCCGCGAGGGGGGCGAGGTGGTGGTCGGCGAGCAGTTCGTTGAAGCCCTCGACGAGATCGACGCATTCGATCCCGTGGGCGCTCCAGCGGCGGTCTCCTGGTCTCGCGGAGGAGGGGCGGTGGCGGAAATGCCGGTCCACGAGGTAGCGCATTTTCACGCCGTCCGTCGCTCCGACGAGGGATTTCAGGACCGGCGCGTATTCGGGGCCGCCGAGCTTGAGCAGATTCAGCAGCGTCGCCGGCCCGCAGCCGTTCGGGGAGTCCGCGTAGTCGCGCTGGTCGGCGGGCGTCGGAGCGGGGGAGTCCTGTGCGGCGGCGAAGGCGGGCGCGAGTGCGAGCCAGAGCGCAGCAAACCGTGGACGATGGCGGACTCGGTCCATACGGACGAGGATTTCAGGACGCGGCGCGTTTGGCAAGGGGAAAACCGCCCCGTTTCACAAATCGTCCCGCGACTCCCCGGCGACGTGGCCGCGCAGCTTCGCCTCGATGAAGGCGGCGAGTTCGCCGTCCATGACCGCTTGGATATTGCTGGTCTCGCAGCCGGTGCGGTGGTCTTTGACCATTTGATAGGGCTGGAAGACGTAGGAGCGGATCTGGCTGCCGAAGCCGATCTCGCCTTTCTCGCCGTAGACCCGCTCCATCTCGGAGCGCTTCTTGTCCTCCTCGATCTGGAGGAGCTTGGCCTTGAGGATTTTCAGGGCGAGGTCGCGGTTCTTGTGCTGGCTGCGCTCGATGGTGCAGCGGACCATGACGCCGGACGGGAGGTGGCGCATGAGCACGCCGGTCTCGACCTTGTTCACGTTCTGCCCGCCCTTGCCGCCGGATCGCATGGTGGTGATCTCCAGATCCTTCTCGTCGACCTCGAAGGCGGGCTCCTCCTCCAGCTCGGGGGTGGCGTCGATGCTCGCGAAGGAGGTGTGCCGCCGCGCCTGCGAGTCGAAGGGGGAGATGCGCACGAGCCGATGGACGCCGCGCTCGCAGTTCAGGTAGCCGTAGGCGTTCTCGCCCTCGAAGCGAAGGGTCGCGCCGCGGATGCCGACTTCGTCGCCCTCCTGCACATCGACCATCTCGACCTTGAAGCCCTGCTGCTGGCCCCAGCGCTGGTACATGCGCAGGAGCATGTCGGCCCAGTCGCAGGCCTCGGTGCCGCCAGCCCCGGCGTGGATGGTGAGGAAGGCTCCTTCACGGTCGTGCGGACCGCTCAAGAGGGTCTGGAGCTCCACCTTGTCGAGGGCGGCCTCGATGGAGTCGACTTCCTTGAGCACCTCGGCGGCGGCGGTCTCGTCGTCCTCGTCGAGGGCCATTTCGACGAGCACGGAGAGGTCGGCGATGCGGGAGCCGAGTTCGCGCACGGGCAGAACCTTGCCCTTCAGCGAGGCGACCTCGCCCATCTTGCCTTGGGCGCGGGCCTTGTCCTCCCAGAACTCGGGCAGGTTCATCTCGGCCTCGACGGCCTCCAACTGGGCTTCCAGACTGGGGAAGTCAAAGATACCGCCTGAGCTCGGAGAGCCGGGCCTGAAGGGACTCCGTGGCGACGGCCTGGAGCTTTTCTCTGGTCTCTTGGTTCATGACGGGGCGTAGTGTTTCCACACTTCGGGGAAAGTTCAAGGGGTGGTTTTCGAACTTCACGGGGATTTGCGCAAGTGGCGAAGCGGGGGGACCTTGCCTCCGCCGAAGCGGCGGGACGCCGCTTCCACTCGATGAAAGCCCGCGGTACCCTCATCCGCCGTTTCCCGCTGACGGAGACGAGCCTGATCGTGCATTGGTGTACGCACGAGAGCGGTATCGTGAAGACGGTGGCGAAGGGCGCGCGCCGGCCGAAGAGTCCCTTCGCAGGGAGGCTCGACCTTTTCTACCGTTGCGAATTGGAGATCCATCCGGCGCGGGAGGGCGACCTGCATCTTTTGAAGGATCTCACCGTGGAGAGCCCGCGCCTCGGTCTGCGGCGGAACTACCTGCAAACCCTCGCGGCCTCCTATTTCGTGAAGTGGATCGACCTTGTCGCCGAGGGTGGCACACCCCTGCCGGATCTGGCGGACCTCCTCGACCGCGGACTCGACTACCTCGACGGGCGCGACGCCGACCTCCGCGCCGTGCGGCATTATGAAAAGCAGCTCGCCGACCTCCTCGGTGTGGCCGAGCCGGGGATCGAGCCGCACCGCAGCCTCGGCCATCATTTCGGGGGTGTGCCGCCGCAGAGGGGGGAGCTGATGGATCGGATCGGGTGAAGCGCAGCGCCGCTTCACCCGATCCGACTCATACTCCTACTCTTCCTCCCGACTCCTGCTCCCCGGTTTTGAGTAGGAGCAGGAGGATGAGAATGAGTAGGGGGAAAAACCGAAACTCGAAGCTCGAAATCCGAAATCGACTTTTCCCCTCGAATCGGCGACGGTGCGGGCGCGATGCAAGGATCGAACCTGTTTGAAATGGTGACGTCGGATTTTCTCGACGAATGGGTCGAGGTGCTCGCCGAGGGGAGGGGGCAGGTCCGCATCGTGCGCCTCGTTTCGCAGGGGCAGGCCTCGCCCGACGGATTCTGGTACGACCAGGACGAGCACGAGTGGGTCGCGCTGCTCAGCGGGTCGGCGGTCCTGAGCTTCGAGGACGCGGCCACCGGTGCGGTCCGCGCCGTGCCGATGAAGCCGGGCGACTGGCTCCACATCCCGCCCCGCTCGCGGCATCGGGTCGAGAGCACCGCGCCCGGCGAGCCGACGGTCTGGCTGGCGGTGCATTGGGGGTGAGGGCACCGTCGTGGACAAGGGGCGCGAATCGGCCTGGCTTTGCCTTGCCGTCGCGTTTCCGGCGGCGCACCATGCCTCGATATGAAACGACGTGATCTGCTCAAAAGCGCCGCGATCCCCCTGACGATGGCGGGTGGCTTGAACGCCGTCCCCGCCGAGGCGGGCGATCCGCTGGCGGAAATGTCCGAGAACCTGCCCGCCGACATCCAGCAGCGGCGGGACGCGGCCCTCGCCATCCTGCAACCCTCCGCCCGCGACTTGGAGCATGGTCTGAAGCTCCACGCCGACAGCCTCGTCTTCGATTCCTATTCCTTCTCCCCGACTTCCGCGATCGACGGCGAGACCATCCGCGAGGCGACGATGGCGGGGGCCTCGGACATCGAGCTCGAGGACTTGCGCGAGGACATGATGATGACCCGGCACGTCACCGTCGAGCACGAGCGGGAGGAGTATTTCCGGGCTTGGAAAGCCTCGGGCGTGACCTGCGTCTTCCAGAACGCGGGCCAGGAATGCCAGGACCCCCTGCGCCTGATCAAGCGCCTCGCCCGTTTCACCTACGCCACCGATTTCCTGAAGGAGTTCGTTTTCCGCGCCGCCAACCCCGACGAGATCGTGAAAGCGAAGGAGCAGGGCCGCCGCTGCCTCTACCTCACCGGCAACGGGGTTCCCCTGACCCAGCAGTGGGAATCCATCCCCGACGAGCTGCGCTATGTCCGCGTCTTCCAGCAGCTCGGCATCCGCATGATGCACCTCACCTACCAGCGGCGCAACATGATCGGCGACGGCTGTGGCGAGCCGGGCAACGCGGGTCTCAGCGACTTCGGGCGGGCCGTGGTCCGGGAGATGAACCGCCTCGGGGTGATCGTCGATTGCGCCCATTCGGGATGGCGCACCAGCCTTGAATCCGCCCTCGCCTCGGAGAAGCCCATGGTCGCGAGCCACACCGTCGCGGCGGGCTTGCACGAGCATTTCCGGGGCAAGCCCGACGAGGTGATCAAAGCCATCGCGGACACCGGCGGCCTCGTCGGGATCTGCTGCATCTCGCGCTTCCTCGGCGGGAAGGGGGACATCGTCGCCCTGCTCGACCACATCGACTACGTGGCGAAGAAATTCGGCGTCGATCACGTCGCCATCGGCACGGACGTGGGGCACAGCTCCAGCTTCGGCGTCGAGGAGCGGAAGAAGGCCGCTGTGTCCGGTCTGCGCCGCCGTCGCGAGCCCTTCCGCTCGCTCTGGCCGAAGGACGACTTCGTGCCGGGCGAGGGTGCGGTGGACAGCATCGCTTGGACCAACTGGCCGCTCTTCACCGTGGGGCTGGTGCAGCGGGGCTACAGCGACGGGGACATCCGCAAGATCGTCGGCGGCAACGTCCTCCGCGTCGCCCGGGCGGATCAGGGGTAGCGGTTCGAGGGCGGAATCTGTAGCTGAGGACCTGGCATCGTTGGATGTCCGGGCCCGGCCCCACAGTGCAACAAAGGGGAGCGTGGGCACTCCTGCCCACAACCCAGGAATCATGGCGGCGAAGCCGCGTCTATTTCAAAGTGTGGACAGGAGTGTCTGCGCTCCGCCGCCCTTATTCCACCGCCACCGTCTCCAGCAGTTCCTCCAGCAGCAGCCGCAAGGCCGAGCGTTTCCCCGCCGCGCCGTCGCGGTCGAATTCGCCTTCCCCCGCCTCGACGCGGTGCAGCACCGCCGGAACGAAGGCCCGCTTCACATCCTCGGGATAGACGGCCTCGTGCCCCTCCAGAAAGGCCATGGCCCGCGCCGTTTGCATGATGGCGAGGGCACCGCGGTTGCTGATGGCGGCGTCGAGTTCGGGATGGTGCCGGATCGCGTCGCAGAGCCGGATGACATGGCGGAAGATCGCATCGGCGGCGGGCAGGGTGCGCACGCGGCGCTGCCATTGCTTGACTTCGCCGAGGTCCAGATGCGGTCCCGCTTCGGCGTCGGAACTCTCTCTGGCGAGACGGGCGGCGTGCTGTTTCAAAATCCCGGCCCGGGTCTCGCTGTCCGGCAGGCTCATCTCGATGGAGACGAGGAAGCGGTCGAGTTGCGGCGCGGGCAGGGGGAAGGTGCCAGCGCGGTGGCGGTTGTTCCGTGTCGCGACGACTTGGAAGACCGCGGGCAGGGACCGGGTCGAGCCATCGACGGTGACTTGGCCCTCGTTCATGCACTCCAGCAAGGCGCTTTGCAGGCGCGGCCCGGCGCGGTTGATCTCGTCGGCGAGGAGGAGGTTGGCGAAGACGGGACCCTCGACGAATTCGAAGGCATCGCGGTCCTGCCGATAGAGGGAGTAGCCGACGAGATCGGCGGGGAGCAGGTCGGGGGTGAACTGGACCCGCTTGAAGACGCCCGAGACCGACTGCGCCAAGGTCTTGGCGAGAGTCGTCTTGCCCACTCCGGGAGGCCCTTCGATGAGGGCGTGCCCGCCTGCGAGAAGGGCGGCGATGAGTTCGTGGACCGCCGCCTCCGCGCCGAGAACGGAGGCGTTCAGATGGGCGACGAGAGATTTGAGCGAGGCGTCCACGGTTCGGGGTAAGGTTCACATTCTCTCCGTCGTGCGGATGCCGAGGAGTCCGAGCCCGTGCCGGAGGACGCGGCCAGTCAATTCGGTGAGAGCGAGACGGGTGTGGCGCACGTCTCCCTCGACCTTCAGCACGGGGCAGGCCTCCCAGAACTGGTGGTAGGTCGTGGCCAGTTCGTAGAGGTAGGCGGCGAGGGCGTTGGGGCGGAAGTCGTCCAGCACCGTCGGCACGGTCTCGGCGTATTGGGCGAGCTTCGACAGAAGAGTCTTCTCCGCCTCGTCCGACAGGGTCAGGTCGCCGCCGGCCGGGTCGAAGCCGCTGCCCAGCTTGCGGAAGAGGGAGCGGGTGCGCACGTAGGCGTTGATGAGATAGGGCGCGGTGTTGCCCTTGAGACTGAGCATGGTGTCCCAGTCGAAAATGTAGTCCGTCATGCGGAACTGGCTCAGCTCCGCGTATTTCACCGAGCCGATTCCGACGGTCTCGGCGATCACGCGCTTCTCCTCCTCGGGCAGGTCGGGGTTCTTCTCCTCGATGATGGCGCGGGCGCGCTCGACCGATTCGGCGAGCACGTCGGCGAGTTGCACGGTGTCGCCGGAGCGGGTCTTCAGCATCTTGCGGTCCTTGCCGAGAATGCTGCCGAAGGGGATGTGCCGCAGGTCCGCCGTCTGGCCGCGACGCTTCGCGATGGCGAAAATCTGCTCGAAGTGAAGCTGCTGCGGCGCTCCCACGACATACCAGATCGCGTCGGCCCCGAGTTCCTCGATGCGGAAGTCGATCGTGGCGAGGTCGGTGGTGGCGTAGAGGAAACCGCCGTCGGATTTTCGGATCAGGGTCGGCTTGTCGGCGAGGCGCTCGTCGTCGCGCAGGAAGACGCAGATCGCGCCCTCGCTCTCCTCGGCAATGCCTTGCGCGAGCAAGTCGTCCACGAGCGGGGCGAGGCGGTCGTTGTAGAAGCTCTCGCCATACCAGTGGTCGAAGCTCACGTCGAGGCGGCCGTAGATTTTTTGCAGACCCTGTTTCGACAGTTCGACGCAGCGCTCCCAGATGGCGAGATTCTCCACGTCGCCGGATTGCAGCTTCACCAGTTCGGCCTTGCAGGCGGCGAGGACGGCCTCGTCCGCCTTGGTCCGCGCGTTCACCTCGCGATAGACGCGGAGCAGTTCGGGGATGGGATCGGCCGCGAGGGCGGCTTCGTCGAGGAGCTGCTTCCAGCCCCACAAGATCATGCCGAACTGCGTGCCCCAGTCGCCGATGTGGTTGTCGGCGATGACGCGGTGCCCGAGGAAACGCGCCACCCGCCCGAGGCTGTCTCCGAGGATGGTGCTGCGGATGTGCCCGACGTGCATGGGCTTGGCCACGTTCGGCGCGGAGAAATCGAGGACGATGGTCCGCGGCGAGTCGGTCGTGGCGACGCCGAGACGCTCGGAGTCGTCGAGCAGCGCGGCGAAGCGCTCGACGAGGGCCGCTTCGCTGAGGCGGAAATTGACGAAGCCCGGTCCCGCGATCTCCGGCGTCTCGGAGAGACCCTCGCCGTCGAAGGCGGCGACGATGGCAGCGGCGACCTCGCGGGGATTTTTCCGCAGGGCCTTCGCGAGGATCATCGCCGCGTTCGACTGGTAGTCGCCGAACTGGCGGTTCTGCGTGGGATCGACTTGGACGGCGAAATCCGTCGGCAGGTCGGCGGCGAAGGGAGTGCGGGCGAGGGCCTCGCGCAGGCGAGAGGCGAGGAGGTCGGCGAAGGTGTCGGGCATGGATGGGGTGGGGGAGAGAGGGATATTTCCACGTTTCGCCTATTGAGCCAATTGCAAAACCTTCTTCCATTTGCGGCGATTCGCGTTCCATTCGCGAAAATTCGCGTTTCTCATCATTTTCAGACGCGAATAACCGCAAATCTCCGCGAATGCTCGCGAATCAGGACCGACGAAAGGAGTTTTGCAATCGCCTCTATTGATAAACGAGTTACATGGATGCCTGTGAAAACCGGAAAAGACGGGGAGGGGGACTTTCCAAGTCCCAGTGGGCGGAAGCATGGTAGGGACGGCTGGCCCAGCCGTCCGCCGTGGTGATCCGCCGATCCAGCCATTCGGCGGCAGCCGGGTGGGGCGAACCGTCCCGGTGAGCCGCTGCGGAGCAAGGGCGTGACAGACGGGAAAAACGTTTCTCGGTCGAAGACGGCTCGGCAGGGACGCCTCGCCCCACCCTCGCCAAGCCGCTCGGAGGGGATGGCGGACAGGCGGCTTTTCAGAGGTGCCCGGATGGATTGACGGCATCGGATTCAGGAATTGGGATCAGGCCAGCGAGGAGAGCACCGCGAGCAGGTCGTCCTCGTCCGCGGCGTCGGCGAGGCGGGCGAGGATTTCCGCGAGGCCCAGATCCCTCGCGATCGTGGCGAGAGTGCGGAGGTGGAGGGTGTGCTCCGCCGCCGGAACCATGAAGAGGACGATGAAACGCGCCGGGACGTGATCGACCGCTTGGAAATCGATGCCCTCCGCCGAGCGGCCGAAGACCGCCACGACTTCGTCGAGGCCTGGGAGGAAGCAATGCGGCACCGCGATGCCGCGGCCGATGCCCGTGCTGCATTCCTCCTCCCGCAGGCGGAAGGCCTCCATCGCCGCCTCGCTCCGCTCCAGCGGGAAGGCACCCGAGGCCACGAGGTGGCCGAGGAGCTCCGAGATCGCCTCGAAGCGTTCGTGCGACCGCATCTCGGCGATCACCCGACCGGGAGCGATGAGGTCGGCCAAGGTCATAGGGCGATGGGATTGGGACAGGGGAAAGGCGCGTTGAGCATAAGCACGGGAACCCGCCAATCAAGGCAGTTTTTCCCGCTTGCGGCTTTACATTCCCCCGTTCGCGGTTCCATTGCCTCCTCCCCACCTTGAAATGAGCCGCCGCGTCCTCTTCGTCTGCACCGGAAACGTCTGCCGCAGCCCCATGGCCGAGGGCTTCCTGCGGCACATGGCGAGGAAGGCGGGCGCGGACATCGAGGTCGGCTCGGCCGGACTCGGGGCGATGGAGGACATGACCCCGAGCCGGAACTCCGTCATCGCCATGGACGAGGAGGGTATCGACATCTCGCGGCAGCGCAGCCGCATGCTCACCCCCGAGATGGTCGAGGACTACACCCACATCTTCGGCCTCGGCAGCGGCCACGCCGAGGCGATCCGAGGCTATTTCCCCGAGGCCCGGGAGAAGACCTTCGTCCTGCGCGAGTTCATCGCCGACGGTCTCGATCTGGAAGTGCCCGACCCCATCGGCGGCGACCTCGACGAATACCGCCTCACCCGCAATCTCATCAAAGAGGCCATGCCCTCCATTCTGAGATTCGTCCTCACCGGGGATCCGGCGTGAGGGTCATGGGTCATGGGTCATGGGTCATGGGTCATGGGTCATGGGTCATGAGTGGGACCGGGCTTCTGCCTCGTGACCCGTGGACCCGTGGACCCGTGGACCCGTGGACCCGTGGACCCGTGGACCCGT
>ERZ761602.5014-NODE-5014-length-16127-cov-4.280986_pt1 | contig 16127 bp, 8 predicted proteins | sample MGYA00512165_ERZ761602 | MGnify/ENA primary metagenome ERZ761602 (study PRJEB28899, sample SAMN02445085) | bioreactor sludge metagenome | biome: EBPR sludge; isolation source: Thorneside wastewater treatment plant | place: Australia: Brisbane, Thorneside...
TCACCAACGCCTTCATGAATAACTCCCTTGCTGCCCCGGCCAAGTATAAGACCCCGCATGCACCCGATCCAAGCACCGCAACTCGCAACGGTTTTGCGACAAACCTTTACGCGTTTTTTGTCAATTGTGTACCCCCGTCTTGTAAATCCGTATAGAGGTGCAGCGGGTGGCTCCACTGCAACACATCGTGCAAAAAGGGTAGACAAGTTTTGGAGAAGGCATAAAAACTCATTTACAAATTGTGAGAATCGTGTTAGCGTCATGCTGCGGTCTGAGGAAGAGTCGAGACGTGAGGCACAATCAGCAAGATTGCGTTGGCGTGTTGAGAGCACCGAAAACTCACCGATTCCCGCGCTGCAACGAACAATGTCAACCTCAGGGACTAGGACGGTCAGCGATGACTAGCCGACAGGGGTAGGCCGGGGCCCCTCCGCCTTATTTTTACTGCTTTTCCTGCGCGCACGCGCGCGCCGGGTTGATGACGCTAAAGAGGGCACCAGGGCATGTCAAAGGCTGCGCAAGTCACACGTCGCACGTTTATGACGGTTGCCGCAACCGCAGCCGTTGCAACCACGGCGTGCCCCCGCCGTCAGACCACCAACGGCGTCAAAGTCTTCAAACGCTCCGGTAAAGGCGTACACGTATCGAACGCCGCGAAGAAACACAACGCAAACCGCCTCTACAAGACCTTGTTCACGGCCAATTCCGATTCGCCGCATCCCGGCGACAATTCATACGTGGTCGAGTTGATCATCAACCGTTCGCTGTTCAACAAACTCTTCGCAAACGGCCGCACCATCGCCGATTTTCGTTTACACCTGTAACGAAAGCGAATGCCGGAAGCAGCCGCACGACTCGCCCCGCCCCAGCCGTAAATTGACGGTCGCCATCCTCCCCGATACAATCCCCCAAATTCCGAGGGAAAAGCACCATCATGCCGATTCGTTTTTTCAATACGTTGACACGCACCAAAGAAGTCTTCGAACCCGCCAATCCACCGCATGTCGGCCTTTACACCTGCGGACCCACGGTCTATAACTTTGCCCATATCGGCAATCTTCGGACCTTTCTGTTTGAGGACCTGCTGCGCCGTCATCTGAAGTATCGTGGTTACGAAGTGAACCATGTCATGAATCTCACCGACGTTGAAGACAAGATTATTCGCACATGCCGGGAGACGGGCGAATCGTTGAAGTCGCTCACGGGCCGGTATTCACAGGCGTTCTTTGAAGACCTGGATACGCTTGGCGCAGAGCGGGCCGAGGCGTATCCCGCGGCAACCGATCACGTCGCCGAAATGGTCGAGCTGATCAAGAAACTGCGGGACAACGGCCATACCTATGAAGTGAACGGCAGCATATACTTCAAGCTCAGCACTTTCCCTCAATATGGCCAGCTAAGCAAGTTCAAGATGGACGAGCTCAAATCCGGAGCAAGCGGTCGTGTCGATTCAGACGAGTACGAAACCGAAGATGCGCGCGACTTTGCACTGTGGAAGGCCTACGACGAAAACGACGGCGCGGTGTTTTGGGAGACCGAGCTGGGCAAAGGCCGGCCCGGCTGGCATATCGAATGCTCGTGCATGAGCATGAAATACCTGGGCGAATCGTTCGACATTCATTGCGGCGGCATTGACAACATGTTCCCGCACCACGAAAACGAGATCGCGCAGTCGGAAGCGGCCACCGGTAAGCCGTTCGTAAAATACTGGCTCCATAGCGCGCATTTATTTGTTGATGGACGAAAGATGTCCAAGTCCTTCGGCAACTTTTATACGCTTCGCGATTTGCTAGAAAAGGGGCACGATCCCAAAGCGATTCGCTGGACCCTCATCGCCACGCACTATCGGCAACCCAGCAATTTCACCTTTGACGCGTTGGAGGCCGCGAACGAATCTTTGCGGCGCATCCGCGATTTTCGCGGGCGCCTCGGCGAGATCCGCACAGGTGCCGACGGTCTCGGCGAGTTAGATGTAACCTGCGAGAAAGCCTTCGGCGATGCGCTTGACGACGACCTCAACATTTCCGGCGCTATCGGTGCCGTGTTTGATTTTGTACGAGAAACCAACAAGCTAATCGACGCCAATACGCTTGGGAAAGAAGGTGCTGCCCGCGCGCTCGCGCTGCTCGACCGCCTGAATGCGGTTACGGGGCTGTTCGATGCGGCGGCGAAGGAAGCAGTGCCTGAGGCTGTAACCGCGCTCGTACTGGAGCGACAACAAGCAAGGCGAAACAAGGACTTCAAGCGTTCCGATGCAATTCGAGATCAGTTACTGGCGGACGGTTGGGTAATCGAAGATACATCGGACGGGCCGCGCGTGAAGCGCGCAAACTAAATCGGGTCGCCCGGCTTCCATTCAAAAATCCGTTCCGGATGCTGGAAATACTCGTTCATGATGCGTTCGAAATCAAAAATGTGCCCGCCGTCCATTGCCCGGTGATCGAACGTAACGCACACCGTCAACACATGCCGCGGCACGATCTCTCCGTTCACAACACGCGGTACCAGCCGAGTGAGGCCAATGCCCCACATGAATACATGCGGCACCGGAATCACGGTTACGGTTTGCCAGCCATCAATCGACATGCCGATATTCGCAATAGTAATCGTTGACCCGATCACATCTTTGGGCTGAAGTTTTTCTTCTTCCGGCGTATTGCGCACTTCGTCATCAATAGGCTCCGGCCAGATAGTCGATTTGACCCATAACCACCCGGCAACGAAACCCGATAGATCGAGTTCGCGCAGCGCAGTCCCCAGCAACTCGCGCGCAATCTTGCGGTAAAGTTCATTCATGTCCGTGCGGCGCGCCTTCCGCGTCAGCGCGCGCATTTCGTTCGCGACGTCGATCAACGTGCGTTTGTGCGGATTCCGAATGATCGGCCCCATGACGCCACGTTTCGTATGCACGGTGAACATGGGGTTGATGTCTTCGATTTCGTGGAAGCGCCCGCCATCGCGCAGGGGCGTCCACTCGAAAAAGCCGTTCATCACTGGCACATGGTGAGTCACGTGGCAGATGGTCTTTAGGAAAAAAGCAGAAAAATTCTTGTGAACCGCCATCTTCGTGATTTGCTCGGGCGTCAGCTTCTCGCCGCTCGCCTTCATTTCTCGGATGACGCGTTCACCGTATTCGATTACCGGGGTGACATCGAACTCGACGTTGCCCGCAGCATGAGGGATTTCCCGCGCCGACTTCGACAGCAGGAACGACACGCTTTGCCGCACGAAGGACAACCGGTGCACCTTGCGCACCTTCAGGTGGTCGTGTGCCCAACGTATCTGGAAGTTACGAAACATAGAATTTAGCCGAGACGCCCGAAAAACTCATGCAAAATCAAAGCTTTTGGCATTGGGATCCCCGATGGGGCGCAGCCAATCCTGGCGGCCGCGCGAAAGGCAGTACGATAGGCAATTCCCACGGAAGGATCAACTATCGCGGCTCATCCGATAGAAACCATCGGTAGCGATCCGTGTCCTTGGCATAGGGCATATTGAGATTGCGCCATACCAGGGCGCGGTAGAACTTGTTCGCCGCGGCCGGGTCAAGGTTTTTGATATAAGTCCCGCCGCGCCACAGCGCAACCATATTATCTACGTCGTTCTTGGGAAGGAGCGCCGAACAATCCCACTGCAGCTCAGCCGCTACGTATCGATAGTGAAATCGCTTGTTGGGAACGGCGACATGTTCCCAGGCGCGATGTATTTCATCGCTTGACGCATGCAAGACGGACTTGGTCGCGTTTGGCAAATCGACGCCCCCGGTCGCGCTTGTTGGGCGAAGCCTTACCGTCTCTATGCCGCTCAACGTGAAATTCCCGCCAAACACTGCCCAGTCCGGGCCCAACTCGGTCCCCATGAGTTCCATGCCTTTTTGCCGCGCGATCGTCCCCGCGCGCGACAGCGCTTGCGCCCTTTCGCGATCGACAACGACGCGCGGTTTACGTCCTAAAAACCATTCCCACGCCGATTGCTCCGTCTTCGGCGGGAGGTCTGGTCTGCCGGTCTCGATGGCGGCCACAAAGTCCTTCGCTGTCGGCAACAGCGGCTCGGGGACGTACCGCAGTGCGTCTTGCAGGCGGCCTTCACGAATCAGGCGTCGGGCAATGATGTATTGCAGCAAGATGCCCCGCGATGGCCGCATGAATTCGCCGTTCTCGTCTCTGTCCGTCGATCCGGCATACAGCACGTCGTAGTACCAAATGGGTTCGAAAACGGGAACGCGCAACTCGTTCAATTCCGTTCGGGCCTCCGTGTAAGCAATCAGCTCATCAACTGTCAACACACGCTCCGCGATATACGCGGCATCGATCCAATACCCGGCGCGCACGAACAAGTCCAGCGCATCAAGGTACTTTTCCTGGCCCAGCAGAAGCACGCCCAACTCCCGCTGCGCCAACATTGCCATCGGTGTCGCCGCTGCATATCCGTCGTCCACGGATTCGATGACGCTGCTGGGGTTGGCCGTTGCCATCTCAATGGCTCCGCGCAGCGTGGCAATGGCGTCGTCGACGTTGCCCGTGCGCAGCTGCAATTTAGCGCGCACCCAATTTCCCACGGCGGTGTTCGCCACGGGCGACTCACTCCAATTCTCGGCGGCCTGAAAATCGCCGTGCGTATACGCTGTCCAAGCCAACAAGTCCGCTTGGAGCGCGTTGGAGGGCAGGCCCGCGGACGATACCGCCCGCAACCAGGCCTTTGCAGGTTCCGGTGAACCGGGATGCGAAACAACCCACGCAGTCATAATGCGCCTGCACACATCGTCCTGGGCGATGTCCCTCAGTGCATCTTCGGACTTTGCGGCGCGCGCACACGTGAAATCGAGGGAAAGGTGCGCGCTTTTGATCGCAGTGCCACCCTGCGCGAATTGTTCCGAATAGAGCCTGATGGCGTTGACGTGGTTCAAGCGAGCGTTTTCGATGTGGGCCTGCCATCCCAGACTTTCTGCGGAAAGGCCGAGCGGGTCCCCGAAGCCTGCGGCAGCAAGCTCGCGCGCTTGGGCAAACGCCGCGACGGCGGAATCTGCATCGCGATCGCGTTTGCTGCGACCCAGCATGTACGCCGCCCAGACGGAACGGTGAGCGCGCTGATCCCGCGGAAGCGCCAACAGTTCGGCCCACTTTGCCTCAGCTTCTTCAAACAGACCCGCGCTGTAGAGCGCGGCGCCTTGGGCATACAACACGAACTCACGGGGAGCGTCCGCAAGCGACGCTTCGAGTTGCGCTGCAAGCTCCCGTGTGCGCGCGGGTGTGTCCGCGCCAGCATTCTCCATAAGCCCGCGCGACGCCTCGCGAATCGAACGGTACGCAGTCAAGGTGCCGGTAATACGCTCTGCGGAAACATTTGCCGTCTGGAGCGCGAATTCGAGCGAAACCATATCCGCCTTGATAGTGCGCGGCCATTCCCCACCGTAGTCCGCCTCCGAAGCATCATCCTGATGAGTCACACCCAGCGTGCGGCACAGCTCGTGAAAGAAAGACGCCTCCGGCATGTACAACACCTGCCGCTCCAATCCCAGAGCAAAGTAGGCGTTGGGAAAAAACGGGCCGCATGCAAAGGTAGAGACGCAAACGATCGAAAAAATCGCAAGTACGAGCGAGGCACTACGCGACCGCATTTGGTGATATCTCCTGGTGACTCTGCACCCCATAATACCCAATTTCGAATATGGTATCGTGAGCCGAACGCCACAGCAATCACCGGGGAGTACACATCATGAAACGTCGTCAGTTCATTGCAACACTGGGCGCGACGGCAGCAGCGGGCAGCCTTGCGGGTTGCGCGACGTCCACAGAGTCGGGTGCGCGCGCCTCGAGACCAAATGTACTGTTCATCATCGCCGACCAGCATCGCGCAGATTGCCTCGGTGCCTATGGCAACCGGCAGGTGCGCACACCGCACCTTGATGCGCTCGCGGCGGATGGCGTTCGCTTCGACAATTGCTTTTGTCCCTTTCCCGTCTGCACGCCCTCTCGTTACAGCATGTTCTCGGGCATGTATGTGTATGAGCATGGCGGGAGCAACAACCGCTGCACGCTGCGACCCGACATCCCCACATTCCCGCGTGCGCTTCGGGACGCCGGATATCGCACTGCCGCAGTGGGCAAGATGCACTTCACCCCGACGTATCTTGATATCGGTTTCGAACGCATGTTCCTCGCCGAGCAGGACGGCGATGGCCGTTGGGACGACGATTACCACCGGGAGCTCATGCAGCGGGGCCTGATCGATCTCAACGATATCGAAGATCAGCGCAGGGAGTTCCGAGCACGGGCGCGGACGGAGTATTGGGAAACCTTTGGCGCATTGCCGACAAACCTGCCCGCGGAAATGCATTCCACGGAGTGGATCGGACGCAAATCGCTGGAATTGATTGACGAATGGGGCTCGGAAGGCAATCTGCTAGTCTCGAGTTTCGTAAAGCCGCACCATCCATTTGACGCGATTGGTGAAGATGCCGATGGATATGACGCGGCAACTCTGGAGTTGTTGCCCGGCTGGACGCAGGAATGTTTTGCGCACGATCTCGCATTGCAACCAGGCTACTTCCCCCATAAGGATCTCACGGAAGTGCGATTGCGTCGGGTCATGGCCTATTACTACGCGACCATCGAGCAGATTGACCGGCAGGTCGGCGCGATGGTCGCCAAGTTGAAAGCCAAAGGAATTTACGACAACACGGTCATCGTATACGTGAGTGATCACGGAGAGTACATGGGGCATCACCACATGCTGCTCAAAGGCAACTACATGTACGACTCGCTGGCGCGCGTGCCCTTGATCGTCAAGTATCCGGGCAACGCGCAAGCAGGAGAAGTTCGAACCGGGCTTGTCAGTCTCATTGATCTTGCGCCGACGCTTCTCCGCCAGGCACGCTGTGCGCCGCCGGCATCCATGCACGGGCAGGATCTCGCGTCAGATGTCGCCGGGCGTGATGTCGTCTATGCCGAAGCGGGACGTGGCGCACAAGCGATGGTCCGGACACGAACGCACAAATTGTTGACCAGCGAAAACCCGTCGAAACGGCTGCTATACGACTTGGAGAAAGACCCGCTTGAACTCGAGGACCGATACGCCGATCCGGAGTACGCAGAGGTTCGTGAAAGGTTGAGTCAACTTGCAGCGAAGTGGCCCGGCGGTAAATCGAAGGCGGAAGCTTATCTTGATCCCGAAGCGCCGACAATATCAGGGCCAAACGTGCCGCCGAGAGATCTCTCACACCGAGAAGCGATTGCGGCGTACTACAAAAAACAGTTCGACGCAATCGTTTCTGCGTGAATTGAGAATGGGCAAGAGAACAAGCGGTCGAGGACGACCACCCTCCCGGTTGTTTCTTGTCGTTGATCGTAACGTAACCCGGCTTGGGGCCAGATCTCCCGAATATGCTATTATTCACGCTGGATTCTTCTGAGAAACGGGAGCGTCACGGGCCATGAAATACGCAGTGCTTGCAGTCGTTTTCCTATCGCTTGCTGCTCCGGCGCAGGACGCGCCAACGACAATCGATTTTGCGAAGGACGTTCAGCCGATTTTGGCAGAGCGGTGCTATTCGTGCCACGGCCCGGAGAAGCAGAAGAATGGACTTCGCCTGGATGCGCGGGACGAAGCGATGCTCGGCGGCGATGGCGGCAAAGCGATTGTCGCATCCGATCCGGACAACAGCTTGCTAATCAAGCTCGTGTCCGGCGGCGATGAAAAACGCATTATGCCGCCGACTGGCGAGCGACTGTCGGAAACCGAGATAGCTACTCTCAAGTCGTGGATTGCACAGGGTGCAGTCTGGCCCGACGAACACGCCGGAAGCGCTACGCGCACGGTGGACCATTGGGCATTCAAGACGCCTCAGCGTCCGCAGGTACCGCAAGTACAAGACTCTTCCTGGGTGCGAAGCCCCATTGATGCGTTCGTGCTCTCGCAACTGGAAGGATTGAACATCAAGCCATCGGCCGAGGCGGATCGCGCGACGCTAATCCGCAGGTTACACTTTGATCTTATCGGCATCCCCCCAACGCCGCAAGAACTGGATGCGTTCGTAAGCGATCCGTCGCCCTACGCGTATGAGAGCCTGGTAAACCGCCTGCTTGCTTCACCGCACTTTGGAGAGCGCTGGGGGCGTTACTGGCTTGATCTCGCCCGGTACGCCGACAGTGACGGTTATGAAAAGGATCTGGGCCGGCCCTACGCCTACCGGTATCGCGATTGGCTAATTGACGCGCTCAATCGCGATCTGCCGTATGACCAGTTCGTCTTCGAACAGTTGGCGGGCGATCTGCTGCCGAACGCAACGGAAGATCAAATTCTTGCAACGGGCTTTCACCGCAATACGCTGACCAATCGCGAGGGCGGGATTGACCCGGAAGAAGATCGCGTCAAACAGACTGTCGATCGTGCGAATACCACGGCCAGTGTGTTCCTCGGGTTGACGATGGCTTGCGCGCAGTGCCACACCCACAAGTACGATCCAATTACGCATCGCGAGTATTTTCAGTTCTACAGTTTCTTCAACACCGCAATGGAGAAAGACGTGCCTGCGCCCACGTCCGGGGAATTGATCGCCTACAACGAAGCCAAGGCGCGATTCGAGCAGCAGCGCGCGGAATTGGAGAAGGCGGTAAACGATCATCGCGCGAAACTTGCCGAATCGCTGCCTGCATGGGAAACCACCCTTGAACTTCCCGAGCAAGGCTGGAACATTCTCGAACCACAAAGCTTCTCTTCCGCGGCAGGCAGCACATTCGAGAAGCTCGACGACAAATCGATTCTGTTGACGGGCGATGCGCCGTTGTCCGACGAATACACAGCGGTGGTGCGCGTTAAGGAAATCGGCATTAAATCCTTCCGATTGGAGACCCTCACGGACGGTTCGCTGAAGAAAGGCGGGCCGGGTCGAGCTGCGAACGGTAATTTCGTCCTGGACGAGTTTACCGTTTTCGCCGCGCCGTGGTCCGATCCGCTGAATCAGAAAGCCATTCCATTGAAGAGCGCGAAAGCCGACTACGAAGAGCCCGGCATGGAAGCGAAGCTCGCGATTGACGGGGATCGCAACACGGGCTGGGCAATATATCAACCCGCCGAAATGAATGTGCCGCGCGTGATCACGTTCGAGACCGCTGAGGACCTCGGCTTTCCGGATGGCACAATTCTGACAATCAAAATGAATCAGCGCTACGGCCGATCGCATACGATTGGCCGCATGCGACTCTCGTATTCGCAACTCGCCACGGACGCCGTGCAATTCACGGATGCTGTCTATCTCGCCCTGAAGACGCCCGCGGACCAGCGCAGTGACGAGCAGAAAAACATCGTGCTCGACTATTACGCAAGCCTTGATCCTCAGATGAAAATCTTGCGCGCGCCACTGGACGGTTTGCTGAAGGCAGAACCGAAGTTTCCCGCGACGATGGCACAAACGCTTGCGGAAAATCCGAACGCACCGAACACCTACATTCATCTGCGCGGCGATTTCATGGCCAAGGGCGAGGAAGTCAACGCTGGAACGCCTGTCGTGTTGTCGTCTTTCGTGCAGCGGCAGGAAAAGGCCGACCGCCTTGACCTGGCGCGCTGGATCGTTAATCCAGCGAACCCGCTGACCACGCGCGTACAGGCCAACCGCGTTTGGCAGTATCTGTTTGGCGCCGGCCTGGTTCGCACGCCGGAAGATTTTGGCGTGCGCGGAGAGAAGCCGACACATCCTGAGTTGCTCGATTGGCTGGCGACCGAATTACTGGTGAAAGGGTGGAGCACGAAGGAACTCATTCGCGAGATTGTTACCAGCGCAACCTACCGGCAGTCCTCGCATGCACGGCCCGACTTGACCGACCTGGACCCGGAAAACAAGCTCCTCGCGCGGCAGAACCGATATCACGTGGAAGCTGAAATCGCACGTGACACGACCCTCGCCGCGAGTGGCCTGCTGCATACGCCGGTTGGCGGCCCGAGTATTCGCCCCGCGCAGGCGCAAGGTATCGCGGAGTTGGCGTACGCGGGATCGGTGAAGTGGAACGAAAGCCCGGCGCCGGACAAGTACCGCCGCGGCCTGTACATCTTTTTCCAACGCACAACGCCATACCCGATGCTCATGACCTTTGATTGTCCCGACTCGAACACATCGGTCTCGCGCCGCGCGCGATCAAACACACCGTTGCAGGCGTTGACGCTGCTCAACGATCCCGTGTTCTTCGAGTGCGCGCAGGTCTTGGGCGCGCGCATCCTGAAGGAAGGCGGAAGTGATGAACGCGAACGCGTGCGTTTCGCGTTTCGTACCTGCATGGGGAGGCAGCCCACCGACGCGGAACTCGATCGACTGCAACGCTTCGTGGCGGACCAGCAGGCGGCATTTGCCGGGAGCAAGGAATCCGCATTGGCGTTTGCCGGGAACGTTCAGTCGGCCGAGAGCGATGCGGCGACTGCGGCTACCTATGTTGCGCTGGCGCGCGTGCTGATGAATCTCGACGAGTTCATCACGCGCGAATAGTCGCGGCGCGAAGTCTATGCGTCCAAAGGAACGGTAGGGACCAATTCACATGCATCGTGTGTCAGTAAGTGCTTTGCTGCTTGCTTTATGCGCCGTGGCCGCCTGGGCACAACAACCGATTCGCGTTTCAGAAACGAACTATCGTTACTGGGAATATAACGGCGCGCCAGTAATCTTGTTGGGCGGTTCGAAAGAAGACAATCTGTTCCAGATTCCAGATCTAAAGGAGCATCTCGACCTCCTCGTGTCCTGCGGTGGGAACTACATTCGCAACACGATGAGCTCGCGGGACGAGGGCAATGTCTGGCCGTTTGCGCAGCGGGAAGACGGCAAGTACGACCTCGAGAAGACGAACGATGAATACTTCCGCAGGTTTGAATCTGCGCTGCAGCTTGCGAAAGAGCGCGGCATCATCGTGCAGATTGAAATGTGGGACCGCTTCGATTTCGCGCAGCGTTTCTGGTCAAACAATCCGTATCGGCCAGCCAACAACATCAACTACACCGGGGAAATGAGCGGCCTGAAGAACGAATATCCCGATCATCCGGGAAGCAACAAGAATCCGTTCTTTCGCAGCGTGCCTGCGCTCGACAACAACGCGTTGCTGCTCAAGTATCAGCACGCGCAGGTCGACCGCATGCTGTCCATTTCGCTCAAGTTTCCGAATGTCCTGTACTGCATGGACAACGAGACCAGTGGATGGGAAGAATGGGGAGCGTATTGGTCCGACTATGTACACGCAAAAGCCAAAGAGGCTGGCGTTACCGTAAACACAACCGAAATGTGGGACGCGTGGAATCTGAAAGACGACGTTCACAAACGGACACTCGACCGGCCAGATAGGTACTCGTTCGCCGATATTTCGCAGAACAATCACAATACCGGCCAAACCCATTGGGACAACCTTCAGTGGGTGCGTGATTACATCAAAGATAAACCGCGCCCCTTGAATCATGTGAAGATTTACGGCGCGGACGGTGGACGTTTCGGTGGCAGCCGCGATGGTATCGAGCGGTTTTGGCGTGGCCTCATCGGCGGCGCGGCGTCCGTTCGATTTCATCGTCCGGGTTCCGGGCTGGGCCTCAGCGAGATCGCGCAGGCCCATATCCGAAGCGCGCGAAAACTGTCAGACCGTTTTTCTTTCATCAATGCGGAGCCGGATGTTGCAAGCACGCGCTTGCTGGAACGCGACGCCAACGAGGCATACGCAACAACTGGCGAAAACAACGCGGTTGTAGTGTATTTCACGGATGGAGGCGCTGTGAAGCTGGATGCGCCTGCGTTTGCGCATGGCGCTACCGTGGAATGGCTGGACGCTTCTACCAGTGCATGGCAGGAAGCCTTGCAGGTCGAGACCAATCCTATTCCGCTCGTGGCTCCTGGGGCAGGTCATTGGATTGCCCTCGTGCGCCAACAACATGTGCCCCGCACAACGCGCGAACTGGAGCCTGCGCCACAAACAGAACCCTTGCGCTAATATCAGCGCATCGCAAACATGATTCATCGCCTTGGTAGCAGAATCCGGCGAATGCCGCGCCGTACCTTCAAAGTGCATTAGGCACCGCCCGCGGAATGGAATCCGGTTGTGGGCATGGTCTAGAGTAGTCGGATTCGCGGCTCCGAGGGTGCAGCGTAAATTATCGGAAATGGCTGCGAGCTTTTCCTCCACTGAAAACCATGACCGGGGAGATTGTCATGAAACTACGATGGTGTGTGCTGGGGCTTGTCGTTTTGTCCTGTATGGTCGGGGTGCTATCGGTGGTGCCCGGCGCGGGCGCAGCAGACGGGTTTACCCCGCTGTTCAATGGCAAAGACCTGTCTGGCTGGAAGGGCGATCCGCGTTTGTGGAAAGTCGCGGACGGGGTCATTGTCGGTTCTACCGATGGCGTGAAGATAGACAAGAATACCTTCCTTTTCTACGAGACGAAGCAATACGCCGATTTCGTGCTTCGCGCAAAGGTGAAGCTGCGCAATGGCAACAGTGGCATTCAGTTCCGCAGCGAGCAGCGTCCCGAGTTCGTCGCCGCCGGTTATCAGGCTGATATTGCCGAGCAGACCTACTTCGGCATGCTCTACGAAGAGCAAAAGCGCGGCATCATGGACTACTGGAAAGCCATGTCGCCGGAAAAACAGGCGGAAACGCAGACCTGGGTGAAGAAGGACGACTGGAACGAATACGAAATTTCCTGCGTGGGCGACAAAGTCACCATGGTGCTTAACGGGAAGGTCACCTGCGACATTGTCGATCCGGCCGGCGCAAAGTCCGGCTATATCGCGCTTCAGTTGCATGTCGGCCCAGACATGCTGGTGAGCTTCAAGGATATCGAGATCAAGGAGCTGCCAAAGAAGGAAGCCAGTCTAAACCCCGATCTCCTTATGCCCGACGTTGACGCAAACCGAACGGAGAAGATGGGCATAGAAGGCGCGCGCTACCGGATGCCGGAAGGATTTAGCGTTGAAGAAGTCGCGAGCCACGATCTCATCGGCTCGGTGATCAACCTGACGTTCGATCACCTTGGCCGGCCCCTGGTCGCGACAGAAAATGACGGCGTGCGCCTCCTGCTCGACGAGAATAACGACGGCATCTACGACAAAGTGAAGTCCGTCAACGAAGACGTGAAGCGCGCCATGGGCCTGTGTTACCTCGCACCGGGTGATTTACTGGTGCAGTCTGATGGCCCTCAGGCCCCAGGCGTATATCGCCTGCTCGATAAGAACGGCGATGATGTCGCTGACGAAGTGACGCAGGTGATAAAGGCGAAGAGTGGCGGCATGGGCGAGCATGCCCCGCACGCAATTAGCATCGGTGCGGACGGTTTTCTCTACGTGACGTATGGCAATCACGCGTTCCCCGATTTTCCAATTGCGGAAGGCTCCCCCAGTCGTGGTTTGCAGGAAGATTTTCTGATGCCGCGCTACTGGGACGCGCGCGGCCACGCAAAAGACATTCTCGCGCCCGGCGGCACGATTCAACGGGTTTCACCCGATCTGAAAACGATGTGGCAATGGTGCGCGGGCTTCCGGAATGCCTATGACTTCTCAATCGACAACAACGGCGAGTTTTTCACGTTCGACTCCGACATGGAATGGGACATCGGCACGCCTTGGTTCAGGCCTGTGCGGGTGGCGCATTGCGTGGCGGGCGCGGACTATGGTTGGCGCTCTGGCAGCGGTAAGATGCCAGATTACTATATCGACACGCTGCCCCCGCTCGACGATGTCGGTCGCGGTTCGCCCGTGGGCACGGTGATGTATGACCACACGGTCTATCCGGAACGCTATCGCGGCGGATTCTATATGGGCGATTGGTCGCGCGGCCGCATTCGCGTGATTTTCCCAAAGCGGGACGGCGCGTCGTTCACAGGTAAGACCGTAGACTTTCTCGTTGGCGAACCGCTCAACGTCACGGACATGGATATCGCGCCCGATGGCCTGATGTACTTCACCGTCGGCGGCAGAGGCACGCAAGGAGGTCTCTATCGCATCAAGTATGGCGATGCCGTTGCAAAGCAGGAAGCGCTTACGACTGTGGAGCAAGTCGTAACGCAGCCCATGCGCCGCTCCGCATGGGGCCGCTACGCTATCGCCAACGCAAAGAAAACTCTGGGCAAGCAGTGGCAATCCGGTTTGCTCAAAATTGCGCAGGATGGCGCGGCGCCGTCCGAACAACGCATTGCAGCCATTGAAGCCCTGCAGGCGCATGGGCCGAAGCCTTCCCTCAAAGTGCTTACAAAGCTTGCGAAGGACGAGAACCCGGATGTGCGCGCGTTTGCCGTGCACCTCATGGGTACGTTTCCGTTCAAGAACGTGAAGAAGCCGCTTACAGCATCTTTGGGTGATGACAATGCGCTGGTTCAGCGTCGTGCCGCGGAATCGCTGGTGCAGGCAGGGCTGGATACCAACGCAAAACTGTCGAAAAACGATGCGCTCGTCGATGCCTTGCTCGGGCAGTTGGGCAATCCGGATCGCTTTGTTCGCTACGCCACGCGTGTCGCGTTGGAACGCACCCCACGAAACCTTTGGGCGTCCCGTGTGTTGGCAATGGATCCGGCGGACAACCATCGCGCGTTGATTGAAGGCGTGCTCGCGCTGGTGCATACGCAACAAAGCCCGGAAGATTTGAACGCGGTGTTCGACAAGATCGCTTCAGGCTATGCCCCAACCGACGAAGACGAATTGGTGGCCGGACTGCGCGTTATTCAGTTGGCGTTTATTCGCGACGCGGAACAATTGCCGAGGCCCGAATTCGCAAAAACGATCGGCGAAAGCTTGCTCGCGATGTTCCCCACCGCAAATCTGGCCGTCAACCGGGAATTGCAGATTCTCCTTGCACACATGGAGGTGCCGGGCGCGATTGAGAAATTGCTCGCGTACCAAACGCCAGATAAGTCACAGGAAGAACAGATCCACACCGCCTACTGTCTCCGAACCATTCAAACAGGTTGGACCCGCGAAGAGCGCGATCAGTTTGTCGCATGGTTCGATCGCGGACGCGAGATGGATGGCGGCGCGAGTTTTGAAGGATTCATCGAATTCATCTGGCAGGACGCTCTCCTGATTTTGCCGGACGACGAAAAGCAACTGGCCGTAGCCCGCAAGGACGCACAGATTGCCAAGCGCAACGCTGAAGCCCTCGCGCTGCTCACGCAGATCCAGAATGAAAAAACCGAGGGCGCATCCGAACTCGCGCAAATGAGCGCGCAGGAGATACGCGAATACCTCGAGTACGACCCGATGGCCTACCCGAAAAATGACGGCGATTGGAAGCGCGTGCAGGAAGTGGGCGAAAAGGTCTTCATCAAGGCGCGCTGCATCAATTGCCATGTGTTCGGCACGACTGGTAAAGGCGGCGGCCCCGATCTCTCTACGGTCGCCAGCCGCTTCCGTCGCGGTGATCTGCTCGAAGCCATCATGGAACCATCGAAAGTAATCTCCGATCAGTACATCGGCCTTGAAGTTGATCTCAGCGATCTCACAACGGTCACCGGCATGCTCGTCACCGAAGACGCAAAGACCCTCACGCTAATCGACGTGACCGGCAAACGCGTGGACATCCCCAAGAGCGAGATCGAAGAGCGGCGTCCCGCAACAAAATCGATCATGCCCGAAGGCCTGCTGCACACCATGAACCTGAACGAGCTGGTGTTGCTTGTGAATTATCTCGAACGCGGAGCGCAGCAATAGCAGCGCGCGTCAACATTAGGAGTATCAATATGGCGCAGGCACAGATACCCCATGAGTAAGCGCGATGCAAAGGGGCTGACGCGGCGCGACGTGCTCAAAGGCACGGCCGCTGCGGGAATTGCGACCACCATCGCGGCGTCCTCATCCTCAACCACCCCTGTAGACGCGGCGCGCGGTGGCATCATTCACAAGGAAAACACGCGCGAAGGCGCGACCGACTGGCAGCTTACCTATACCAAGGTCGACCCCAAGACGCGCTATCGTTGTCCATGGATCGAAGGCTACTGTTCGCGCGCGAGCGTGAAGGTGGGCGACTCGCTCGACATCATGGTCAGCACGAATCCCGCGGGACGTTTCACAATTGATCTCTACCGCATGGGCTACTACGGCGGCACCGGCGCGCGCCACATGCAACACCTTGGCCCGTTTGATGGCGCGACGCAACCCGATCCGCCGGTGGGCGAAGAAC
>ERZ761602.5016-NODE-5016-length-16118-cov-4.405528_pt1 | contig 16118 bp, 20 predicted proteins | sample MGYA00512165_ERZ761602 | MGnify/ENA primary metagenome ERZ761602 (study PRJEB28899, sample SAMN02445085) | bioreactor sludge metagenome | biome: EBPR sludge; isolation source: Thorneside wastewater treatment plant | place: Australia: Brisbane, Thorneside...
GTGCAGCTTCCGGCCTGGAACGAGGCGCTCGGCCTGCCGCGCCCGTGGGACCAGCAGTGGAGCATCCGCCTCCAGCAGATCGTCGCGCACGAAACCGACCTGCTCGATTTCGGCGACATCTTCGACGGCTCGACGGAAATCGAGAAGAAGGTCGCCGAGCTCTGCGCCGCCGCGCAAGACGAATTGGCGAAGATCGAGCGCATGGGCGGCGCCGTCGCCGCGGTCGAATCGAGCTACATGAAGCAGGCGCTGGTCGAATCGAACGCAAAGCGCCTCGCCGCGATCGAGAAGGGCGAGCAGACCGTCGTCGGCGTCAACGCGTTCACCGAGACGGAGCCGTCGCCGCTCTTGGCGGGCGCCGAGGATGGCGGATTCCTCGCGATCGACGAGGCCGCCGAGGCCGAGCAGATCAAGTCGCTGCGCGCCTGGCGCGCCGCGCGCGACGCGAAGAAGGCCGCCGATGCGCTGGCCGAGCTGGAGCGTGCCGCCAAGGAAGGCCGCAACATCATGGAGCCTTCGATCGCCGCCGCGCATGCGGGCGTCACCACCGGCGAATGGGGCGGCGTGCTGCGCCGCGCGTTCGGCGATTGGCGCGCGCCCACCGGCGTCGGCCGCGCCGCCGCGGCTCTCGGCGACGCGAAGGCGCTCGACGCGGTGCGCAAGCGCGTGGACGAGGTCTCGCGCCGGCTCGGCCGCCGCCTCAAGATACTCGTCGGCAAGCCCGGCCTCGACGGCCATTCCAACGGCGCCGAGCAGATCGCGGTGCGCGCGCGCGATGCCGGCTTCGAGGTGGTCTATGAAGGCATCCGCCTCACGCCGGCCGAGATCGTCAACGCCGCGGTGGAAGAGGGCGTCCACGTCGTCGGCCTCTCGATCCTCTCGGGCTCGCACAAGCCGCTCGTCGCCGCCGTCGTGGACGGCATGAAGAAGGCCGGCATCGGCGAGGTGCCCGTCGTCGTCGGCGGCATCATCCCCCCCGAAGACGCCGCCGCGATGAAATCCGCCGGCGTCGCCGCCGTCTACACGCCCAAGGATTTCGACTTGAACGCGATCATGGCCGACATCGTCGCGATCGTGGAGCGCGGGAGCCGAAGGGCGGCGTAGTATCTGCGCCGGCCCGCGTCTTGAATCCGACGATGGGCGCGCTATTCTCTTTTCCGGAAAACGGAAAGATGCTGGATGATCCGCAGCTTTCGCTGCCGCGAAACCGAAGCGCTGTTCAACGACCAATCATCGCGGCGGTTCAAGGCGATCGAGCGGGCTGCGCGACGGAAGTTGGAATTGTTGGCCGCAGCGCGGAAGCTCGACGACCTGCGGTCGCCGCCGGGCAACAGGCTGGAGGCTTTGCGCGGCGATCGCGCCGGGCAGCACAGCATCCGCGTCAACGACCAATGGCGTCTCTGCTTTCGCTGGCGCGACGGAGACGCCCACGACGTCGAAATCGTCGACTATCACTGATCGTATGCAGCGAGGAAAACTATGCGCGAGCCACTCGAGCCCATTCATCCCGGCGAGATCCTGCTCGAAGATTTCATGAAGCCGCTCGGCCTGAGCCAGAGCGGTCTCGCCCGCGATCTCGGCGTGCCGGTCGTCCGCGTCCACGACATTCTTCATGGCCGTCGTGGCATCACCGCGGACACGGCGTTGCGCCTCGCGGCCTATTTCCGGACGACGCCGGACCTCTGGATGAATTTGCAGACGCGCTACGACCTGAAGCGCGCCGCGCGCGCTGCCGGGAAGGCGATCAAGACGCAGGTGCGCCCGGCGAAGGCTGCATAAGGCGGACTATGAGGCGGCCGTGCTCGACGGTCCGTAGATGGCGGGCATCGGCGAGGTGCCCGTCGTCGTCGGCGGCATCATCCCGCCCGAAGACGCCGCCGCGATGAAATCCGCCGGCGTCGCCGCCGTCTACACGCCGAAGGATTTCGACCTCAACGCGATCATGGCCGACATCGTGGCCATCGTGGAGCGGGGGAGCCGAAGGGCGGCGTAGGCGCCAACGTCATGCCGGCACGAGCAGCCGGCTTTCCTCGCTCGAGATCATCGGCGCCGCGGCCTTGAGGAAATCCGTCCAACCCGGCGCCGCCATCAGCCGCGAGCGCCGGGCGTCGCGGTCTGCATGGTCCTGATAGCCCCACAGCAGAACGAGCTGGTTCATCGGCCCGAACTCGGAGCGATACATGCCGAGCAAATTGCCCTGGATCGGTTCCTGGATCGGCATTCCTACGTCGTGATAGAGCTTTGCGAACTCGGCCAGCCGGCCGACATAGGCTGTGTATATGCGCATCTCGACGATCATGTCTCCCATCCCCGCCGCGCGGTTGCGGCACCGTGCCAGAGTATCGCAGTGAGTGCGGCGCGCATCCTGGTTCTTTTCCACTCCACCGGCGGAGCGACATGGCGCATGGCCGGCGCCGCTGCCGAGGGCGTACGGGCCGCGGGCGCCACGGCCGAAATTCGGCAGGTGCCGGAGATCGCCGAGGCGCCGTTCATCCAGGGGCCGAACCACGCGCGCGCGGCCGCGGCATTCGCGGACGTGCCGTTGGCGCGGCCGGAGGACTTGCCGGCCTATGACGGATTCGCCATTGGCACGCCCGTGCATTTCGGGACGATGAGCGGCGCGCTGCGCGTGTTCTTCGATCGCACCGGGAAGCTGTGGAAGGAGGGCGCACTGATCGGCAAGCCGGCCACGGTCTTCACCGCCGCCGGTTCCGGCGGCGGGCGCGAATCAGCCATTCTCTCGCTTTGGTCGCTCTTGGGCGTGCATGGAATGACGCTGATTCCGCTTGGTATGCGCAGCAAAGCGATTGCCGATCTTTCGGTCGCGCATGGCGCGAGCCCGCTCGGGGCCGGCACCGTCGCTGGCGGCCTCGGCGAGCGGCCCTCGCCCGCCGAAATCGAGATGGCGCGTGTCCAGGGCGCCGCCGTGGCCAAGATCGCCGCGGCCCTGAAGAGGCACGGATAGTTTCGGAAGCGGAGCAGCCGCATGTCGTTGCTGGAGATGTTCTCGGCCGAATATCCGACGGCGCGCACGATGTTTCTTGAAGCCCTCAAATCAGCTGGTGGCGCGCACCTTGCCGCGCACGAGAACCCGCGCCGCGGCCCCGCGGGCGAGGCGCTCTACACCGACATCGCGCGCATCGGACCGGCCGCCGCGAAGAAACTGCTGATCCTCGTCTCGGGCACGCACGGCATCGAAGGCTATTCCGGCTCGGGGTGCCATGCGGCGTGGCTGGCGTCGGGGCTGTTCGCGCGGCAGGCGGGGCCGGACACGGCCGTGCTGTTCGTGCATGCGATCAACCCGTTCGGCTTCGCGTGGGGGCGGCGGACGAACGAGGACAATGTCGATCTCAACCGCAATTTCATCGATCACGCGAAGCCGCGCCCGGCCAATGCGGATTACGAGGCGATCGCCGAGCATGTCGATCCGGTCGATTGGGGCGATGCGGCGGCGCGCGCGAAGCACAACGCCGCGATCGCGAAGTTCCTCCAGCGCGAGACGCACGACGTGCTGTGCAAGGCGATGCATGGCGGTCAATACGTGAATCCGAAGGGCACGTTCTACGGCGGCACGGCGCCGGTGTGGTCAAACCGCATCTTCCGCGCCGCCGTCGCCGAGCACGCGGCGCGCGCCGAGCACATCTGCATCATCGACTATCACACCGGCGGCGGGCCGTTCGGCTTCGTCGATCACTTCGTCGATGACGACCGCGACGGGCTTTCGGGCGAAGCGAAGTCGCGCCACTGGTGGAACCACGCCACGGTCATCGCGGAAGACAAGGCCAAGCACGGCAAGGACGCGCAATCGGAAACGCCGGGAAACCTGTTCTACAGCGTGCCCGAGATCGTGCCCGGCAGGCGCTACACGCTCGGCCTCGTCGAATTGCGCACCGGCGAGGCCAAGACCGGCGTCGACGCGATCCGCGCCGAGAACTGGCTGTTCCATCACGGCGACATCGATTCGGAAGAGGGCAAGGCGATCCGCGCCGAGGTGCGCGAGCGCTTCTACCCAGCGAGCGACGTGTGGCGCGCGATGGTGCTGCGCCAGTCGCATACGCTCATCGGCGAAGCGCTCGCCGGCTTGGCGAAGGCATGACGCACGCGGAGCCGCGGCGGCGACGCCTCAGCTCGAAATTGGCCGGAAGCATTGGCAACCAGTGGCGCCGTAGGGGCGGGTCCCCGACCCGCCCGTGATTCCACGGGCAGAGCGCCGGCGCAGGAACGATGCGTCGAAACCGTGCGCTCCGACTACGCAAGTCGCATGTCGGAACGGGCGGGTCGGGGACCCGCCCCTACGGCTTCGGCGCGGAGCGAAATTTGAAACGCATCCACGACCCACGAGAATCCGTGCTTGAGATTGTTCTCAATTTGTTCTATATTGCCGAGTCTGCCTTTGCGGGCTGGCGGCCGGCGCGCGCGGGAGCGTGGCGGCCGGGCTGTTTGGACATTGTAAGATCGCCTATCGGCGTCCGGCGCGCGCGGCTGGCGTCGCGCGGTGCCAAAGAGAAGGTGCCGCTCGGCGCGGCGCCGGCTGCGAAAGCCAAGAAAAGCCAAGGTGCGCCGCGCGCCGAAGCCAACAAAAGCCAAGGTCCAGGCCAAGGAAAGCCAAGGTGCCGGGCGCGCAAAAGCCAAGCGAAGCCAACAAAAGCCAAGGAAAGCCAACATTCGCCAGCGGGATGCGGGCGCGGCGAGCGCCCGGCGGCATTTGCACGCAATTGCCCGGCGTTTGCCCGGGAAAGCCTACAAGAGCCTACGTTTGCCTACGCCGCGAGGGGGAGGGGTGGATCGCCAAGTTCCTCCGCTCAGCCTGCCTTCGCCCAATAGGCGTCGACGCCGGCCTGGATCTCGGCGATGGCCGCTTCGTCGCGCGCCGGCTCGAACAAATGCCGGTAGCGGCCCTGGAGCCTGAGATACTCTTCGACCGGCACGCGCGGATGCGGCTTCAGCGTGTGCACGGTCCGGCCGCCTTCGTATTCCTTGAGCGGCCAGAGGCCGGACTTGACGGCCAGATGCCCGATCTCGACCGAGCGCTCGGGATCGTAGGTCCAGCCGGTGGGGCACGGCGCGAACGCGATCACGAGGCGAGGGCCCTTCATCGAGCGCGCCTTCTCGATCTTGCGCGCGAGGTCGAGCGGCTCGGACGGCGAGACGGTCGCGACATAGGCGGGGTCGTGCGCGGCCCAGATCGCGAACAGGTCCTTCTTGCGCCCGCGCGCGCCGCCGGTTTCGGTCGGCGTGGCGGCGCCATGCGGCGTCGCGGCCGAACTCTGCTGGCCGGTGTTGCCGTAGCCTTCGTTGTCGTAGCAGAGGTAGATGAAGTCGAGGGCGCGATCGATGGCGCCCGAGGTGGCCGAGAGACCCATGCCGTTCGAAGAGCCGTCGCCGGCGAGTACCACGACCTGCATGTCTTCGTCGGCCTTCATGCGCCCGCTCGCGCGCAGAATGTCGAGCGCGTCGCGCACGCCCTGCGCGCCGGCCGGCGCCGAGGCCATCGCGGTGTAGAGCCACGAGCCACGGAACGGCGTGAACGGATAGGTCGAAAGCAGCGTCATGCAGCCGGCCGCGTTCACGAACACGGTGTTGGGGCCGAGCACGTCGTAGACCTGCTTCACGGCCATGAGCCCGCCGCAGCCGCCGCACATCGCGGTGCCGGCGCCGAGCAGGTGGGTCGAGGGCAGGTCTTTCATGCGCGCGAAACGCGCCTCGGGCGCGGCGGGCATGGTCATGGCGCAGCCTCCAGCTCGTGGCGCTCGACGGCGGCGACGGCCTGCATCTTGCGCACCTCGCGCAATTCGTCGGCGGTGAAGAGAAGCCGCGGCTTCGGCGCCTGGCCGCGCGCGGCCGCATCCTGCAGCTCGGCCGCGATCGCGTCGAACTCGTCGGCGCCGATGTCGCGCCCGCCGAGCCCGCCGACATAGCTCGCGATCAGCGGCCGCGTGCTGGCGCCGTAGAGCGCGGAGGCCACTTCGCCGGCGAGGATGCCGCCGGCGCCGAGCGAGAGGTTCTGGTCGACGACGGCGACGGCCTTCGTCTTCCACAGCAGCGCGGCGATGTGCGCAGCCGGAAACGGACGCACGAGGCGCGGGCGCACGAGGCCGATGCGGCGGCCCTGCCGGCGCAGGCGGTCCACAGCGTCGCGCGCCTTGGTCGCGAACGAGCCGATCATCAGGAACGCGTATTCGGCGTCGTCCATGCGATAGGCCTCGGCCGCGGCATAGCGGCGGCCGAAGCGGCGCGCGAAATCCTCGGCGACCGTCTCGTGCGCGGCGAGCGCCGCCTCGGCCGCGCGCTGCATCTCGTAGCGGAAGTAGGAATAGGCGCTGCCGCCCAGCACGGCCACGGCCTGGCTGATCGGTGTGCTGGCGCGGAACTTGAGCGCGCCGGGCGCGAACGGTCCCACGAAGTCGGCGGCCGCGCGCGCGTCGGGCAGGTCGACCGGCTCGCGCGTGAACGACAGCTGGAACCCGTCGACGTTCACGATCGCCGGCAGGCGCACCGCGGGGTGCTCGGCGAGGCGATAGGCCATCAGCACGCTGTCGACGACCTCCTGGCACGAGGCGCAGTGAATCTGCAGCGCGCCCGAATCGCGGGCGGCGAGCACGTCGTTGTGGTCGGCCTCGAGCGTGATCGGCGCGGCCAGACCGCGCGAGACGTTGACGAGCACGAACGGCGCGCGCCAGCCGGCGCAGGCGTAGAGCATTTCGAGGCCGTAGAGCAGGCCCTGGCTCGACGTGGCCGTGAACACGCGCACGCCGGTGGCCGCCGCCGCGCCGGCCGCCGTCAGCATCGAGTGCTCCGATTCGAACATCGTGATGCGGCCCGGCATGTCGCCCGACCGCGCCCACGCCGAAATCGTCTCGATGATCTCGGTCTGCGGCGTGATCGGAAACGCCGGCACGTAGTCGGCCGCGGCGAGGCGCGCGCCCCAGGCGGCGGCGGCATTGCCGGTGAGCAGCGTGCGCGTCATGCGGCCTTGCCTGCGGCTTCGGTTTCGGGGATGGCCGCGATCGCGTGCGGCGGGCACTGCGCGACGCAGATCATGCAGCCCTTGCAGTGATCGTAGTCGATCGCCGGCCTGCCGTCGGCAACGGCGATCGCGTTGTCGGGGCAGAACGTGCTGCACACCCACCAGCAGCGCCGGCAGCGCGCGTGGTCGATGACCGGCCGCATCGAGCGCCAGAGCCCGGTGCGCACCTGCACGCTCGTCAGCGGCGCGTGGATCGCAGGCGCGGCCACATCGGCGGGATCGAGCGGCACGTCGATCCAGTCCGGCTTCGTCGGGGCCGGCGCGGCGCGTTCCCGCACGCAGCCCTCGTGCGCGGCCATGGCGTCGTAGGCGGCAAGCGCGATTCCGCGGTTGCGCTCCGCCGCGCCGGGCCCGAAGCCGGCATACTCCTCCGCCACTGCCGCGACAACGCTGTCGCGCGAGACGGCGCCCACGAGGCGCGCGGCGGCGCCGGCGCAGGCCGCGCCGACATACTTGAAGTCTTCGGCCGAGCCGCTGCCGGGCCGGGGCAGCGCCAGGATCGGGCCGGCGAGGGCGAGGCGCCCGCGCCAGGCTTCGGCCGGCTCGGCGCTGTCGATCAGCAGCACGGAATGCGCGTCGAGGCCCTGCAGCACGCCGGCCGCCGGCACGGCGACGAGCGTGTCGTCGGCGACGACGACGAGGTCGGGATTTGGCATCGCGCCGCGCTCGTCGATGGAACGGCGGGCGGCGCGGACATAGGCGAACACCGGCGCGCCGCGCCGCTCGGCGCCGTAGCGCGGCGCATCCTGCACGGTGAAGCCTTCGCGGTGCAGGGCCGTGCCGAGCACGCGGCTCGCCGTCTTCATGCCCTGGCCGCCGCGGCCGTGGAAGCGGATGCGGAACATCTTTCCTTTCTATTCCATTCCGCGCAAATCCGCCTTGACCTAGCTCAAGCGCGGGGGCGCGCCGGAGTTCGCCGTTGTTACGGCAGTCGCGCCGGTCCACACTCGCCGGCATGAGCGACACCGCGCACAAGCAAACCCTCGCCGCGCAGGCGATGGGCTTCGTCGATGCCGAGAGCAAGGCGATCGTCCCGCCGCTGCATACGGCCACGACCTTCATCCGCGATCCCGACAACCAGTATCGCAGCGGCCGCGTTTATGGCCGCGCCGACAATCCCACCTATGACCACGCCGAGGCGGTGCTGGCGGCGCTCGAAGACGGGGCGGAGGCGCTCGTCTTCGCCTCGGGCATGGCGGCGGCGACGGCGGCATTCCAGGCGCTGGCGCCGGGCGATCACGTCGTGGCGCCGAAGGTGATGTATTGGGCGCTGCGCAACTGGCTGACGGGCTTCGCGCGGCAATGGGGCCTCGCGGTCGATCTCGTCGACACCGACCGGCTCGACGATCTTCGCGCGGCGATGCGGCCCGGCAAGACCAGGCTCGTGTGGATCGAGACGCCGGCCAATCCCACCTGGGTCGTCACCGACATCGCCGCCGCGGCCGAGATCGCGCACGCCGCCGGCGCACGGCTCGCGGTCGATTCCACGGTGGCGACGCCGGTGCTGACGCGGCCGCTGGCGCTCGGCGCCGATCTCGTGATGCATTCGGCGACGAAATACCTCAACGGCCATTCCGACGTCGTCGCCGGCGCGCTGGTGACGCGCGCGAAGGACGAGTATTGGGCGCGCATCAGGTCGTTGCGCGCGCAGCTCGGCGGCATTCTCGGTCCGTTCGAGGCCTGGCTGCTGCTGCGCGGCATGCGGACGCTCTATCCGCGCGTCGATGCGGCCGCGCGCGCGGCGATGGCGATCGCGGCGCATTTCGAGAAGCATCCGCGCATCGAGCGCGTGCTCTATCCGGGCCTCGCGAGCGACCCCGGCCACGCCGTCGCCCGGCGGCAGATGCAGGGCGGCTTCGGCGGCATGCTGTCGATCCGCGTCAGAGGCGGCGAGGGCGCCGCGGTCGGTGCGGCGGCGCGCGTTAAGGTGTGGAAGCGCGCGACCTCGCTCGGCGGCGTCGAGAGCCTGCTCGAGCATCGCGCCAGCGTCGAGGGCGCGGGCAGCCCGGCGCCGCCCGATCTGCTGCGGCTCTCGGCGGGGCTGGAGCATGTCGGCGACCTCGTCGCCGATCTCGAGCAGGCGCTCGACGGGCGATGAGCCGCGCGCGGACGAAGGGCCGCGCGCCGCCTGCCGCCGGCGGGCGCAGGGCCCAGGCGCGCCGGCCGGCCGATCCGGTGCAGGCGAAGCTGCTGGCCGCGATCGCCTGCGTGTTCGGCGCCGGCGCCTGGATCCTACCGCTGCCGCTCGGCCTTGCCGCGATGCTGCTCGCCGGCTGGGGCCTCTGGCGCCACGGCCGCACGCCGTTCGGCGTGGTCGCGCTCGCCGCGGTCACGGCGCTCACGCTGGCCGGCTTCGCCGTCGGCCTCGCGCTCTAGGCCGCGGCGTTTCGCACGCGAAACCGAAGCACGCGGGCGATCCTCACGCGATTGTCAGCCCGCCGCCCCGGGCTTTCCGCTTATAGAACCCGGCCCGCGGATGCATCGGCGTCGCGCGGTGTTGATCGTTGGATGCGGGGCGGCTGACGGCGGCATGGCGTTCTTCCAGAACCTCCTCGGCGATCCGGTGGGGCAGACGGCGGTCGTGCCGTTCGCGATCGGCGTCGCCGTCGCGCTGGTGCTCGCGCTGGCCGGCGGGAAGCGGTTCGCGGCGCTCGGCATCGGCGCCGCCTTCTTCGCCGCCTACTACCTGATCCACGGCGGCGTGCCGGCGTTTCCGCCCGCGGCGACGGCGCAGAAGATGTTCTACGTCGCCGCTGCCGGTCTCCTGCTCGGCATCGCGCTCGATGCCGCCGGCGCCGCGCGCGGCGGCGGGCATTTCTTCGCGTTCGTCGTGCCCGCGGCGGCACTCGCCTGGATGCGCTGGCCGCAGATCGCGGCCGGGCCGGCCGGCGCGCTGATCGCCACCCTGGCCGCGCTGTTCTTCGCCTCGATCGTCGTCTATTGGCGCCAGGCCGCTTCGGCGCGCGGCGCGGAGACCGACGAGGCGAGCAGCGCCGCGCTGTTCCCGGCGATCCAGCTGCTCGTCGCCGGACTCGGGCTCGGCGGCATCGCGCTGCTCGGCATCTCTCTCTCGCTCGGCAGCCTCGCCATGGCGCTCGCGGCCGGCGCCGGCGGCTATCTGCTGGCCAGCTTCATCGCCCACCTCGCGGCCGGCCGCGGCTTCGGCTACGGCGCCATCGGCGCGTTCGGCGGGGGCGGCGTCTGGCTCGCCCTCGCCTACGCCGCCGTCTTCGCCGCCGACGCGCCCGCGAAGATCGCGCTGATCGGCGTCGTCGCGCTCGCCTTCGCGGTCGATTTCGTCGCGCGCCCGCTCGCGCTGCTCGTGGCGGCGGGCGGCGCCCCGGCGGCGGCGCGCTTCCTGCAGCCCGTCGCCTACGGCGCCGTCGTCGCGCTTCCGCCGGCGGCGGCGCTCGCCTATGCGTGGTTCGCGCTGGGCTGGCGCATGAATTGAGCTCCGGCGCCGGCCGGATGCGAGGCAGGCCGGCGCCGTCCACCACACCCTCGCGTGGCTTCTTGGAGGACCATCGATGAAGTTCCGCACTCTTGCCGCCGCGGCCGCGCTCGCGGCGTTCGCCGCAGCACCCGCCGCGGCGGAAACGTTCCGCGTCGACATCACCCACAGCTCGTTCGTCTTCGTCGCCAATCACATCGGCTACACCGACGTCTACGGCCTCTTCCGCGACTGGGGCGGCGAGTTCACGTTCGACGCGAAAGCGCCCGAGAACACCAAGGTGCGCATCGAAGTGAAGACCGAGAGCATCGACACCAACGACCGGCGCCTGCAGGCGCAGGGCGGCGTCCGCGGCCGCGACGAGCATCTCCGCGGCACGGATTTCTTCAACGTGAAGGAATTCCCGACCATGGTGTTCGAGAGCACGAAGGTGGAGAAGACCGGCGAGAAGACCGGCAAGCTCCACGGCAACGTCACGCTTCTCGGCGTGACGAAGCCAGTCGTGTTCGACGTCACGTTCCACAAGGTGGCGCCGCATCCGGTGCCGGCCTACAAGGGCGTACTCACCGCCGGCTTCACGATCACGGGCACGATCAAGCGCACCGATTGGGGCATGAAGTTCGGCGTGCCCGCGGTGGGCGACGAGATCAAGCTGCTGATCGGCGTCGAGGCGCAGGAGAAGAAGTAACGCCTTTCACCATGTGAATAGCGGCAGGGCCGGCGGCGCCGCACCACGCGATTCCGCCTTCTCGTCGAAGCGCCCGAGATCCTCGTCATGCCGGGCGTCCACGACGCCCTCGGCGCCAGGATCGCCGAGCAGGCCGGCTTCGAGGCCGTCACCGAGGGCGGCTATTCCTCGACCGCGACCTTGCTCGGCCAGCCCGACACCTCGCAGCTCTCGATGAGCGAGCTCGCCGACCACTATGCGCGCATCTGCGATGCCGTCTCCATCCCGGTGTTCGGCGACGGCGACACCGGCTTCGGCAACGTCACCAACGTGCGCCGGACAACGCGCGCCTATGAGCGCGCGGGCTTGGCCGGTTTCTTCATCGAGGACCAGACGTTTCCGAAGCGCTGCGGCCACATGCCGGGCAAGGGCGTCGTTCCCGCCGAGGAGATGCTGGGCAAGCTCAAGGCCGCGCTCGACGCGCGCCACGACCCTGACCTCGTGATCATGGCGCGCACCGACGCGCTCGCCACGCTCGGCATCGACGAGGCGATCGAGCGCGCGGTGCTCTATCGCGACGCCGGCGCCGATCTCGTCTTCGTCGAGGCGCTCGAGACGGCGGACGACATGCGCCGCGTCTGCAAGGCGGTGAACGGCCCGGTTTTCGCGAGCATCATCGACGGCGGCAGGACGCCCAATCTCACCGCGGCCGAGTGCCAGGAGATCGGCTTCGCGGTTATGACCAACGCGCTCGCGCCTACGTATGTTTACGCAAGGGCGATGCAGGACTACTACGCGCATTTCAAGCGCACCGGCAGCAGCAAGGGCTACGAGCAGCGCCTGCTTCCGTTCGATCAGTTCAACGCGCTGGTGGGGCTTGCGGCGCTGCGCAAGCGCGAGGAAGATGAGCTGGAGTTCGCCCGGCGCATCGCGCGCCGCCGGCGGAAGGCGCCGGAAGCGGCGGAGTGACGCCGGCCGGCGCGGCGATTGCCGAGGGAAACGGGGAGGATGGAACGATGCGTATCTCGATCGCGGCGCTAACCGCCGCTGGCCTCGCGCTCGCCGCGCCGCAAGCGGGTGCCGCCGAATTCACGATGCGGATCAGCCATCAGGTGCCGACCGCGCATCACATGCACAAGGCGCTGCTGATGTTCGCCGAAGACGTCAAGCAGCGCACGAAGGGCGGCGTCGACGTCCAGATCTTTCCCGCCGAGCAGCTCGCCAAGGCCGGCGAGAATTTCCCGCAGGTCGCGCGCGGCGCGATCGAGGCGGCGCTGGTCGTCAACGCGCAGTGGGGCAATACGATCCCCGAGATGGCGGCGCCGACGATCCCGTTCTTCTTCACCGACCTCGAGCGGATCAAGAAGTTCCCGACCTCGGAGGCGCGCAAGTATCTCGACGGGCTGCTCGCCCAGCGCGGCGTCCATTCGATCTCGTGGCTCTATATCACGCGCGTCTCGATCTTCACCTCGGGCAAGAAGCCGATCGCGACGCTGGCCGATTTCCAGGGGCTCAAGATCCGCGGCCTCAACGCGCTCACCGACAACAGCTTGAAGGCCGTGGGCGCGGCGCCGTCCACCATGCCGGGCTCCGAGGTTTATCAGGGCCTGCAAACCGGCGTGCTCGACGCCGGCCTCACCGATATCTCGGCCGCGGTCTCGCGCCGCTACTACGAGGTGCAGAAGTTCGGCACCGTGCTGCCCTATTTCACCGTCTACTTCCACATGTTCTCCAATCCGAAGTGGTATGCGAGCCTGAAGCCCGAATACCGCGCGGCGATCGAGGCGGCGGCGGCCAAGAACGAGCAGGACATCGTTCCGATCACCGAAGAGACGGCGTCGGCCGCGGTCGGCCAGCTGCGCGAGAAGGGCATGCAGATCACGGTGCTGAAGGACGCCGAGGTCGAGGCCTGGAAGGCCAAGATGCAGCAGCCGGTGATCGACGCGTTCTTGAAGATCGCGCCCGAGGGCGGCGCCAAGATCATCGAGCTGATGAAGAAGCTCTGAGCCGCCGCGGCGCCGCTTCGCCGCGCCCGCAGATGGAGGCGTTCGACCGGGCGGTGCGCGCGATCAGCGCCGGCGCGCTGCAGGTCGCCGCCGCCGCCTGCCTGATCTGCTTCGCGCTGATGTGCTACTCGGTGGCGATGCGCTACTTCTTCGGCGCGCCGCAGAGCTGGATCGACTACGCGGTCGGCTGGCTCGTGGTCGCGATGGTGATGTTCGCAGCGCCGGCGGCGCAGCTCACGGGCGAGCACGTGGGCGTCGATTCCATCACCGAGCGGCTGCGCGGGCGCGCGCGCCGGACGCTCGCCGTCGTCGGGATTCTCTGCGTTGCGGCCACCGCGGCAATCATGATCTGGGAAGGCTCCGCGATGGTGGCCTTCTCGCGCATGACCGGCATGATGACCGAGATCTTCCCGGTGCGGCTCTGGTGGATCCAGGCGCTGATGCCGGTCGGCTTCGCGCTGATGCTCGCGGTGGCGCTGGTGCAGCTTCTGCGCGTGGCCCGCGGACTCGAGGCCGGCGACGCCGCCGCCGAGGACGAGGCGAGACGGCTCAAGGCGAGCCCGATCGAATGACGTTTCTGCTGCTGCTGGGCTGCCTGATCCTTCTGCTCTACCTCGGCATGCCGATGTATGCCGGCATGTTCCTGTTCTCGCTCGTCGTGCTGCTGCTCGTGGAAGGCAAGGTGGCGGGCGTGGGCGAGCTGGCTTTCGGCAAGCTCAACGTCTACCTCCTCGTCGCCATTCCGCTGTTCATGCTGATGGCGCGGTTCATGGTGAAGGGCCGCGTCGTCGACGACCTCTACAAGGCGGCGAACACGCTGTTCGGCCATCTGCCCGGCGGCCTCGGCGTGGCCACGATCGCGGCCTGCACGGCGTTCGCCGCCATCTCGGGCTCCTCGGTCGCGACCGCGCTCACGATCGGCACGGCCGCGATCCCGCAGATGCTGAAATACGGCTACGACCCCAGGAGCGCCTACGGCGCTGTCGCCGGCGGCGGAACGCTCGGGATCCTCATCCCGCCGTCCGCGCCGATGGTGCTCTATGCGGTCGTGTCGGAGGCCTCGATCGGCGCGCTGTTCATGGCGGGCGTGCTGCCCGGCCTCATGCTCGCGGGCATTTTCGCGGTCTATTGCATGATCACGGCTTGGCGGCGCGAGCGGCGGCTCGGCACGCGGCATCTGCGGCCGAAGCGCGCCAGCGCCGCAGAGATGCTGCGGGCCTTGCGCGGCTCGTTCTGGGCGCTCACGTTGCCGCCGTTCGTTCTGCTCGGCATGTATTTCGGCGTGTTCACCGCCACCGAGGCGGCGGGCACCGGTGCGCTCTGGGCGCTGTTCATCGCGTTCGTGATCTATCGCACGCTCGGCGTCCGCGACGTCTGGAACGGCGCCGCCGAGGCCGCCCGCACCTCGGCCGTGCTGTTCCTGATCATCATCGGCGCCGCGATGTTCGGCGACGTGCTCACCAAGCTGCGCGTGCCCAACGAGCTGGTGCGGCTGGTCGTCGATTACGGGCTCACCAAGCTCGAATTCCTGATCGCCGTGATGGTGCTGCTGTTCGTGCTCGGCCTCGTGCTCGAGTCGATCTCGATCATCCTGATCACCACGCCGGTGCTGCTGCCGGTCCTCAATCAGCTCGGCATCGACAAGGTGTGGTACGGGGTCCTGCTGACGATCAACCTCGAGCTGGCGCTGATCTCGCCGCCCGTGGCCATGAACCTCGTCGTCATCAAATCGATCACCAAGGCCCCGCTCTCGGAGATCAACAAGGCCGCCATCCCCTACATGCTGATGATGGCTCTGGCCATCGCGCTGCTGATCCTGGCGCCGGAGATCGCGCTTTGGCTGCCGCAGAGCATGGGTTATGTGACCAAGTGAAGGCCGGCCTCGCCGGGCTTCGCGATCCGGAGGAGAAACGGTCGGACATGAGTTTCCTCGATCACATCCGTGCCTGCAATCGGCGCGATCTCATCGGGTTCCGGCCCTTCCTTGTCGATGGTGCCTTGGCCGGATACGTACGCCACGACATGGCGGAAGCCATTCGATGCGCGGGAGACGTATTCGCCGTACGCGAGGACGAGGTTGCCTTGTCCCCAGACCTTCGTACGTTCGAGCATCGTACGGAGGCGGTCGCGAACACAATTAAACGATTGAAAAATATCGGAATAATGTCGCCGTGGCGAGGTGAACCGTATCCCGTGACGGTAACGCCAGGGGGCCGGGCGCTGTTTGTCATCGAACGGGCGGCCGTCCCGCTTTTCGGCATACGTGCGTACGGCGTTCACCTGAACGGGTACGTGCGCAACGCAGGCCGCTTGGCGCTTTGGATCGCGCGCCGGTCACGGACCAAACAGACCTATCCCGGCATGCTGGACAATGCCGTCGCCGGCGGCCTGCCGCACGGGCTGACGGCGCGCGAATGCCTCGTCAAGGAATGCGAGGAAGAGGCCGGTATTCCCCACGCCTGGGCCGCGGCGGCGCCGGCGGTCGGCGCAATCACCTACACCGGCACGATGCCCGAGGGCCTCCGGCGCGACGTCCTCTACTGCTACGATCTCGAGCTGCCGGCCGGCTTCCGGCCGGAGTGCCGCGACGGCGAACTCGAGGCGTTCACGCTGATGCCGGTCGAAGACGTGGCGGCCATCGTCCGCGATACGACGCAGTTCAAGTTCAACTGCAATCTCGTCATCATCGACTTCCTGATCCGCCACGGCATCATCGGCCCGGACGAGCCGGACTATGTCGCCATCGCGAAGGGGCTGCGCCAATGACCACCGATCTCGCGCTCGCGCCGGCCACGGAGCTGCTCCGCCTCTACAAGAGCGGCAAGGCTTCGCCGGTCGAGGCGGCCAAGGCCGCGCTCGCCCGCATCGCGAGGCATAATCCGGCGCTCAACGCGTTCGTCCTCGTCGACGAGAAGGCGGCGCTGGCCGCGGCGCGCGCGTCGGAGAAGCGCTGGGCCGGGAAGAAGC
>ERZ761602.5017-NODE-5017-length-16117-cov-4.792118_pt1 | contig 16117 bp, 14 predicted proteins | sample MGYA00512165_ERZ761602 | MGnify/ENA primary metagenome ERZ761602 (study PRJEB28899, sample SAMN02445085) | bioreactor sludge metagenome | biome: EBPR sludge; isolation source: Thorneside wastewater treatment plant | place: Australia: Brisbane, Thorneside...
ATCAAAAACTGGGCTTGAAGGATCAGGACATTATCAAACGGGTGAATGGCCAGGATTTGGATTCTTTTGAAAAGGCGACGGGACTGTTCAGCGCATTGCGCAACGAAAAAACAATTTCGATCGATATAGTTCGTAACGGAGTGAGGATAAACTATACCTATGAAATTCGTTGAGGGGATGATTGCCTGCAGGTCTCGCGCGGCAGTTCTCGGATTGGCTTTCCTTTTCGCGTCGACAATCCTCTCCACTTATTCTCTTGCTCAAGAAGAATTTATTACGGAAGAAGCTCCGCCCGCCGTGAATGACGGCGATTCGCCAGCAATTCCGCCGCCCCCTCCCCCGACCGACAATTTATTTGAAGGTGAGCCTCTCGAAGAAATTGAAGAGCCCCCCGTAGTCGAGCAAGCCCCCGAGCCCAGCTTCGGAGGAAATCAGGACGTTTTAGATTTTCCCGAACCCAAAAAAGGCCCAAGCCGTCCCGCTTCCGCGCGTCCGAGATCTTTGCCCAGTTTACCGGGCGGAACGGCCGCTCTTCCGAAAAAGAATGAGCGAGTTCGTATGGACTTTGTTCAAGTCGACATCGAAGACGTGGTGAAATATTTTGCCGAGCGCCTTCAGCAAAAATTCATTTATGATCCTTCCATTCTTTCGGGAAAAATTACGATCATATCTCCTTCGGAAGTGACACTGCAGGAAGCGTATGGAGCTTTCTTGAGCGCCATGGAAGTTCGCGGCTATGTAATTTACCCAGCCGGTCCGTATCACAAGATCGAAAAAGCAGCGAATGCGCGAAAAGTGCCCACACCGATTCATGTGTCAGGAACTCCCAATGACGACTCCTTCGTCACCCGCATCTACACGCTCAAATTTTTGAACGTGAATGACATTCGTCAGGCAGTTCGCAATCTGCTGTCTCGAACCGGCGGTGACGTGATTGAACATGCCCCTACGAATACGCTCATCATTTCCGACTATGCCTACAATATTCGCCGCATCGTTCGCATCCTCGACATTCTCGATGTCGAAGGTTTTCAAGAGCGAATCGAGATCATCCAGCTGAAGAATGCTTCGGCCGTGGACGTTGCGAGACAGATCAATGAGTTTTTTCCACCTCAAAGCGGAGCGGGCGGATCAAGTGCAGGCCGTCGCGTGGGCGCCGGGCGACCGGCGGGTGAAGGCGGAGCTCAGGCCGTCGTTCAAAAAGTGGTCGCCGATGAACGCACCAACTCACTCTTTTTGCTCGGTTCGGATCGCGGTATCGAACAAGTTCGGGACTTCATCGCAAAAGTCGACAAGCCTGTCGCAGGCGGCGGCGGACTCATTCATGTTTACCCCATTCAAAATGTGAAGGCGGAGGATATCGCCCAGACCTTATCCGCATTGGCTTCGGGTCAAAGTTCGAAGCGCCGCAGTGGTTCAGGTGGAAGCATTCCCTCGCCCATTCCTGGAGCCCCTCCTATTCCTTCTCCGTCTAGTGGAGGCGGAGATTCCACGACAGCCACCTTGTTGAATGGGGATGTGAAGATTACGGCGGATGCCGCGACCAACTCCTTGGTGATTCAGGCCTCACAAAGAGATTTCGAAGTTTTGAAGGGCATTATTCGAAAGCTCGACATTCGCCGCCGACAAGTTTTCATCGAGAGCGCAATTTTGGAAGCGAGCGTGAGAAGAGGTTCCACCTGGAACCCTCAATATGGCGGGCCCTTTGCGCAAACCTCAGCGCTGGGTCGTGGAAATACGGATTCCAGCTTCATCGGAGCAGTAAATGGCTTTGACCTGCAGGGTATTTTGCAAAACCCTTCAGGCTTAACCGGAATGGCTCTCGGATTTCGATCCGGAAATGTCACGGTCTCTACGGTTGATCCCAAAACGGGCGCGAAGACAGATGTGCAAGTTCCCATCCTCTCTGCTCTGCTGAGAATTTCCGCGAGTACGTCGGATCTCAATGTGATTTCCACGCCGCACATTCTCGCCACGGCGAATGAAGAAGCTAAAATCTCAATCGGCGAAACCTATCCTGAAAAACGCGGCGATACGATTGGTGGAAACGGAATCGTCTCCCAAAACTTCGTCGATGTGACGGTCGCAACAGAGCTCATCATCACACCCCAAATTAACCAAGACGATTATCTCACCCTTAAGATTGATCAGAAAATCGATGAGCGCGGAGATAAAATCGACGACTCTCGATCCTCACAAATTCGAAGGTCCGCAAAATCGACAGTCATCGTGAAAGATCAGCAGACCATCGTGATGGGCGGACTCATGAAAGATGGGAAAGCTATCTCCATTTCGAAAGTACCCTTCCTCGGCGACATTCCCATCCTGGGATGGTTGTTCAAAACTCGAACGGTCTCCTCCGAAAAACGAAATCTGCTTTTATTCCTCACGCCCTACATCATCAAAGATACGGCGGACATGAATAATAACTTCTTTAGAAAGTTGAAGGAGCGCGAAGGCTTTTTGAAAGACCTTGGCGTAAGCGAGAAGCAAGGCGTTCCCACTTCCGGCCTTACCCCCGATCAGTTGAAGATGCTGGATCCGGCCTATGTGAAATCGCTCAAGCTCGATCCTCTGCCGACCGTGCCTGAAGAACCTGCCAAAAATGAAACGCCGGCCAACAACACCTTTCAAAATCAGTTTGAAAATGATGCGACGCCACTCGTTCCCGCGGATGCTCCCGCAGACAACGCTCCTAGCATTCAGCCGATTGAACCCGCACTACCTAACGGCAACGATCTTCAACCTCTGGATTTGCAACCGCTTCCTTCTTCACCTACTCCTCAGGTTGCTCCCCAGTCGGCTCCCGTGATTGAACCGTCTTTACCGCCGATCGATTTGCAGCCCATTCCGCCGGCGACACCTTCGCCCGCTCCGTCGCTAACGCCGAGCTCCGCTCCTGTGGCTCCCGCGCCGGCTCCTGAATTTAAGTTTCCGACTCCTCCTGGCGAAACCACGCCTAAGTCGGATTTACCGGCTATCCAGCTGGAAGATACGCCTCCGGAAAATTGAGCAATTCACAGGGAAACTGAGTTAGAATTGAGGCAACCCATGGGTCCTACTCATACCGGCAGAGATTTTACTGACGCGACGCAGATCATCACCGCCTCGGAGCGGGAACGGTTGAGAGAATCTCTCATTGATCGCGACATCACCGTCAATTCCAGCGAAGAGCTCGATCTCGGCGGCCTATTGCTCAAACAACTTCTCATCACGGAAGATCAACTCGCTCAAGCCATCCAAATGCAACAGGATGGGAATTACGAAAAACGCCTCGGCGAAATCCTCGTCCAAAATAAAGTGATCACCGAGCAGCAGCTTTTAGACACGCTGGCAAAGCAACTTGGCATTCCATTTATTCGCTCGATCAACGATCGGGAGATTCCGGAAGAGCTTATTAAAAAAGTTCCGACGCGCTTCGCAAAAAAATATCAGATGCTTCCGATTGGTTTCAAAAATGAAGCCGTGGTGGTGGTCACGTCCGATCCACTCAACACCAACGTCATCGATGACATTCGGCTGTTGCTGGAAAGACCCGTGCTCATCGCTTCGGCGACGTCGAGCGTGATTACAGAAGCGATCAATCGCTCCTACGACCGCGCATCGACTGCAGACGCGGCCATCGAGGATTTTGGCAATGTGATCACCGACGACCTTGCGCTGCAAGAACCTGTCGATTTGTTGGATTCGGAAGATGAAGCGCCGATCATTCGACTTGTGAACTCGCTCATGTTTCGCGCAGTGAAGGATCGCGCAAGTGATATTCACGTGGAGCCTTATGAGCGCGAAGTGGCCGTACGCCTTCGCATCGACGGCAACCTCTATGACATTTTAAAGATTCCGAAGCGGCTTCAGAATTCGGTGAGCTCTCGTATTAAGTTATTAGGCGGACTCAACATCGCTGAAAAGCGATTGCCCCAAGATGGCCGTATTCGAATCAAGATTGCCGGAAAGGATGTGGACCTTCGTCTCTCCACCGTCCCCACTGCTCACGGCGAGCGAATCGTTCTTCGTCTTTTGGATAAATCGGCCGTCGTTCTGGACTTAAGCAATTTAGGCTTTGATGCCGGCATGTTGAAAAAAATGGAAGAGCTCATCTCAAAGCCTTACGGAATTATTTTGGTGACGGGCCCGACCGGTAGCGGAAAGACCACCTCTCTCTACGCCGCACTTTCCAAAATTAATCGGGAAGACATTAATATCATCACGGTTGAAGATCCTATTGAATATCAATTGCCCGGGATCGGCCAAATTCAGGTGAATGAAAAGATTGGTCTCACCTTCGCCAATGGATTGCGTTCCATTTTGCGTCAGGACCCCGATGTGATTTTGATCGGAGAAATTCGAGATCGTGAAACAGCGGAAATTGCCGTTCAAGCATCTCTTACGGGCCACTTGGTGCTCTCTTCCATCCACACGAATGATTCCTGCTCGTCGGTGAGTCGCTTAGTGGATATGGGCGTGGAGCCTTTTTTGGTTTCTACATCGCTGATTGGAATTGTGGCGCAGCGACTCGTTCGAAGGGTGTGCCCAAACTGCCGGGAACCGCATCAAGCGACGGCCGAGCAATTGTCTCGCTTGGGGATTGAAAAAATTCCGTCGAAGGCAACCGTGTATCGCGCCAAGGGATGTGAGCAATGTTTTCATACGGGATATACCGGTCGAGTGGGAATCTACGAGCTTCTTCCGATCGATGAAGATCTGCGCGCTCTGATTTTAAAACATCCCGATGCGGTGACTTTACGTCGAAATGCAATAGCCCGCGGCTTCAAACCGATGCGCTATGACGGGCTCCGTAAAATCTTGCAAGGAGTGACGACCATCGAAGAGGTGCTCTCGTCCACGCAGGAAGACTCTACGATTGAGGAAACGCCGGTAGTTCCGGTAAGCTCAGGCTCATAACCCATGCCACAGTATGAATATCAAGGCATCAATGCCACCGGCCGCTCCGTAAAGGGCCAGGTGATTTCCGAGAACCTTGGTTCCGCGAAGTCGCAGTTGCGGCGTCAGGGAATATTCCCAAGCCAAATTTTGGAAGTGAGCGTATCTTCGCTCAAACAAAACTCCGCTCCTGGAATTGGCGGACTCTTTCAACGAGTTCCGGTGGAAGTTTTGGCCACGGCGACTCGACAGCTTTCGACGCTGGTCGGCGCCCATGTTCCTCTGGTTCAAGCGCTGGACGCGCTCATCGAGCAAGTCGAACACCAAAAACTTCGAGCCGCTTTTTCTCAAGTCCGCTCAGACGTCAATGAAGGGATGGCCTTCAACAAAGCGCTCTCACGTTTTCCCGATATTTTTTCTGACCTCTACGTAAATATGGTGGCTTCGGGGGAAGCTTCCGGCGCACTCGATATTGTCATGAGCCGCTTGGCAGATTTTTTGGAATACCAGGATCGTCTAAAAAAGCGCATCACGGGAGCGATGATTTATCCCGTGATTATGATCGTGGTGGGAATTGCGGCCATTATGATTATTTTCACCGTGGTTATTCCCCAGATTGAGCAGATCTTCCGCGAGAATAAGCAAACTCTTCCTCTCATCACTCAAGTTATTCTGGCGATTTCACGCTTTCTAGTGGACTGGTGGTGGGCGGTGATCGCAGGCGTAGCCCTCCTTATATATAGTGTGCGGCAATACTTAAAGACGGCCGGGGGTAAGACTTGGTGGCACGACAAACAGCTGAAATTGCCGATCTTTGGCGATCTCATTCGGATGGTCGCAGTCTCCCGATTCACGAAGACTTTAGCGACGCTCCTTCAAAGTGGAGTTCCGCTCTTAAGCGGTCTTTCAATTGTAAAGAACGTGGTGGGAAATCTAACGATTTTGAGAGCGATCGAGCAGGCGACGACGGACCTTACCGAAGGGGCAAATATTTCTGATCCCTTGAAGCGGAGCGGTCAATTTCCTCCGCTCGTCACGCACATGATTAGCGTTGGCGAAAAGACGGGAGAGCTTGAGCAGATGCTTGATAAAGTTTCAGAGCACTATGAGTATCAAGTGAATTCGAAGGTCACGAGCTTTACGGCAATTCTTGAACCTATCTTTATTGTAATTCTCGCCGGGATTGTACTCGTGGTCGTGCTCTCTGTTGTCCTTCCGATGCTTGAGATGAACGACGCTAGTCTGTAATTGACGTTGCTGTGCGCTCTTTGAGACAGTGACCTCATGCAATTTTCGTTTCATCGATTTTCTCAAAACCATTCCAAACGTCGGGGCTTCACCTTGCTGGAATTGCTCGCTGTGCTCACCATCTTGGCGATTGTCATCGCTGTGACCGCGCCGGCGATTAATTCCCGAATTCAAAAGGGCAAAACGAATGCCGCAAAAGTTCAGATCAACGCCATTTCGCAGTCTTTGAATGCCTTCAATTTGGAATGCGGCTTTTTTCCCTCCACGGAACAGGGATTGGACGCTTTAATCTCCGCCCCGACAGTGGGACGCACCTGCAAGACCTACGATCCGGCAGGATATTGGGAAAAGAAGGAACTTCCTCGCGATCCATGGAATTCTCCCTATAATTATGGGGCCCCTGGGACGCATAATAATCCTTATGACCTTTCGTCGAATGGACCCGATGGCGTTGCGGGCAACGAAGACGACATCAAGAGCTGGGAATAGGTTTTTCCTGTCTCAACGGGGGTTCACACTCTTTGAACTTCTCGCAGTCGTGTTTTTGCTTGCGATCGTTTTCACACTTGCCACGACGACGATTGGAACACGTAAATCGAAATTGAGATCCAGCGCGCAGGACTTGACCGCTGAACTGCAAGCGCTCAGCGCGAAGGCCATTCAAAGCGGAAAAATTCATCGGGCGGTCATCCTAGCGGATCGTCGAAATTATAGACTGGAAATATTCGTGGGCTTGAAAAAGAAACCGAAAGAGGAAGATCGAGAAGCTTATGCAGCTTGGGAACAAGAGCAGCGCGACATCGACAGCTTACCAGTCGATCAACGCATGGAGCGAACACGCTTGGATCGTGGCGCTTTCAAGGCTCTTCGAGAAAAAGCGCTGAAGGATCCCGTGATTTTTAAAACCGTCGCCACTCGAAAATCTTTGGAGGCTTCGACGTCTTCCGATCGGGAACCGAAAGATGTGAATTTGCTTTTTCATCCATCAGGCGAAGCAGAGGAAGCATTGATCGTGCTCGATGATGGGCAGGAACATTACTTTACGCTGAAGATTAATCCTCTATCCGGGGTGATCACTGCTTTGAACGGCGAGGTCAGCGAAAAGGAATGGAAGGAAGAGATCGAAAAGCGATGAAACGGAATCGAGGCTTTACGCTCATTGAAGTCGTCGTCACGCTTTCGCTCCTAGCGATTGCTCTCCTCGGCTTTCATCAGGGCCAGGCGAATTCGATTAAAGTAAGTCGTCGCGCCGAATTTAAACTTCAGGCAGCGAATCTCGCTCAAATGAAGATGACGGAGATTGAATTGGATCTCAAACAAAAGGGCTTTCGCGCTTTTACGGATGAAGAAACAGGGGAATTTGCAGATGAGAAATTTAAAAATAAATTCAAATGGACTCGCAAATTTGAGCGGGTGGATATCGGCTGCTTCTTGCCAGAGCCGAGCTCCGATGGAAGCGATAAACAGTCGCCTCAAAACACAGGGCTCTTTAGCACCGTAAAGACATTTTTTGAAAATGCGATTCGAAAGATAAAAATTAGCGTGGAATGGGAAGAGGCAGGAAAGAAATACAAAGTTCAGATTTCTCAGCTTTACGTGCGATTTGAGGATTTACCGCAGGGGCCATGATGAGGATTTCCAAAAGAAAAATTCAAAAATATTTGGGATTCACCCTGCTCGAAGTGCTTGTCTCGATATTTTTATTTGCCATTATGACGATGGCGATCGTATCCACCATGCGCCAAACCACTTGGCTGACCGGAAAATTGAAGGTGAGAACCTCCTCCACTCTTTCTGTAGAAATTGCGATGGAAAGACTGCAACGCGAACTTCAAATGGCTTTTAATGAGAAAATTCAAGGAGACAAAACTTTCTTCAAAGTGAGAGAGACGAGTGGCGCTCAAGAGCTGACTTTTTCCTATCTCGATTCTGAAATCAAAACTTACATTTCGCGTCGAAGTCCCGGCTTGATGGTGGCGAGGTATCGCCTCGAGCGGGAGGAAGGCAAGGAGACATTTAAAATTCTTCGAGCTGAAATTCCGCTCTTTGATGCAGACAAATTGGATCAACAAAAAGGTCATATCCTTGCGGAAGGCGTCCTCTCTTTTAAGTTGGAGTTCTTTGATGCGAGAAACAACGCCTGGAAAAAAGAATGGGACACTGCTCGAAAGGATACAACTCCAAATTTTCCAAAAGCCGCTAAGGTAGAAATTGAAACAGTGGATACCAATCTCCCTTCCACGGAATGGAAGGATAAAGCCCTTAAACTTAGTACCGCTTTTTTAATTCTGAATGAATTGGAGACTCAGTAAAATGCTAGGCAGACGAAAAGGATCGAGACTTTCCAATCGCAGACCTGGGATTGCCCTCTTCGTTCTCATGACCGCGCTCATCGTTCTTTCGCTCGGCATGAAGGAACTGTTTCAAATGACGAGCTCGAGCGCTGAACGTGTTCGAAATTCCGTAGACCGCATACAAGCCCTCTATTTAGCCCGCTCCACGCTCAATCTTTCTCGATTCTTCATCGCCTATGATCGGGTCGCGGATTCTACGGCGGGAGCGAATGCTGCATCGGATTCGCTGTCGGATCTTTGGGCGAGGCCTATTCCCTTCCCTGTCCCGGTCGAGCTTTTACTGGGAGAGAAGGAAAAGAATGACGAAGATGGTGCCGAAGCTGAGAAGCCCGCAGATTCGAGAGAAGAAATTCCCGACGATCAAAAATCGAAGATCACTCGTTGCAACGAGTTTTTTGAAGATTTCGGAGGAACTGCAGTTTCGACGACTTACGATCTCTCGGGACGACTGAGCTTAAATGATCTAGGACATGCCTCTAAACTTTCCCTAGAAACTTTATTCGCCTTGCTCACTCCGAATACAGAATTTGTGCAGAAGCTTCAGTCGAAAAATTTAAATGCAGAAGCTATCACACGTGAAATCAGAGACTTTGGCGATCGCGATGAAATCGAGTTGGAAACGAACGCGCCCGAAGATTCTCCCTATAGCGCAGCGCAGCTCAGTTATAAGCCAAAGAATAGGCCCTATATGATTTTGGATGAATTGAAGTTAGTGCCCGCGATGGATGATGAGCTCTACGAATATCTTTCTGACAAGGTAAATCCCTATTACATCCCGCTTCGGAGCGGACCCGACAAAATCAACCTCAATACCTGCTCGAAGGAACTCTTTGCAGCTCTTCTCAAAGACGCCAGCAACCCCGAGGAAATTTCAGCGGAATTCGTCAAGGATCGAAAAGAGAAGCAGCGCGTCTATAAAGACGCCGACATCGCTCAGTTGCTTCAAGACAATCTCCGATTGGATAAAGACAATATTCGTTTAAGTTTGCTTACAGGCAAATCCGATGCGTTTAAAATAGAAACGGAAGCAAGCGTAAATCAGACGGAGCTCAAACTTGAAACGATCGTCTCCCGAGCGGGGGGCGTAAAAAAAATGGAGCCAATCGTCTTGATGCGCGTGTCACCTTAAAAAGAGCGCATGAAAACAATCATTCTCGATTTTGGATCCCACGAAACCAAATACTTAAACTGCAACATCGAAGGCCAGAAGTTGCACGTGGAAGATTTTTCTGTCACCACGACGCAACCCGAACAAATGAGAGGCCTTGGACTGCCGGAACCGGCCGCTTGGGCACAGGCCACCATCCATTTGAACGAACTTGAGTGGATCAAACCCGAAGAGGACTCTATCGTCCTCGCGAGCCTTCCTTCCGCCTATCTGGAAAGCCGCTACCTTAAGTTTCCTTTCCGAGCCGAAAAGAAAATCGAAAAGGTTTTGCAGTTTGAACTCGAAAGCACCATCCCTTTTGACATCGAAGAAATCCAGATCCGTCATCGGGTCCTCGAGGGAGAGGGCGTTCAAGGCGTAGCCAAAAAGGAGACGCTCGTTCTAACGATGGCGTACAAGCGGGATCTCATCAAAAACTTAGAATTGGAGCTGCGCAAATTTCAACTCTCGATCCCGCCGCTTACTTCAGAAATCTTAGCGCTCTCGACCCTTCGCCAGTTCATTGCGAATGAGCCCCCTGTCTACGGGCTCCTCCAATTTGGCCACTCCAAATCTCAATTTTTGGTGATGCAAAAGGGCGGCGGCGTTCTCGGTCTTCGGACTTTTTGGTGGGGTGGAAGACAACTCGCTCAAGCCCTCATGCGCGATTCTTTCAATGACCCCGTTGCCGCCGTGAAACAACTTGAACGCATGGATCCCACCCAACCCATGACGGACAATTTGGAAAATGCTTATCGAGAATTTGGAACCGAGCTCCGTCAGACATTGAAGGGCTGGATGACGCACGGCCTTACTCTCCCCAAGCCGTTTCCGGTGTTTGCCGTTGGCGCACCCACTCGCGCACCGGGACTTTTAGCGACGATTGAGACCGCTCTACGCAATGAATTCGAATTGCAGTTTCGTTTGTTCCCGCTAGAGACTCTTCGCTCTCGGCAGCTCACGGGCTTAGAAAAATTGAATACCCACGCTTTGGAGAAAGCATTGCCCGCTATGGCCATCGCGCTCGCCCAAACGCGTAATCATCGAAATCGAATTCCAATTTTTTCGGAAACGAGCTTTCAGTTTCAACGCAATCTTCGTCGTCTAAAAACCAGCTCTTTCGGTTTACTTCGTCGCGCTGCTGTGCTGCTGATTGCTCCGCTCATTTACTCCATGATTCATTTCTATGTGCAGTATCGAGAAAATGGCGTCGTGATTTCAAAATTAAACGATGTTTTACGCACTGCGAGTTTTACGCCGAAAAAAAATGAGCCCACGGATTCGTTGGTCCAACGTATGAAAGCCCAAGCCGCAGATAATCGTCGAAAGATCAGTCAGCTCGGTGAAGACGCCGGCTCCCCCTTGGAAATTCTTACGGAAATCTCGCAACTCATTCCCTCCAGTCTTCGAATCGATGTGAAGGACTTCATCGTGTCTACCGCTTCGGTCAATATGACCACTTATGTGGCGGATGCCACGACGGCGGAGCAGGTCATCTCGCGCATGAAGCAAAAGTATCCAACGTTGAAAGCGGGCCAACTGGGAGAATGCAAAGCGCAGGATTCTAAGGATAAAGAAAAAAAGCCCTGCAAGAGTTTCACAATGGAATTTGAGAGAGGACCACGCGGATGAAACTCATTCAAAAGTTCCGAGAGCAATTTCAAGAGCCCTTCGAGGAGTATCAAGAAAAAGCCCGTCAGTTTTGGCTTACGCTTGCGCCTCGAGAAAAAATTATCATTTCGGTTTTGACCGGAATTTTGGGCGTTTTAATTGTCGTCTTTGTCGTCAAAGAAAGCACTTCACTCTTGATTAGTGCAAGCTCGACGGCGGAACGCAATATGGAGAATGCCGAGCGCATTCAGCGTTTGGCTGCGGAACTTTCAGACCAACGCATGGAATTGCAACGCTATACTCAGTTGGATCAAAAACGTGGCGGAGAGAACTTTAGTCTCACAGGATTCTTAAATGCTCAAGCTGCAGAAGCGGGTGTTACGGTGGCAAAAGTTTCCTCCACACGTCCACGCGTGACCGCAGGAAAGACGGAAAGCGCCGATGAAGCAGAAGAGTGGGTGGAAGTTCAGTTTGGAAAAGGGGCGGCCTTAGAGCCTACGATGAGATTTTTATCCGAAGCCGAAGAAGCTCTGGGAGTAAGATTGGTGGAACTGACGATCAAGCCCGACTTTGCAGAGCCCAACAAATTGGACGTCACGGCAGTGTTTGCTGGGAAGAAGACGCTCTAAAAGAAAGTAAAAATTCTCATGGGAAAAATGAAAACCATCATCCAGACCGCCATTCTCAGCCTGCTTTTATTTATCTTTTTCCTCCTCTGGACTTTCCCCTTCAACCGCTTAGGACCAAGAGTTCGAAATGAACTCGAAAAGGTGATCGGTCGTGAAATGCGCATTCAAGCGCAATGCAATGTGGAGGGATTCGATTTTGCATTTCCTTTGGGCGTGAAATGGCAAAAACTTGGATGTGTCGCTCCCCAATTTACACTGTTCGATTTCGATTCCGGTCGACTCAACCTCTTCCCCTTCTTTCGTGGAATTACGACCGAAGTGGGTAAGGGTCGGATGAAAATCAAAATCGATTTTGCCGGGCTCATCATTCCTGCCAAAACGTCTGAGGACATTCTGGGTATTCACGCCACCTTTGACAATGTACCCGTTGAGAAATTTTTACCTGTCGTGATGGCCAATGCCCCTAAGATCCACTTTGCACTTCCTCAAGAAATAAAATTGCAGGGAATCCTTCAAGGAAAGGTAGATTTGCCTTTAAGAGATATGAATCGAAAAGACGGGAGTGTAGATCTGAGATTCACGAATTTAAAAGCCCCCTCCCAGATGTTGCTCGAAAATCTTGGCTTAAAGGAGCTCAACTTCTCGAAGTCGAATATCAAAGCGGAGTTGAATGCCGGCAAACTTCAAATTCAAGACCTCGCATTTTTATCCAAAGAAATTTCTGGCAAGGTAGAAGGTGCCGTCGATCTTTCGACAGGCGACTTCAATAAAGCCACACCCAATCTCACGCTGAAATGGCAGATCGTCAAATCCGACGCACTCATGGCCTCCTACTTGGGCCAAGCGTTGGTGGCAGCACCCTGCCCTTCCCCCGACGAACAGGGGTTTTGCACTCGGCGAATCAACCGCATGCAAGATTTTAAAAGCTCCTACTAAAAACTACTCCTTCCACTGTTTACAAGCGACGTAAACACAATGTTTACAATTCTGTTGAAGGTTCTACTGAACGAGGCTAGTTCCATGCGACGTGATGGCTCAACCCTGTCAAATTCGAATTCAGCAATTTCTTCAGGAGTCGCTCGCCGATGCTCAAAGAAGAAATCCAAAGTATTCGCTTCGGTCCTTCGCTCGTAGGTTGGGCATGAGTCCCGCGCTTCTTTCTCTCATCCTCTCCGGAAAGCGTCAGGCTTCGAAGCGGGTCCTCGATGAAGTCTTTTCGAAATTGGGAATGGACGCTGCGGAATACCAGAAGCTCGCCGAGATTTATCAGAATTTTGAAACGGTGAAAAATCCCTATGAGGTCATGGCGCGGGCCGAAAGAGAATTGACATCGGACCAGTTCCGAGCAGTTTCGGAATGGCATCATTTCGCCATCCTCGCGCTCGCGGAAACCAAAGACTTTGATCCCAGCCCGTCTTCGATCGCTGCTCGTCTTGGAATTACTCAACGTCAAGTTGAGCACGCGATCGAACGCCTGGTTCGCCTCAAGATGTTAAAACTAGATGCAAAGGAAAATTTAAGACTCACTGGAGAGCGCTTTCATACGGCCGATGAGGTGAGCGATGTCGCCGTACGAAAGTCGCAACATGAAGACCTCGATTTAGCCCATCAGTCCTTGGATCACGATCCTCTCGATCGAAGAGACATCACCTCTCTCACAATGGCAGTCGATGTCACAAAAATGAAACAGGCCAAAACATTGATTCGAAAATTTCGAAAGGACATGGAGTTGCTTCTCAATACTCCACGCCGCAAGCAGGAAGTTTACAAACTATGCGTTCAATTATTTCCAATTTCCAAAACGATAGGAGAAATCAAAAAATGAAACTGATTCCATTTACCACCATACTACTCGCCTTCGCGATGGTCGCCACTCTCTCCCACGCAGCCGGCCATGGAACCGGCAATGCCGCGGACGGAAATAAACAAGCGGATGGAACCGTTATTCCTAGAGACTTCGATCCGTTGAAGACCACTCTCGTGATCGACAACCGAGCCTACCTGGAAGAAAGGGAAGGATTCATCGCGATCTTAAAGGAAATTGCGAAAGGCAGCCCCGAACTCGCACTATCGATTTGGCAGGACCTTTTGGCGGCCCGAATCTACACAACGGAAGGAGATCTTCCACTCATAGATCCTGCCACCACCAATATCGTGACAGGCAAAGATGCCGATACGCAGATCTCCATTCGATTCCAAAATGACATTCTCATTTCTCTAAAGGCGATGAACGCCATACCCGATCAATTTCGACTTTGGGTCCCCTACATCCATGAGTCTCTCCATGGCCTTACTTATCCGCATGAGAAAATGAGTAAGACCACCGACATGGATGAGCGCCGAGTCTTGAAGGCCGCTCATCATGTTAATATTTGGGCTGCCGTAAATTATCTGCAAGCCAATGTGGGCAAATACAATCCGGAGCTTCTTGCCAAGCTGATCAATAAAATTGGCGGATCCACCACCCACTGGAGTTACGCGTTACGCGGAAAGGAAAACGACTTTTTATTCGAAATAAAGTTGGCGCTGTTCCTCGCTGATCCCGAGCAAGTAAAAGAGCGCTGCGCTTTTTACGTGGGCATGCGACTACGCTACGAAGAAACAATACGTTTTGAACTCCAGCGATTGGAGGAATGGGCGGATTATGCGCAGTGCCCGAAGAGTGCTGAAAGCGACTATCTCAATGCCCATTGGCCAGAGCTTGAGAAACTTTATGAATGGACAAAAACCAAAGAACCCACGATCGAAGAAGTCAGTCAAAAGAGTGAGGGAAGGGAAAATAAGCACGATTTGGGAGCCGCGCTCGATCAATGCAATGCCTTTGCGACGTCCTCTACGAAAGCGATTTTGGCGAATTACGAGTCGCAATTAAACCTCGCGACGTCTGTCTATGAAAAGGTGATAGCCCTAGAACTCGATCCAACCTCGAAAAGCTTTTTTGGAGATCTTATTACGAAAAGAAAGTTGCATAGGCTGATCACTTACCACAATTCTAATTACTATCTTGACGAACCTCGTATCTACGCCCGCGGGAAAGAGAAACTAAATGATCTCTTTCAGCGATATGAATCCAATGTTCAGAATTGCTTGGCTCGCAATTTTAAATTGCAAGCCGACGGCACCTGGAAGCAATAATTTCGAAAGAAGCCCCGGTCGACTCCCGCCGGGGCTTTTACTTACTTCCGATTTGCGCTGGCTTTATTATCACGAAATTTGATCGAGCATCCCACGGATTTGGTCGTCGGGAGCGGAACTTTCTCATTCTTTGCCACGGCAGCAAGCGCCACATCTAAGTGACGGACTTTTACATCGCCCACTTCAGGGTTGTCATCAATGGCTCCGGTATAGGCGAGTTTCCCCTTTGAATCGAAAAGAAAAACTTCCGGCGTGCGAGTCGCGCCAAAGGTTCTTGCAAAATTGGATGTGCGGTCTGCAACGTAAGCAAATTTTTGTCCGTGCTCCTTCGCAAATTCATTCATGGCAGCCAAATTATCGTCTGGATATTTTTCCGCATCGTTCGAGTTGATCACTACGACCCCGAATCCCTCACTCATCACACGATTTCCAATCGTGGTCATGCGCTTGGCCCACTTTTTGACATAGGGACAATGATTGCAGGAGAAAATGACGAGCGTTCCTTTTTTACCCGCAAAAGAATCCAATGTACTTTCCTTGCCATTTAAATTCTGAAGTTTCTCCGTCAGCTTAGGCATCGGCGATCCGATGTCGAGAGCATAAACATTGGTCGTAAACACCGCGGCTCCGATCACGGAGGTCGCGAAAGTGAAAAGAGATAGTTTCATATGAGAGTTCCTTTCGTAGAGTTGAATTCCAAACCCGCAGTTTCTACAAACGCGCGAGCTCTTCAAGTTTCTGATGAAGATCGGAATATGTCACGGGGCGAAGGAACCGATGGAGAATATTTCCACTCTTATCGTAAATGATCGTTACAGGAATCGCGCCGCTCCATTTCCGGTCAATGGCATTAATGAAATCTTCCGTCACTTCCCGCTGCCGGTAAGTTTTGAAATCGGCCGACATGGACTTTAAAAATTTTTTTGCTTCGAGCACTTCGTCTTTTCCATCCAACGTGACAAAGTAAAATGACGCGGAGCGAGGCGCCCACTCATTTCGAGCTTTGAGCAAATCGGGAAATTCCTCTCGACAGGGCATACACCAAGATGCCCAAAAATTGACCACATGAAATTTGTCGACGCTATTAGCGAAGATCAGTTTGAGATCGGCGG
>ERZ761602.5020-NODE-5020-length-16108-cov-54.388837_pt1 | contig 16108 bp, 17 predicted proteins | sample MGYA00512165_ERZ761602 | MGnify/ENA primary metagenome ERZ761602 (study PRJEB28899, sample SAMN02445085) | bioreactor sludge metagenome | biome: EBPR sludge; isolation source: Thorneside wastewater treatment plant | place: Australia: Brisbane, Thorneside...
CCTGGACATTGCGCACGAGCAGCACCGAGGTCTCCAGGCGGCCGAGTTGGACTAGGGCGGTGAGCCAGGTGTCGACCTGTACCGGTTGCTGGGCGCGGGCGCGGAACCCGTAGCGCGAAACGTCGCTGACCTCGATCGGGATCGCCGCTTCCTTGCCTTCGGCCGATGAAAGGCGTCCGGGACATCTCACCGAAAAGCGCCGGTGCTGGCGGACCAGCGAACCGCCGGCCGGCAGCGGCAGCGGCGGCAGTACCCGCCGGTAGTCGGGAAGATCGTAGATGGCATGCAGCAGCGCCTTCTGGCGGTCGCTCAGGTTGGCGAAGACACGCGTCTTGCGGTTGAAGAAATGGTCGAGCAGGGCCGGCGTCATGACCGGATCGCTGGCCGTCGAGGAGCGCCGGCCGGGCACTTCGATGTTGGGCAAATGCATGGCGACGAAATAGTGGTGCAGATCCCGGCGCAGCGGCCTGCCGCCATAGGCCTTGCGCAGGATCTCCGGCGCGTGCCCGAGATCGAGCGTGGCGCCGACCGCCGGCGCGCCGTTGACGAAGTCGTAGCCGGGGACGGCGTTGGCCGACAGGCGGCGGAAAAAGAGCAACGATTCGTAGGTGTCGCTATGCCGCGGGTTGACCGCGATGACCAGGTGCCGCGTGTCGAAGACGGTCGCGCAGTATTCGTACAGGCACTTCATCAACGGCATCAGGATCATCCCGCCCTGCTGCCGGAAGGCGGGATGGATGGCCAGCCCCGATACCTCGGCGATGTTGCCGCGTTTGGCGCGCACGCTGGTCAGGTCGAAGATCCGCTGCAGCGGCAGGCCGATCGCGCTCTCGCGGATCAGCGACAGCGTCCCGACGACCTTGTTGTCGAACAGCGCGCACAGCGTGGTGGTGGTCGGCAGGGCGTTATAGAGGGTCACCCGCATTCCGGAGGGGTCGGGGTCCATGTAGCCCTGCCTGACATAGGCATCATGCAGCAGCCGGAAACAGGCTTCGAGTTCTTCGCGGGTTTCGGCGATCCTGAAGACCAGCCGCGGGCTTGGCGCGGGATCGTAATGGGCGAAGAAGCGCAGGACGCGATATCGCTTCCTGCGCGGAAGCGGCAGGAGAAACTGCCGAACCGCCCGGTCGACGAGATCCTTCAGGAGCCGGATGGGTCGCATCGCGAATGCCAGGTTATTGTCCTTTCCTGAGGTCATCATAGCACCTTGTTATTGACACGGCTCCGGCGCCTCCGGACAATCGCCTGTCGCAAACAATTCCCGGCATCACCCACAATTCAGGAGACCCATCGATGCAAACCAAGCTTTCTGCAATTGCCCTCGCGGTTGCCGCCGCCCTCGCCCTCGGCGCCTGCGGCAAGAAGGAAGAGCCGAAGCCGGCAGCCGCCCCGGCGGCGCCGGCGCCCGCCGCCAAGCCGGTCATCATCGTCAAGCTCGGTCATGTGGCGCCGATGACGGGTCCGCAGGCACACCTCGGCAAGGACAACGAATACGGAGCGCGCCTGGCGGTCGAGGAATTGAATGCCCAAGGCATGGAAATCGGTGGCGCCACGGTCAAGTTCGAGTTGCTCGCCGAGGACGATGCCGCCGATCCCAAGCAGGGCGCCATCGTTGCCCAGAAGCTGGTAGATGCCAAGGTTCAGGGCGTCATCGGCCACCTCAATTCCGGGACCACCATCCCCGCTTCCAAGCTGTATTCCGACGCCGGCATCCCGCAGATTTCCGGTTCCGCGACCAACCCGAAATACACGCAACAGGGCTTCAAGACGGCCTTCCGCGTGATGGCCAACGACGTCCAGCAGGGTCAGGCGCTCGGTGACTTCGCCGCCAAGCAGGGGGTCAAGACCGTCGCCATCGTCGATGACCGCACCGCCTACGGCCAGGGTCTCGCCGACGAGTTCCGGAAGGCGGCCGAAGCCGCCGGCATCAAGGTCGTCGCCAGCGAATACACCAACGACAAGGCCACCGACTTCAAGGCCATCCTGACCAAGATCAAGTCGACCAAGCCGGATCTCGTCTTCTTCGGCGGCATGGACGCCCAGGGCGGCCCGATGGCCAAGCAGATGAAGGAGCTTGGCATAAAGGCCAGGTTCCTCGGCGGCGATGGCGTATGCACGCCGGAATTCATGAAGCTGGGCGGCGAAGCGACCGAGGGCCACTACTGCTCGCTGCCGGGCATGCCGCTCGAGAAACTGGCCAAGGGTCCGGAATTCAAGGACAAGTTCAACAAGAAGTTCGGCACCGAGATCCAGCTTTACGCGCCCTATGTCTACGACGCCGTGATGGTGATGGCCGATTCGATGAAGCGCGCCGGTTCCGTCGAGCCGGGCAAGTACCTGCCCGAGGTCGGGAAGACCAGCCATGACGGGGTGACCGCGCTGATCGCCTTCGACGAGTTCGGCGACCTCAAGGGCGGCGCGATCTCGGTCTATCAGTACAAGGGCGGCAAGCTCGATTATGTCGAGACCATCGGCGGCGGCGCCGTCGCTGCGGTGAAGGAGGCGGCGGCCGAGGTCAAGGAGGCGGCCAAGGCGGTGGCCGGCGCCGCGACAGCGGCCGGTTCCGATGCCGTCAAGGCCGGCGCCGAGGCGGTGAAGGACGCCGCCGAGGCGACCAAGGCCGCGGTCGAGAAGAAGTAAGGTCAGTAAGGTCAGCCCGTACTGAACAAGACGGCGCCGCTTGGCGCCGTTTGTTCATGTTACGGTCAACCGTCCAAAAATGGATATTTTCCTCCAGCAGATCATCAACGGCCTCGTCCAGGGCAGCATCTACGCGCTCGTCGCGCTGGGGTACACGATGGTGTACGGGATCATGGGCCTGATCAATTTCGCCCATGGCGAAGTGGTGATGATCGGCACGCTGGTCACCATCACCGTCGCCAGCCTGCTGATCAAGGCCGGTCTGCCGCTGGCGGTCGCCGGTCTGGCCGGTCTCGCCGCCGCGGTGCTGGCCTGCATGGCCCTCGGCTGGGCACTCGAGCGCGTCGCCTACCGGCCGTTGCGCGGTGCGCCGCGGCTGACGCCGCTGATCACGGCGATCGGCATGTCGATCGTCCTGCAGAACGTCGCGATGATCGTCTGGGGGCGCAACTACATGACCTTTCCGCCGCTGCTGCCGAAGATCCATTTCGAGTTGGCCGGCGCCCACTTCACGGCGGTGCAGGTGATCATCGTCGTCGTTTCGGGACTGACGATGGGCGGTCTCGTCCTCCTCGTCTATCGCACCCGGCTCGGCATGGCGATGCGCGCCACCGCGCAGAACCCGCAGGTGGCGAGCCTGATGGGGGTCAACAGCAACCGCGTCATTTCCGCCGCCTTCGTCATCGGCTCGGCGCTGGCCGCGCTGGCCGGCGTCATGGTCGGCACCTACTACGAAATCGCCCATTACCAGATGGGCTTCATGCTCGGCCTCAAGGCGTTCACCGCGGCCGTGCTCGGCGGCATCGGCAACCTGGCGGGGGCGATGGCCGGCGGCATCCTGCTCGGCATCATCGAGGCGCTCGGGGCGGGCTACATCGGCGACCTGACCGGCGGCTTCCTCGGCAGCCATTACCAGGACATCTTCGCCTTCGTCGTGCTGATCGTCGTGCTGATGTTCAAGCCGTCGGGTCTATTCGGCGAAAAGACCGGAGACCGGGCATGATGCAGCCACCCCTGCTCGCCGATACGTCGTTGGCCGCGCCCGTCGCCGCCTCGCCGTACATCGGTACTGTCTCGGCGCCGGCGGGCTTGCCGCCTCGTCTCGCCTGCGCATGGGAGGCTGCATGAGCAAGTGGCTCAACCCGCGTTCGGCGACCGGTATCCTGCTGATCGCCGTGGCGCTGATCGCGCTGCCCTTCGTCGCCGCGCTGGGCGGCCAGGCGTGGGTGCGCATCGTCAACTTCGCCATCCTCTACATCTTCCTGGCGCTCGGGCTGAACATCGTCGTCGGCTTCGCCGGCCTGCTCGACCTCGGCTACATCGCCTTCTATGCGGTCGGCGCCTATACCTGGGCCTTGCTCGCCAGTCCGCATTTCGGGCTGCACTGGCCGTTCTGGGCGATCCTGCCGATCGGCGCCGTCATTGCCTGCTTCTTCGGCGTGCTGCTCGGTTCGCCGACGCTCAAGCTGCGCGGCGACTATCTGGCCATCGTGACCCTCGGCTTCGGCGAGATCGTGCGCATCTTCCTCAACAATCTCAACGCGCCGATCAATGTCACCAACGGGCCGCAGGGAATCACCCTGATCGATCCGGTGGCGATCGGGGATTTCCGCTTTTCCGGCGCCAGCGAGATTTTGGGCGTTTCCCTGAGTGGACCGCAGAAGTACTACTTTCTGCTGGTCGCGCTGGCGATCTTCGTCATCATCATCAACCTGCGGCTGCAGCATTCCCGGATCGGCCGTGCCTGGCAGGCCATCCGCGAGGACGAGATCGCCGCCAAGGCGGTCGGCATCAACACGCGCAACATCAAGCTCCTCGCTTTCGCCATGGGCGCCAGCTTCGGCGGAATTGCCGGCGGCATCTTCTCGGCGATGCAGGGCTTCGTTTCCCCGGAGAGCTTTTCGCTGATCGAGTCGATCATGATCCTCGCCATGGTGGTCCTCGGCGGCATGGGGCACATCCCCGGCGTCATTCTCGGGGCGGTGTTGCTGACGGTCCTGCCGGAGGTCCTGCGCTACGGCGTCGGGCCGTTGCAGGTGGCCGTTTTCGGCAGGATGCTGATCGATCCGGAAAGTCTGCGCATGCTGATCTTCGGTCTCGCGCTGGTGCTCGTCATGCGCTTCAAGCCGGCCGGGCTGTGGCCCTCGCCCGAGCGCAAGCGCGAACTGCAGGGCGATGCCTGATGGCCGATATCCTGCTCGAAGCGCGCGCCGTCGCCAAGCACTTCGGCGGCGTGAAGGCGCTGCGCGAGGTCTCGCTGACCATCCGCCAGGGCGAGATCTACGGGCTGATCGGCCCCAACGGCGCCGGCAAGACGACCTTCTTCAACTGCATGACCGGGCTGTACGTCCCGGACGGCGGCGGTTTCACCTTCGCCGGCGCGCCGCTGCTCGCCGCCGCGCCGCACAAGGCCGCCGAACGCGGGATCGCCCGGACTTTCCAGAACATCCGCCTGTTCGCCAACATGACCGCGCTCGAGAACGTCATGGTCGGGCGTCACGTGCGGACCCGGGCCGGCGTTTTCGGCGCGATGCTGATGAATGCCGCGACGCGTGACGAGGAGGCCGCCATCCGCCAGCGCGCCATCGAGCTGCTGCATTACGTGGCCATTGCCGACCGCGCCGGCGACCTCGCCAAGAATCTGTCCTATGGCGATCAGCGGCGGCTGGAAATCGCCCGGGCGCTGGCCACCGAGCCCAGCCTGCTCTGTCTCGACGAGCCGGCGGCGGGGATGAACGCCACCGAAACGGCGGAACTGCGCAGCCTGATCGACGGCATCCGCCGCGACGGCACCACCGTCCTGCTGATCGAACATGACGTCAAGCTGGTCATGGGACTCTGCGACCGCGTCGCGGTGCTCGACTACGGCGCGCTGGTCATCGAGGATGCGCCCGCCGTCGTCCAGAAGGATCCACGCGTCATCGAGGCTTACCTCGGTGCTTGAGGTGACCGGACTCCGCGTCGCCTACGGCGGCATCCAGGCGGTGCGCAGCATCACCTTCCACGTCAACGAGGGCGAAATGGTCGCCCTGATCGGCGCCAATGGCGCCGGCAAGACGAGCACGCTGAAGGCGATCGCCCGCGTCCTCCAGGCGGCCGGCGGCGACATCCATTTCTGCGGCGAGAAGATCACGCGCAGCGCCGCGCACGACATCATCCGCAAGGGCATCGCGCTGGTGCCGGAGGGGCGCGGCGTCTTTCCGCGCCTGACCGTCGCCGAGAACCTGGCGATGGGCGCTTTCGTCCGCAATGACAAGGCGGGGATCGCCGACGATCTCGAACAGGTCTATGGCCATTTTCCGCGCCTGCGGGAGCGCGCGGTCCAGCTTGCCGGGACGCTCTCGGGCGGCGAGCAGCAGATGCTCGCCATTGGCCGCGCCCTGATGAGCCGGCCGAAACTCCTCCTCCTCGATGAGCCGTCGATGGGGCTGGCGCCGCTCATGGTGCACAAGATCTTCGAAGTCATCCGCGCCGTCGCCGCCCAGGGAATGACCATCCTGCTGATCGAGCAGAACGCCAGGCTGGCGCTGCAAACCAGCCAGCGCGGCTACGTCATGGAAAGCGGCGAAATCACGCTGAACGGCGAAGCCGCGCTGCTCCTCGACGACCCGAAGGTGCGCGCCGCCTACCTGGGCGAGTAGCGTGCGCGGGTTGGCGGTGGCCGGCGTCCGGATCAGGGCTGGCCGGCGGCCCGGAAAGACCCCTTTGGCGGAAGCCAGCGTTTGATGGAAGAAGACGGCAGAACCGACGAACAGTTGATGCTGGCCTACGGTGACGGCAGCGTCGAGGCTTTCGAGATCCTGTACGGCCGCTGGCGGCGTCCGGTCTATCGCTTTCTGGTTCGCCAGTGCGCCAGCGCCGGCATTGCCGACGAACTGTACCAGGACGTCTGGTTGCGCGTGGTCAATGCCCGCCGCCGGTACACGGTGGCGGCAAGGTTCTCGACGTGGCTGTTTCGCATCGCCCACAACCGGCTCATCGACCACTGGCGCGCCGAGAGCCGGAAGCCCGTGGCCGAGATGCCCGTGGCGGACGATTGCGCGACCGGCCCTCTGGACAAGGTCGCGGCGCCGGATGAACTGCAACCGGAGAGACTCATGGAACGCAAGGATCTGGCAGCCCTGGTGGCCGGCGCCGTGGATTCGCTGCCCGGCGCGCAGCGCGAAGCCTTCCTGCTGCACGAGGAGGGTGGCTTGACCGTCGACGAAATTGCCGCGCTGACGGGCGTCGGTCGCGAAACGGCCAAGAGCCGCCTGCGCTATGCCATGATCCGGCTGCGCGCCCAACTGACGGAGTACAGACGATGACAGCCGGCGACGACCAGGATGTCACGAAGCTTTACCACGAAGGCGCCGCTGAAGAGCCGCCAGCCGCGCTCGACCGCGCCATCCTCAGGGCGGCCAGGGAAAGCATCGCGCCGGCCCGAAAGCCGGAGAAACCGTGGTGGTTGCGCTTTGCGCTGCCGCTACAACTGGCCCTGTCGGCGGTGCTGGTGAGCATGCTGGTGCTGACCGTGGACCGCAATCCGCCCGATGTTCCGATGCCGGCCGAGACGACGCAGCCGCAACGGACGCCCGACTCGGCAGCGCTCAAGGCGGCTCCGCCAGTCGCCTCCGGTAGCAGTGGACCGCCGGCGGCGCAACAGGCGCCCGAGGCCAGGCCGCGGCTCGCGGCGCCCAGGGACTCCACCGTGCTTGCGCCCAAGGCCGAGCGCAAGGCCGGGGCGGCTCCTCCGGCGACACCCGTGCCGGAGCGCGGCGAACGCGCTGCCGCAGAAAAGGCGGAGACCCAGGATGCTGCCGCAGATCTCGCCGGGCGGTCGCTGGAAGCGGCGAGACCGGGACCGGAGGCGGGCGCCGCGCCCGGCGCTGCACCGTCGGGCGGAGCGCCGGCGGCAAACCGTGTCGCCGCGGCGAGAAGCCCGTCCGACTGGCTGGCCGCCATCGAGCGCCTTGCCGGTACGGGGGAGAAGACCGCCGCCCGTGCCGAGCTTGAGTCGTTCCGCAAGGCTCACCCCGAATACCCAGTCCCCGAAAGACTGGAAAAACTGCTTGCGCCTTGACCCCGTTGCCGGCAACCCGTCGTTTAAGAGGGTGAAGCCAACCACCACGAGGAGCAAGCCATGAAGTCCATTCCGTCCATTTTCGCCGCCGTCCTTTTCTGCTGCGCCATTCCGGCCGTCGAGGCGGCGCTGGTCGCCGACCTGGCGATCGTCAACCGCAGCACCGGCGAACGCCTTCCGACCTACCGGCACGGCGGCAAGCTCTATGTCGCGGGCAAGCCCGGCGACCGCTATGCGCTCGAACTCAGAAATCGCACCGGGGAGCGGCTGCTGGCGGTGGTTTCCGTCGATGGCGTCAATGTCGTTTCGGGCGAGACGGCTTCGGCCAGCCAGCGCGGCTACGTCCTTGGAGCGGGGGAGTCGACCGAGATCGCCGGCTGGCGAAAATCGACGCAGGAGGTCGCCGCCTTCTACTTCACCGCCTTGCCGGATTCCTATGCTGCCCGCACCAGGCGGCCGGCGGACGTCGGGGTGATCGGGGTTGCCGCCTTCCGCGAGTACCGCGAGCCCGTCGTCCCGAGCCAGGAGAGCGCGCTTGGCGGAGCGCGCGCGGACTCGGCGCCGGCTGCCCCGGCGGCGAGCAAGGCGGAAGCGCAGCGTAGCGCCGGCGCGGAGGAAAGGCTGGGCACGGGGCACGGCGAACGGGTCCACGCTCCTGTCCGGCAAGTCGAGTTCCGCAGGGCAGGCGAGCGACCCGACGAAATCATCACGATCCATTACGACTCGTTCGAGAATCTGCGGGTGCAGGGGATCATTCCGCTGGCCCGCCGGCGTCCGGCGCCGAATCCGTTCCCGGGCGACCGGTTCGTTGCGGACCCGTCCTGACGAATCCGCGGCGACGGCCGATGCCCGGACCCTGGCGGACTTCGTGTCGTGGCGCATCCGTCCCGACAGCGATTCCGCTCTTTCCTTTCGGTTGCATCAAACGTTTTGCCGCGGCGACAGGCGACAATGCCGGCATCGTCTTCGCCAGGATGCACTCATGACCTTCCGCCATTTCTCCGCCTTGCTGACTGCCGCGTTCGTGGCCAGCGCGCTCCATGCCGAACAGGTCAAGCCGGTCGACAACACGCCCCGGCTGGCCTACGGCCAGATGATGAAGCAGGGCGACAAGCTGCTGTTTTCACCTTGCCGTGACCGCAGTTACGCCATGCTGGAAGACGTTTCGCCGGACCGCGAGGTGACCCGGGCGCTCAACAGCGTCGGCCTCGAATCGGGCAAGAAGCTCTATGTCGAGCTGCTGGCGGTGGTTGAGGGCGGAATGATCAGGGCTTCGGGCCTCAATCATGCGCGTACCGAGGGCCGCTGCCAGCAGCCTGGCGGCAAGGAGGAATCCTGGCGTGCCGCCGGCAATGAACCGGGCTGGCTGCTCGTCGTCGGCAACGAAGTGGTGGCGTTGAAACGTCCGGACAAGGCCGATCTCAGGCTGCCGTTCTCCCCGTTGCAGACCGAGGGAACGCGGACGCGCTTTGAAGCCGTCGGCGAGGGCAACCGCCTGTCCGTCGTCTTCGAGAAGCGGCTGTGTCACGACACGATGGCCGATTCGGTTTTCGGGTGGACGGCGAGCGTCAATCTGAACGGCCAGACGCTCAAGGGCTGCGCCTGGCAGCGCTGATCTTTCGATCTGGCGCGGTCGACGGCCGAAACAGGGCAAGAATCAGGGCGTCGAAAAGGTGAAGGCGTCGGCGAAGAATTCGTCTTCCGGGAGTTTGCCGATGGCGGCGAAATCGCGGCGCGCCGCGTCGATCATGGCCGGCGCCCCGCAGGCATATATCTGATGGCCGGAAAGATCCGGGAAGTCGGCCAGCACGGCCTGATGGACGAGCCCGCTGCGGCCCGTCCAGTCATCGCCGGTCGCCGCTTCGGACAGCACCGGAACGTAGCCGATGTTGGCGTGTTCGGCGGCCCATTGCTCGGGCAGGGCGTTCAGGTAGAGATCGACGCGGGCCCTGGCGCCCCGGTAGATGTGCAGCGGGCGCGCGCATTTTTCGGCGATGGCGTGCTCGACGATGGCCTTGATCGGCGCGAAGCCGGTGCCGCCGGCGACCAGGATCACCGGCTTCGGCGAGTCTTCGCGCAGGTGGAAACTGCCGTGCGGGCCGTTGATCCGCAGGATGTCACGCACTTTCAACGACGAGAAGACCTGATCGGTGAACAGGCCGCCGGGCGCGTGCCGGACATGCAGCTGCAGCAGGGCATCGTCGTGCGGCGCATTGGCCAGCGAGAAGGCGCGTTTCCTGCCGTCCCTGAGCAGGATGTCGACGTATTGCCCGGCGAGGAAGCGCAGGCGTTCGCTGGCCGGCAGCTTGAGGTGGATGACCATGACATCGGGCGCCAGCCGTTCCATCCGCTCGATGCGCGCCGGCAGGGTCTTGACCGGGATGTCGTTTGCCGAACCGGATTGCCGGCATTCAAGCGTCAGATCGGACCGCGCCCTGGCGCAGCAGAAGAGCGCCATGCCGGCCGCCTGGTCCTCGTCCGTGAGCGCGGGCGGCTGGGCTGTGCCGTGGTCGACGCGGCCGGCGAGCACTTTCCCCTTGCACGAACCGCAGGCGCCGTCGCGACAGCCGTAGGGCAGGGTCAGCCCCTGGCGCAGCGCGGCGTCGAGGATCGTTTCGCCGGGTTCGGCGACAAACTGCCGGCCGCCCGGCTGGACGGTGATCTGGTGGCTCATCTCTTCCCCATGGGCGTCGGCTACAATGCCGGCGTGCAAAAGATCCTGATTGTCGGAAGCGGGGATGTCGCCCGCCGCATTCTCTCCCGCCTTGCCCGCCGCCATCGCGTGTACGCCATGCTGCGCGATGCCGGCCGCGCAGCGGCGTGGCGTGCCGCCGGCGCGCTGCCGGTGCTGGCCGACCTCGACGACCGGGCGAGCCTGCGGCGGGTCGCCGGCCTTGCCGACAGCGTGCTGCATCTGGCGCCGCCGCCCGGCGAAGGCCCGCGCGACCGGCGCACCCGCAATCTGCTGGCGGCGCTGGGCAACGGAAAAAGTCTACCACGCCGCCTCGTCTACGTTAGCACGACGGGTGTCTATGGCGATTGCCAGGGGGCGCGCATCGACGAGACGCGGCGGTTCAACGGCGAAAGCCCGCGGGCCGGCCGGCGGGTTGACGCCGAACGCTGCCTGCGCGCCTGGGGGCGGCGGACCGGCGTCACCGTCTCGATCCTGCGGGCGCCCGGCATCTACGCCGCCGACCGCCTGCCGCTCGAGCGCCTGCGCAAAGGCTTGCCGGCGCTGACCGATGCCGACGACGTGTTCACCAACCACATCCACGCCGACGATCTGGCCGCCGCCTGCATCGCGGCGCTGCGTCACGGGCGCGGCAACCGCGCCTACAATGTGGTCGATGATTCCGACCTCAAGATGGCCGAGTACTTCGACCGCGTCGCCGCCGCCTTCGGGCTTTCGCCGCCGCCGCGCCTGTCGCGCGGCGAAGCCGAACAGCGCCTGTCGCCGTTGCAGATGTCCTTCCTGCGCGAATCGCGGCGCATCGGCAACCGGCGCCTGAAGGAGGAACTGAAAATGCGGCTCGCCTACCCGACGGTCGACGACGGGATCCACGCCGCGCTGCAAAGGAGCGCTGGATGCTGACCCTCAAGGCATTGCACATTTCGCTGGTCGTCGCCTGGTTCGCCGGGCTGTTCTACCTGCCGCGAATCTTCGTCAATCTGGCCATGGTGCCGCCGGACAGTGTCGCCGAGCGCGAGCGCCTGCTGCTGATGGCCGGCAAGCTCTACCGCTTCATGACGCCGCTCGGGGTGCTGGCCCTGGTTTTCGGTTTCTGGCTGTGGTTCGGCTACGGTTTCTCCGGCGGCTGGCTGCACGTCAAGACCGCGCTGGTCGCCCTGCTGGTGATCTACCACTGGCATTGCGGGCGCCTTCTCAAGGCGTTCCAGTCCGGCGGCAATGCGAAAAGCCATGTCTGGTTCCGTTTCTACAACGAGATGCCGGTGCTGGTACTCTTCGCCGTCGTGTTTCTCGTCGTCCTGAAACCCTTCTGATGAACCGGTATTTCGCGATCTGCCCGCGCGGGCTGGAAGAACTGCTCGGCGAGGAACTGCGCGCCGTCGGCGGCGAAGAGTTGCGGTCGACGCACGGCGGCGTGTTCTTTTCCGGCGACTGGAGCACCTGCTACCGCGCCAATCTGGAATCGCGGATCGCCACGCGCATCCTCTGGCACATCGTCAAGGGGCCGTACGCGCGGGAAGAGGACATCTACCGGCTGGCCGTCCGCCAGCTGTGGCCGAATCATTTTGCCGTGTCGCGGACGATGCGCGTGGTGACGACGGCCATCAGGTGCCCGCTCAAGTCGCTCGATTTCGTCACGCTGCGCGTCAAGGATGCGGTCTGCGACCGTTTCCGCGAGGATTGCGGCGAGCGTCCGGATATCGACACGCGCAACCCGGATGTCAGCGTGCATGTCTTTCTCTCCGAGAGCGAGTGCACACTCTACCTCGACACCTCGGGTCAGCCGCTGTGGCAACGCGGCTTGCGCAAGGCGAGCGTCGACGCGCCGCTCAAGGAGAACCTCGCCGCCGGCATCCTGAAGCTGACCGGCTGGCAGCCCGGCACGCCGCTGATCGACCCGATGTGCGGCAGCGGCACCTTCCTGCTCGAAGCGGTGCAGATGGCGCTCGACCGGGCGCCCGGCATCGATCGCGGCTTCGCCTTCGAACTGCTCGCCAGCTTCGAGGCGATGACCTGGGCCAGGCTGCGGCAGGCGGCCGAGGCGCGCTGCAAGCCCGGCGAGCCGCTCGCCATCCGCGGCTACGACAGCGACGACAAGGCGGTGCGCGCCACCCGGCGCAATCTGCACGAAGCCGGATTTGGCGGCATGGTCACGGTCGACCGCGGCGATCTGCTGGAAACGCAGCCGCTGACCGATCATGGCATCATGGTCGCCAACCCGCCCTACGGCGAGCGGATTGGCGAGCTGGACGAACTGGCGGCGTTCTACACGCGGCTCGGCTCGGCGTTGAAGAGAAACTGGGCCGGCTGGAACTGCTTCTTCTTCACCGCCGACCTGCGCCTGCCCAAGCTGGTCGGTCTCAAGCCGAGTCGCAAGACGCCGCTGTTCAACGGGCCGCTGGAGTGCCGGCTGTTCGAGTTCCGCATGGTGGCCGGGAGCAACCGCAAGATTTGATCAACGCAGTTAAATAGAAAGGGGAGACCAAGATGTCCGTACAGTCGCTTTACCAGCAAAAACGCATGTCCGCCGCCGACGCGGTCCGTGTCATCAGAAACGGCGATACTGTCGTTGTCCCGACCGCGGTCGGCGAGCCGCCGACCCTGTTGGCGGCGCTGTCCGAGCAGCGGCGCGATTTCCGCGATGTCAAGGTCGCGCAGATTCTGGCGCTGCGCAAGTTCGACTATTTCGACCAGGAGACGGTCGACAATGTCCGTCACGAAGCCTACTTCCTCAGCGGCGCCTCACGCGCCGGCGGCCAGGAAGGCTGGATCGACTACCTCCCCGCGTATTTTTCCGAGTTGCCGGGGCTGATCGCCCGCAACCTGATCCCGGCGGATGTCGTCTTCACGATGGCCTCGCCGATGGACGAGCACGGCTATTTCTCGCTCTCGCTGGCGACCGATTACACCATGGCCGCCGTCGACAAGGCGCGCGCCGTGGTCCTCGAGGTCAATCCCAACGTGCCTTTCGCCAACGGCGATTGCCATGTCCACATCAGCCAGGTGACCGCTCTCTGCGAGAGCGAGGATCCGATTTTCGAGGTCGGCCTGCCGAAGATCGGGCCGGTCCAGGAAGCCATCGGCAAGTACGTCGCCGACATGATTCCCGACGGCGCGACGCTGCAGATCGGCTATGGCGGCATCCCCGACGCCGTGGTCATGCAGCTGACCAACAAGCAAGACCTCGGCATCCACACCGAAATGGTCGGCGACGGCATCATGACGCTGGTCGAGGCCGGCGTCATCACCAACCGCCGGAAGAACTATCACCACGGCAAGATGCTGGCGACCTTCGCGCTCGGCTCGAAGAAGCTCTACCAGTTCATGAACCGCAACCCGGCGCTCGAGATGCACCCGGTCGATTTCACCAACGATCCCTTCCTGGCCGGCCAGAACGACAACCTGCACGCGGTCAACGCAACGATGCAGGTCGATTTCATGGGCCAGTGCGGATCGGAAAGCCTCGGCTATACCCCTTACTCGGGTACCGGCGGCCAGTCCGATTTCGTCCGTGCGGCCAACCGCTCGCACGGCGGCAAGTCGTTCATCGTCCTGCCGTCGACCGCCAAGAACGACACCATCTCGCGCATCCAGCCAACGCTGGAGCCGGGCACGCACGTGTCGACCGGCAAGAACGACATCAATTATGTGGTCACCGAGTACGGGGTCGCGGCATTGCGCGGCAAGACGGCCAAGCAGCGCTGCCAGGCCCTGATCGGGATCGCCCATCCGGACTTCCGCGGTGAACTGCGCGAAATGGCGAAAAAGATGAAACTGCTCTGATCGCCGCGCCGCCACCGATTACATCTTGTAGCAAATTGTTGCAGTCGCCCGGCGACAAATTGTCTATTCTGTCCTTGGGTGCATCCGGGAAAGCATCGAAGGTGATTCGGATGAAGGCGCAAAGGATCCTGTTGGTTCTCGCGGCATTGCTGGTTGCTGGAATCGGGAATTCCTGGGCGGACAGGCGCGTGTACGGGAGGGTCGGCGTCTACGTCGGCCCCGGCCCGTACTGGGGTCCGGCCTATCCGCGCCCGTACTACTATCCGCGCCCCTTCTATCCGGGACCCTACCGTTCGTGGTCCTACTATTCGTGGCCCTATTATTCGGGCCCCTACCTCTACGCTGACCCTTACTACTCGCCGGCGCCAGCGGTCGTCGCGCCACCGCCGGAGCCGCAGGTCTATATCGAACGCGGCGACAGTGTCGGCGAGCAGGTGCAAACTCCCGGGCGGCAATACTGGTATTTCTGCCGGGGTTCCAACCGGTATTACCCTTACGTGAAGGAATGTCCCGGCGGCTGGCAGGCGGTTCCGCCGCGACCCGGGCAATAGGCCATGACCATTCAGAAAAAATTCCTGTCCCGCATCGGTCTGGCGGCCAGCGCCCTGTCCCTCGGCGCGTGCACGGTCATGCCGACCGGGCCGACCACCCTGGTGATGCCTGGCCGGAACGCGACGATGGACAGCTTCCGCTTCGACGACAGCGAGTGCCGTCAGTACGCCTATTACCAGATCGGCGGCGTGACCCCCCAGGACGCGGCGAACCAGTCAGCGGTCGGCAGCGCCGTGGTCGGCACCGCGATTGGCGCGCTGGCCGGCGCGGCGATCGGCGGCAGACAGGGCGCCGCGGTCGGCGCCGGAGTCGGTCTGGTGGGCGGCAGCGCCTATGGCGCAAATTCGGCCTATGCCTCGGGCTATGGCACGCAGCGCCAGTACAACCATGCCTACATCCAGTGCATGTACGTCAAGGGCCATTCGGTTCCGGTACCCGCCGGCATGACCTACCAGCCGCGGGTGATCACCAATCCGCAGAGCTGGGACATTCCACCGCCGCCTCCCGGGATGCCACCGCCCCCACCGGGCGCGCGCTAGAAGATGGAATCCCCGGCGGCGTCCGGGGATTCTGGTTTTCGGCCTCTGCGGCCGGTCGACCGCAGCAGAACAGTGCCAAATGTGTCCGAGCAATCTGATTGCTCGTGCTACGGGCAAGCTTGTTGCTTGAATTCGGGTGGCCGTTAAGCTACGCTACACGGATGATCCGGGGCTTTGGTCATGGAGGTATCGAAGCATTCTTTGCGACCGGCGCGAGGGCGGGTATCCAGCCGCATCATGCCGCGCGGCTGACGAGGCAACTGAAGCAACTGGATCGCGCCAAACGGCCAGAAGACATGAACGTGCCGGGCTGGCAGCTACATTCGCTGTCGCAGGACCTCGCAGGGCACTCGTCGGTTTGGGTCAATGGCAACTGGCGACTGACCTTTGCCCTCGAAGACGAGGATGCGGTCTTGGTCGATTATCGGGATGGCCACCAGGAGATACCCATGGGACGCATGTTCAATCCGCCGCACCCCGGCGCAACCCTCAAGGAAGACATCCTTCCGGCCTTGGGTCTGACGGTGACCGAAGCGGCGCAGCAACTCGGCGTCACACGCACGGCCTTGTCGCGCGTCCTCAATGGTCACGCGGCGATCTCACCGGAAATGGCGCGCCGTATCGAGGCCTGGCTCGGCCCCGACCGCGGCGGTCGTGCGGAATTGTGGCTGGGCATGCAGCTTGATTACGATCTATGGATCACCGAACAGAAGCCGGCCCCCGAGGTGATTCGGGCTCCGGAGTTGGCGCTTGGGTAAGTGGAGCGGGGTGCTCTGAAAGTTTGAGCCTGGCCCCTTTTGAGATGGGCGCCTTCCTGGGACGTACTACGCTGTGGACCGGTCG
>ERZ761602.5021-NODE-5021-length-16108-cov-4.873482_pt1 | contig 16108 bp, 12 predicted proteins | sample MGYA00512165_ERZ761602 | MGnify/ENA primary metagenome ERZ761602 (study PRJEB28899, sample SAMN02445085) | bioreactor sludge metagenome | biome: EBPR sludge; isolation source: Thorneside wastewater treatment plant | place: Australia: Brisbane, Thorneside...
GGCTGGAACTCGATGTGGTGGTGAGTGCAGACAGCCAGGTGGTGGTCTCGCACGAGCCCTGGATGAGCCACCTGATCTGCACCGGCCCCCGCGGCGAGGCCATCACGGAAGCCGAGGAGCGGCAGCACAACCTCTACCGCATGACGGCGGCGGAGATCCGCACCTACGACTGCGGCGGCCTCGAGCATCCCGGATTCCCGGAGCAGGAGCAGCGGCGCGCCCACAAGCCCACGCTGCGCGAGGTGGTGGAGGCGGTGGAGGAGGCTGCCCTCCTGGGCAGCGGCAGCCCCGGATTCAACATCGAGATCAAGAGCGACCCCGCCCTCTACGGCACCTATCAGCCCCCGCCGCCGGAATTGGCCCGGTTGGTCCTCGCCGCGGTGGATTCCCTCGGCATCACCGACCGCTGCATCATCCAATCGTTCGACCCTTCCGTGCTCCAAGCCGTGCATGCCGCGGAGCCCGACATCACGCTCGCCCTCCTCGTGGAGAATGCGGATGGCCTGGAGGCCAACCTGCAACGGCTGCCCTTCGACCCTGCCATCTACAGCCCGCATTTCAGCCAAGCGGACGAGGCCCTCACCCGTAAGCTGCGGGAGCGTGGCATCCAGCTGGTGGTATGGACCGTGAATGAGCCCGATGACATCCGCCGCATGGCCGCCCTCGGCGTCCAAGGCATCATCAGCGACTATCCGGACCGCGTGCTGGCCATCCTGGAGGAGGGGGATTGAGCGCGCCAGTGTGATAGTAATACTATCATATCGAACATTTTAACAACCGCATCTGTTATATCAGCTGTCGGATGCGGAACATTTGCACGCAATCCCAGCCATGGATCGACTCCTCCATATGGACGTGCAGGTACGGGAGCGCGTCTTCACCAAGGACCCCTCCTCCACCGAGCTGGGGCACCGCATCATCGGCACCAGCATCCGGCTGATCGATGAGCTGGGCTTCGAGCGCTTCACCATCGGCAAGCTGGCCCAGGCGCTGGGCACCGCTGAGACGAGCGTCTACCGCTACTTCGCCAACAAGCACCTGCTCCTCGTCTACCTCGTGGACTGGTACTGGGCGTGGCGCGAGATCAAGCTGGCATTCGACACGGCGAACATCGCCGACCCCCGGGAGCGCCTGGAGCGCGGCATCCGCAGCGTAGCGGGCGCCGTCACCGAGCGAGGCCGGCACGACTACGTCGACCTGCAGGCCCTCTACCGCATCGCCGTGAACGAGAGCGCCAAGGCCTGGTTCACCAAGGAGGTGAAGCCCGGCGACAAGGACGGCCACTTCGGCAGCTTCGTCCGGCTGAGCCACCGGCTGCGCGACCTCATCACCTCGGCCAAGCCCGGCCATCCGCAGGCGCATGACCTTGCAGCGCTCGTGCTGGAGGGCACCGGCAGCCTGCGCTTCTTCCACGAACAGCTGCCCGCGCTGTTCGGTGCACGCCCCGCCCGCAAGGAACCCTCTCCGGACCGGGTGCCCGAACTCTTCGTGCACCTGGTGTTCGCCTCCATCGATCAGAAACGCCGATGAACGCCCTCATCACGCCGTGGCAGCGGCTCACCCGCCTCCTGAAGGTGGACAAGCGCGAGATCACGCACATCTACCTGTATGCGGCGGTGGGGGGCGCCATCGGCCTCAGCCTACCGCTCGGCGTGCAGGCCATCATCAACCTCATCAGCGGCGGCCAGGTGGCCACCAGCTGGGGCGTGCTCATCGCCTTCGTGACCATCGGCGTGGGCTTCACCGGCGTGCTGCAGATCATGCAGATGGCGCTGGCCGAGAACATCCAGCAGCGGCTCTTCGCGCGCAGCGCGCTGGAGTTCGCCTACCGCCTCCCTCGCATCCGGTACGATGCCGCCCAGGGCCGTTACTTGCCCGAGCTGGTGAACCGCTTCTTCGACACCATGACCGTGCAGAAGAGCCTGGCGAAGCTGCTGCTCGACATCCCGCTGGCGCTGCTGCAGATCATGCTCTCCCTGGTGCTCCTCGCGCTCTACCACCCCTTCTTCATCGCCTTCGGCCTGCTGCTGCTGGTGCTGCTCGTGCTCATCTTCCGCTTCACCGGCCAGCGCGGCCTGGCCACCAGCATGGAGGAAAGCGCCTACAAATACAGGACCGCCTACTGGCTGGAGGAGCTCGGCCGCAGCCAGGACACCTTCAAGATGGTGGGCCGCACGCGCCTCCCCATCGACCGTGCCGACGAGCTGGTGGCCGGCTATGCGCGCGCGCGCAAGGCCCACTTCCGCGTCCTGGTGGGGCAGTATTCCGCGCTGGTGGTCTTCAAGGTGATCATCACCCTTGCGCTTCTCGCGCTCGGCGGCCTGCTGGTGATGAACGAGCAGATGAACCTAGGCCAGTTCGTGGCAGCCGAGATCGTGATCCTGATGCTGCTCAATGCGGTGGAGAAGATCATCATCAGCCTTGACCGCGTGTACGACCTGGTGACTGCGCTGGAGAAGATCGGCGCGGTCACCGATGTGGCCCTGGAGCGCTCCGGGGGGCTCACGGTGCTGGACAAGGACCCGGCGGCCGGCCTCGCCGTGGAGACCAGGGAGCTTGGCTTCCGCAGCGGCTGGAGCGGCCGCAACGTCCTGGAAGGCATCAATCTCAGCCTGGCGCCCGGCGAGAAGGTCTGCCTCAGCGGCGCCAATGGCTCGGGCAAGACCACCTTGCTCCGCATCCTGGGCGGAGGCCTGGCGCCCTCGGAGGGCAGCGTGATGCTCGATGGACACCCCATCAGCAGCCTCGACCTGGAGGATGTGCGCTCGATCATCGGGGACTGCCTGAGCGATGACGATGTGTTCACCGGGACCGTGATGGAGAACATCACCGTGGGCCGTGAATGGATCACCGAACCCGATGTGGTGGAGGCCTGCCGGGCCACCGGCCTGATGGACCAACTGGCGCTGCTGCCCAACGGCCTCCTCACGCAGCTCGACCCCGAGGGCGCACGGCTGCCCCGCAGCCTGGTGAAGCGCATCGTGCAGGCCCGCGCGATCGCCGGCCGGCCGCGCATGATCCTGCTGGAGGACAGCCTGCAGGACTGGGAGCCGCGCGAGCGCGAACAGCTCCTGGGCTGGATCAGCGCGCCCGAGCGCCCATGGACCCTCCTGGCCGTGAGCAACGACCCCTGGCTGCAGGGCCGTTGCCGGCGCGTGCTGCACCTGCGCGAGGGCCGCATCGAACCGAAGCCCTGACGCCATGCTTGACCTGAGCCCGCACAATCCCGTGCCCACGCTGGACCGCAGCACATTCGGCTGCTTCCGCGTCATCGGCATCGCCAGCGCCAACCGGCTGTTCTCCCGTTGGCTCGTCGCCGCCTGCGCCGTGGTCCTCATCGGCCTATTCCTGCCTTGGACGCAGAACATCCGCGCGCGCGGAACCGTCACCAGCCTCAGCCCCGACCAGCGGCCGCAGACCATCCACGCCATCATCCCCGGCCGCGTCGAGGAGTGGTTCGTGCAGGAAGGCCAGCTGGTGCAGAAAGGCGACACCATCCTCCGCCTCAGCGAGGTGAAGGCCGAATACTTCGACCCACTCCTGCTCGACCGCACGCAGGAGCAGATCACCGCCAAGGAGCTCACCGCGCGCAGCTACGATGAGAAGGTGCGCTCACTCGATGCGCAGATCGATGCCCTCAACGCCGCCCTGCGCGTGAAGCTCGAGCAGGCCCGCAACAAGATCCTGCAGGCCCGGCTCAAGGTGCAGAGCGACAGCATCCGCGTAATCGCCGCGGAGACCGAGATCCGCGTGGCGGAGGAGCAGCTCGAGCGCGGGGAGCAGCAGTTCACGGAGGGGCTGCTGAGCAAGGTGGAGCTCGAGCGCCGCCAGGTGGCTCAGCAGCGCGCCACGGCCACCGTCATCGATGCCCGCAACAAACTGCTGGATGCGCGCAACGAGCTGCTCAATGCGCAGCTCGACCTCGACGGCATACGCAACGACTACCGCGACAAGCTGAGCAAGGCCGAGAGCGAGAAGTTCGCCAGCCTCAGCCAGCGCTACACCACCGAAGCCGAAGTGAGCAAGATGCAGGTGGACCTGGCCAACTACACGGTGCGGGCCGGCAACTATTACGTTACGGCACCGCAGCGCGGCTACATCACCAAGGCGGTGGTGACCGGCGTGGGCGAGACGGTGAAGGAGGGCGACGAACTGGTGAGCGTGATGCCCGCGGACTTCGACCTGGCGGTTGAGCTATACGTGCGCCCCATGGACATGCCGTTGATCAACAAGGGGCAGAAGGTGCGCTTCATGTTCGACGGATGGCCGAGCATCGTCTTCAGCGGCTGGCCCAATGCGAGCTACGGCACCTTCGGGGGCCGTGTGGCCGCCGTGGACAACTTCATCAGCCCAAACGGCAAGTACCGCCTGCTGGTGGCGCCCGACCCCGATGATGAGCCCTGGCCCAAGGCCCTGCGCGTGGGCGGCGGAAGCGTGGGCTTCGCGCTCATGAGCAATGTGCCCATCTGGTATGAGCTGTGGCGGCAGATCAACGGATTCCCGCCGGACCTCTACGCGGTGCCCGAGCCGGTGAGCATGAAAGGCAAATGACCATGGCAGCGCCCTACACCCTCGGATTCGCCTTGCGCGCGCTGCTCGCACTCGGCATGGCCGGGGCGATCCGAACCGGCAGTGCGCAGACGCCCGCCACCCTTACCCGCGAGGCCTTCGTGCGGCTGGTGACCGAGAACCACCCCATGGCCCGGCAAGCCGCCCTGCGCACCGGGATGGGCGATGCGGCCGTGAGGAGCGCCCGGGGAGGATTCGACCCGGTGGCCACCGCGGCTTACCGCAGCAAGGAGTTCGAGGACAAGGAGTACTACACGCTGCTCGAAGCGGGGCTGAAAGTGCCCACCTGGTACGGCATCGACCTGCTGGCCGGCTTCGAGGATGGCGACGGCACCTTCCTGAATCCCGAGCAGCGCACCCCCGATGAAGGCCTGGTTAGAGCGGGGGTGAAGGCGTCCATCGGGCAAGGGCTGTTCATCGACCAGCGGAGGGCCGCGCTTCGCCGCGCGCAGGCCTATCAGCGCGCCACGGAGGGCGAGCGCCGTCAGCTCCTCAACAGCCTGCTGCTGCAGGCCCTTGGCGACCATACCGATTGGGTTGCCGCGCACCGCGCGCTGGAGGTGAGCGATGCAGCCGTGCGGCTGGCCGAGTTGCGCCTGGATGCCGTGCGCGGCAGCTGGCGCGGCGGCGACCGGCCGGCCATCGACACGCTGGAGGCCTACCTGCAGCTGCAGGACCGCATGATGCGCCAGCAACAGGCCGCACTCGCTGTGCGCAACGCGGCCTTGCGCCTCAGCAACCACCTCTGGGACAGCAGCCAGCGCCCGCTGGAGCTGCAGGAGTCCGTCAGGCCAGAGCCCGCAGACCTTCTCTCCCCCATCGAAACCGCCGCTTCCGACACCGCCCTGGAGGTTGCGCTCGAGAACCATCCCCTTCTCATACAGGCGTACGCCCGCCTCGATCAGCTCGAGATCGACCGCCGGCTGCGCGCGGAATACCTCAAGCCGGACCTTGATGTGAAGTACGAGTGGCTCGGCAACGGCCAAAACCTTCGCAGCGAACCGGGCTCCAGGCTCATCGGCGACGGGCAGTCCCTGGGCGTCGGATTCAGCATGCCGCTGCTGCTGCGGCGTGAGCGCGGCGAGCTCGCCCTGGCCAAGCTCCGCCTCACCGACGCCCAGCTGGGCGTGGAGCGCGACCGGCTGCTCATCCGCAACCGTGTACGCGAGCGCCTGAACGACATCAGCATCTTCCGCCAGCAAGTGGACCTCGGCGCCGCCATGGTCATCAACAACCAGCGCCTGCTCGATGGCGAGAACCAGCGCTTCAGCGTCGGCGAGAGCTCCCTCTTCCTGGTGAACGCGCGCGAGGTCCCGCTCATCGACGCGCAGCTCCGCCAAGTGGACCTCGAGGCCAGGTTGCGCAAGGCCTGGTTCGCGCTCGACCATGAGGCCGGCACGCTCTGGAGCGCTTGGGTACGCTGAGAAGAGGAACGCCATGATACACGTCACCATCCAGACCCGCACCGTGGAGGCCGCTGAACGGCTAGCGCTCATCCTCATGGACCGCCAGCTGCTGCTCTTCCCCACACTGGACACCGACCATGAGGAGCTCCTCGTCGTGGACGGCCAGCTGGTGCGCACCCGGCAACTGCTGCTGCAGGGCATGACCAAGGCCCTGCTCTACCGGCGGGTGGAAGACGCTTGCGTGCACGCGCTGGGCGATGACCTGGTGCGCATCCACGCCACCCCCATCACGCACATGGATCCCCTTGCCCAGCGGACGCTCCTGGACCAGGTGGCCAAAGCCTGAATCCATGAGACGCCTGCAACCCCTCATCCTGCTGCTGGCCATCGCCTGCGGCGCTTCGGCGCAGTTCAACAACCGGCTCGATGCCATCCAGCTCATCCAGCAAGGCGACATGCAACTGCGCCTGGGCAGCAGCGAGCAGGCGCTCCTGAGCTACACCAGCGCCATCCAGCGCGACATGGGCTTTGCCGATGCCTATATGAAGCGGGCCGCGCTCTACAACCGGCTCGGCCAGTACCAGCTGGCCATGGCCGACCTGGACCGGGCGCTGGAGCTGAACCCCTACAGCGAGTACATCTATGACCGACGGGCCAAGGTGAAGCTGCTGATGAACGACGTGAAGGGCGCCGAGGAGGACTGGAGCCGTGCCGTTGCTCTGCAGCCCTACGACGACCTGCTGCGCGAGGGCCGCGTGGATGCCTGGCTCTCAGCGGGCGAGACGGGTCGCGCCCTGGAGGAGCTCGACACGCTCCTGCTCGAGAAGCCGCACGATGTGCTCCTGCTCCTGAAGCGGACCTCTGCCCTGCTGCAGGCCGACCGCCCGGAGGATGCCCTTCGTTCGGCCGAGGAGGCGCGCCGCGTCTCGCCCCGGCTGGCCATCGTGCACGACCTGCGCGGCGTGGCCTACATGCGCATGCAGCGCTGGCTCGATGCCCTAGCCGCATTGGATAGTGCGATCCTGCTCGATCGCAACTTCGACCTTGCCTGGTACAACCGCGGACTGGTCCAGCTGCGCATGGGGCGCGACGACCTGGCCCGGGCCGACATGAACCGCGCACTGGAGCTGGCCCAGGACCGGCCGCATTTCTTCTTCCAGCGCGCCCTGATCCGCAAACGGGACGGCGATCTGGCCGGCGCCCGCGATGATTACGACCGGGCCCTGGAGCTCGCGCCGGATTACCTGGAGGCCCAGTACAACCGCGCCTTCGTGCGCAATCAGCTCGGCGATCGGGCCGGTGCCATGGCCGACGCCGAGGCCACCCTGCAGCGATCGCCGGGTGATCCCGATGCCTGGGTGCTGAAGGGCAGCCTGCACATGCTCTTCGCCGAGTATCCAGAGGCCATCGATTGCTTCGACCGGGCGCTGCTCATCCAAGGCGACCATGCGGCGAGCCTTTACAACCGCGGCTTGGCGAAGCACATGACCTACCGGCCCGAGCAAGGGTGCGACGACCTCCGCCGAAGCGCCGCGCTCGGCAACATGCGTGCCTCGGATGCCATGAGGTACTTCTGCGCCTTCTGAGGCCTACTTGAGCACGAAGCGCGCCGTGGTCCGGCTGCGCTGTTCGATGAGCACCTCACGGCCCTCGCAAAGTCGTTCCAGCGTGGCATCATCGTAGTGCCGCACCGTGACCAGCTCGCACTCCTCGTTGTAGCGCACCTCATAGTCGCGGCGCAGCTCCTCGATCAAGGAGCGGCTGCGCGGCGTGTCATCGACCACCACGCTGAAGGCCAGTGCGCTGTTCTGCATGAGGTCGATGCGCACGTTGGCCCGCGCGAACAGTCCGAAGATGTGGTGCAGGTTCTCCTCCACCACGAAGCTGAGGTCGCGCGGGGTGATGCTGACCAGCAGCTGCTTCGGCTTCACGATGAACGAGGGGATCAGTGAATCGCTCTCGCTCACATCGTTGATGATGCTGCCCGGCGCGGCCATGTCCATGAAGGAGCGCACATAGAGGGGGATGTGCTTCTGCTGCAACGGCTGAAGGGTGCGCGGGTGAATCACGCTGGCACCGAAGTAGCTCAGCTCGATGGCCTCGCGGTAGCTGATGTGGCTGAGCAGCTTGGTGTCCGGGAAGCGCTTGGGGTCGGCGTTGAACATGCCGGGCACGTCCTTCCAGATGGTAACGCTCTCCGCATCCAGCAGGTAGGCGAAGATGGCGGCGGAGAAGTCAGAGCCCTCCCGGCCCAGCGTTGTGGTGAGGCCCCCATCGGTGGCACCGATGAATCCTTGCGTGATCACAGGGAACTGCACCGGCTCCTGGCCATCGCCGCTGGAGAACTGCTCCTTCACGAGTTGAGCGCTGGTCTCCCAGTCCACGCGTGCCGATCGGTGCAGGGCATCCGTCCGCACCAGGTCACGGGCATCCATCCAGGAGCAGACCTCCAGCTCCTCGCTCAGGTAGGCGCTCACGATCTGCGTGCTCCACAATTCACCGTAGCTCACGATCTGGTCGTAATCCTGGTCGGGGCGGTCGGTGGGTGTGCCACTGAGCAGCTCCTCCAGTTCCTCGAACGACTCCAGCAGCCAGGCCTCGGCCTCGTCGAACCCGGGCACCACCTCATGCAGCACGGACACGTGCTGTTGGCGGAGCACTTCCACCTGGTCACGCACCGACTTGCCGTCCCGCCAGTCCCATACCACGCGTTCCAGCGCATTGGTGGTCTTGCCCATGGCGCTCAACACCACCAGGATGTCCTCCCCGGGGAAATGCGTCAGCACCCGCGCCACGTTGCGCACACCGGCCGCGTCCTTCACGCTGGCCCCGCCGAACTTGAAGACCTTCATGCCTCGATCAATTTCTTCATGGTATCGCGTGTCATCCGGCCATTCACCCACTGGGGATCGAACTCCGCGCCCAGCCGGGCATAGAACCGCATAGCATCCTTGTTCCAATCCAGCACCTGCCAGGTGAGGTGATGGTAGCCACGGAGCAGAGCGTCCTGCACACAGGCGCGGAACAGCTTCTCACCGACCCGCTGCCCGCGCGCTGCTTCCGTCACCACGATGTCCTCCAAGTAGCCCACCCTGCCGCGCCAGGTGGAGTAGCGCTCATAACACACCGCGATCCCCACCAACTGGCCGCTTGCAGCTCCCACCTCCGCCACCCAGCCCCACCATACGGGCTTCTCCCCGAACCCGGCATCGCGCATCTGCTCCTCCGTCACGGTCACGGCCTCCGGTTCCTTCTCGAAGGTGGCGAGCTCCCGGACCAGGGCCAGCATCTGCGGCACATCGCGGGCCTCCGCCCTGCGGATGACAACGTTCATGCAGACAAAGAAAGCAGCGCCGCATCTTTGCAGTGCATCCAGGCGGCAGCGGTCTTCTGATCATCTGATCGTCTGATCATCCGATCGACATGTCCGACATCAAGACCCTCTCCGAGTTCATCGTTGAACGCCAGGCCGATTTCCCCGGCGCATCGGGCGACCTGAGCAGCCTGCTCACCGCCTTCCGCCTCGCCGCCAAGATCGTGAACCGCGAGGTGAACAAGGCCGGACTGATGGCCGATATCCTCGGCGCGGAAGGCACCGAGAACGTGCAGGGCGAGGCCCAGCAGAAGCTCGACGTCTACGCCAACAACCTCTTCATCCGCATGATGAAGACCCAGGGTGCGGTGTGCGCGGTGGCCAGCGAGGAGAACGACGACATCGTGCACTTCGACAACGGCGGCAAGTACGTGGTGACCATGGACCCGCTCGATGGCAGCAGCAACATCGACGTGAACGTGAGCATCGGCACCATCTTCAGCATCTACAAGCGCATCAGCACCGGCCCAAAGGCCACGCTGGAGGATTTCCTGCAGCCCGGCAACGCGCAGGTGGCGGCAGGCTATATCGTGTACGGCAGCAGCACCATGCTCGTGTACAGCACCGGCCACGGCGTCAACGGCTTCACCCTCGACCCCAGCATCGGCACCTTCTGCCTAAGCTACCCGGACATGAAGACGCCCGCCGATGGGAAGATCTACTCCATCAACGAGGGCAACTGGTACGAGTTCAGCGATGGCGTGCGCAACTACATCGATGCCTGCAAGCAGAAGAAGATGAGCGCCCGCTACATCGGCAGCCTGGTGGCCGACTTCCACCGCAACCTGCTCAAGGGCGGCATCTACCTCTACCCAGGCACGCAGAAAGCCCCGAAAGGCAAGCTCCGCCTGCTGTACGAGGCGAACCCGCTCGCCTTCTTGGTGGAACAAGCCGGCGGCATGGCCACCGATGGCACCACCCGCATCCTGGACCTGCAGCCGACCGAGCTGCACCAGCGCTGCCCGCTGTACATCGGCAGCAAGAACATGGTGGAGGCGGCGATGAAGAGTTAGACCGATCGATCAGCCGCTGCCCTTCACCTGGCGCTTGTGCTCGGATCAGTGACGGTCAATTCGTGCTCCGGTACCCGGCAAGCAAGAACGCCATGACCGACCCCAAGACCCTGCTGACCTTGGTGGATGACTGGTTCCATGATCAAGGCTTCACGCAGGTGGACTTCAAGGGCCCGACCGAACGCATCACCACGTTCAACAGGGGTCACACGTTGGTGTTCAAGCTTCATCAGCGGCAAGGCCATGCCACCTACTACAAGGAAGCCTCAGGTGGTTCGCTCATCGTTTTCGAGGTATCCGCAAGGGAAGGCAGAGTGAGTTACACAGGCTATTGCCCGCTCCTGCTCTTCGGCATCTGGATGCGGAAACTGTCCTTCAGGCCGGATGCTGGAAAGCTGGCGAGCTACCGGAAGGAGGGGTTTCTTCTTGCGCTGCGTTTCAAGCGGATGCTCCAGGAGCATACACTCTGATTGAGCACGCATGCAGGGATACTACTGTCCATCACGGGCACGGAAACGTCAGTCCTGAGGAGGCCGCGATGAAAGCCTGCTCAGGTGGCCGACCCGTGCGAGGCACACCCTTGAGCCGGGCAGGTGAGGCCGGCAACGACAATGGATCAGATCAACTCGACCAGCTCACCCAAATGGCCCTGCATCGCCTTCCGGGCCCGGTACAGATAGACCTTCACTTTCGTCATGTCCAGTCCCGTCATCTCCACGATATCGCCGTAGGAGCGGCCTTCCAGGTCACGAAGGAGCACCAGAGAGCGCTGCAAAGGGCTCAGCTTGGCCAATGCGCCATCGATGCGGTCCTTGAGCCCGGCAGCGGGCTGATGAGCGGTCCGCACGTCATCATGCCAATTCTCGTAACGGGTCAGGTACTTCCGCCTGCGCGATCGGTCGACGAGCAGGTTGTGCGCCGTGGCGTAGAGATAGCTCCGCGCTCCCGCGACAGCAACACGGTCCAACCGCATCCACAGCCGCAGGAAGCACTCCTGGACGATGTCCTTGGCCTCGTCCCGGTCGCGCAGGTGCTTCACCACGTAGCGGTACAGAGCATCCGAATGATCGTCCACGGCGCGGTTGTAGGCTTGGATGTCCATGACGACGGGGGCGCTTGTTCCATGCCCCTCCATGCGGGTGGCCGCGACCACGCCCATGCAGGCGGGCTTGGCCGGCTCGGCGATCCCGGTCCTCACATCGCTGTGGGTGACCCGGAGATGCGGGGCGGGGGCGACTTGGCCTTGCCGCATTTGCAGCGAGGTGCAGCGTGCGTGATGGAGGGAAGTGTTCATGGCCGTTGGTTCCTGGGCCAAAGGGACACCGGTCGCCTTCATTATCCATGGTGAAATGACATGAACTGGAAGGAATGGTGCATGGACCGGAGAAGGCGCCAAGGCGGCCATCCCCCAGGACCAGCCCTAACTTTGCGACCTTCCCGGACCCGATGCCCGCACCATGCGGCACCGGGTTTCGGGCTTTTCACCGTTCATGTCCATCACCTCCCTCCCCGACCTCCTCTCCCTCTACCGCTCAGACGCCCGCGTCTCTCGCGTGGCCGATGCCCTGCGCGAGAAGGCCGCCCGCGTGCAGATCGCCGGCACCATCGGTTCGTCGCAAGCCTTCAATGCCAACGCCGTGATCGAACAGCGCGGCGGCGTGCATGTGTTCGTGCTCACCGACCGCGAGGAGGCTGCGTACTTCCTCAATGACCTCGAAGCGCTGCGCGGGAAGGACAAGGACGGGCGCCATGCGAAGAAGGAGGAGGACCTGTTCTTCTACCCCGCACCCTCACGCTCGGCCTACGATCCCGAAGGACACCATGACGGCGAGCGGGTGACTCGCACGGAGGTGCTCGAGGCATTGATGAAGGTGAATAGTGAATGGCGAATGGCGAATGGCGCGGATGCGCATTCCCCATTCACCAACTCCCATTCACCATTCACCAACAAACTCATCATCGTCACCTACCCCGATGCCCTCATCCCCCTCGTGATCGGCAAGGAGGAGATGGCGAAGAACACGCTCACCGTCAAGCGCAATGAGGAGTTGCCCATCGACACGCTCCAGGAATGGCTAGAGGAGACCGGCTTCGCCCGCGTGGAGTTCGTGTACGAGCCGGGGCAGTACAGCATCCGCGGCGGCATCGTGGACGTGTTCAGCTACGGCAGCGACAAGCCCTACCGCATCGAGCTCTATGGCGACACCGTGGAGAGCGTGCGCCGATTCGACCCGCAGGACCAGCTTACCGTGGAGCGCCTGTCCGAGGCCGTGATCGTACCCGACCTGCAGGACGAGGATGCCGCACGCCAGCAGACCTTCTTCGCCCAATTGCCCGAAGACACCGTGCTCTGGCTACGCGACCTCCAGGCCATCGGCGATGCGGCCAAGAAGCAGCTGAAGCTCCTCGCCGAGTCCTACGAGCGACTTCCCGACAAGGACAAGCACCCCACCCCGGAAGAACTGCTCGCCACCGACACGGAGCTGATCAAGGGGACGCTGGGGTTCAGGAAGGTTTTCTGGGCTGCGGGCCATGGGCTGCGGGCCTCGGGCTCAAGCACGGTCGAGCCCGAGGCCCGTGGCCCACAGCCCGGGGCCATGAACTCGCAGCCCGGGGCCGAGCTCATCGACTTCCAACAACGCCCCCAACCCAGCTTCGCCAAGGAGTTCAAGGTGCTCAGCGGCGACCTGCACAACAAGCAGAACGCGGGCTACACCAACCTCATCGCCTGCAACAGCGCGAAGCAGAGCGAACGCCTCTACGCCATCTTCAACGACATGGAGCACGAGGTGGCCTTCACGCCTCTTGTTCTGGATCTGCACGAGGGCTTCATCGACCCCGAGCTGAAGCTGGCGCTCTACACCGACCATCAGATCTTCGAACGCTACCACCGGTTCCGGCTGAAGGAGGGCTTCCGCAAGAACGCGCAGGCCCTCACGCTGAAGGAGCTTACCCAGCTCAAGCCCGGCGACCTGGTGGTGCACATCGACCACGGCATCGGCGTGTTCAGCGGCCTGGAGACCATCGACGCCGGCGGCAGCAAGCAGGAGGCCATCCGCCTGAAGTACCGCGATAACGACATCCTCTACGTGGGCATCCACAGCCTGCACCGCGTGAGCAAGTACAGCGGCGAGGAGGGCGGCAAGGCGCCCAACATCAGCAAGCTCGGCACACCCGCGTGGAAGAACCTGAAGGAGAAGACCAAGGCCAAGGTGAAGGCCCTCGCCTTCGACCTGATCAAGCTCTACGCGCAGCGCAAGAGCAAGCCGGGCTTCGCGTACCAGCCTGACAACTACCTGCAGCACGAGCTGGAGGCCAGCTTCATCTACGAGGACACGCCCGACCAGCTGAAGGCCACGCAGGACGTGAAGCGCGACATGGAGAAGCCCACGCCCATGGACCGACTGGTCTGCGGCGATGTGGGCTTCGGCAAGACGGAAGTGGCGATCCGCGCGGCGTTCAAGGCGGCGTGCGACGGCAAGCAGGTGGCGGTGCTCGTGCCCACCACCATCCTCGCGCTGCAGCACTGGAAGAGCTTCTCGGCGCGCATGAAGGGCCTGCCCGTGCGCGTGGACTACATCAACCGCTTCCGCAGCAGCGCGCAGCAGACACAGATCCTCAAGGACCTCAAGGAAGGGAAGATCGACATCCTCATCGGCACGCACCGGCTGGTGAGCAAGGACGTGGTGTGGAAGGACCTCGGGCTGATGATCATCGATGAGGAACAGAAGTTCGGCGTGAACGTGAAGGACAAGCTGAAGACCCTGCGCGCCACGGTGGACACGCTCACGCTCACCGCCACACCGATCCCGCGCACGCTGCAGTTCAGCCTCATGGGCGCACGCGACCTCAGCATCATCAGCACGCCCCCGCCCAACCGCTACCCGGTGAGCACGATGCTGCAGCCCTACGACGAGGTCACGATCCGAGGCGCCATCGAGTACGAACTCAGCCGCGGCGGCCAGGTGTACTTCCTGCACGACAAGGTGAAGAACATCGAGCACATCGCCGACATGATCCGCAAGTTGGTGCCGGGCTGCCGCGTGGGCGTGGGCCACGGTCAGCTCGAAGGCCACAAGCTGGAGGAGGTGATGCTCGACTTCATCGAGGGCAACACCGACGTGCTCGTGTGCACCACCATCGTGGAGAACGGCCTCGACATCCCGAACGCGAACACGATCATCGTGAACGAGGCGCAGAATTTTGGCCTCAGCGACCTCCACCAACTGAGGGGCCGGGTAGGTCGGAGCAACAAGAAGGCCTACTGCTACCTGCTGGCGCCGAGCCCGCACCTGCTGCCCGACCTGAGCCGCAAGCGCCTGCAGGCCATCGAGCAGTTCAGCGACCTGGGCAGCGGCATCCACATCGCCATGAAGGACCTCGACATCCGCGGAGCGGGCGACCTGCTCGGCGCGGAGCAGAGCGGCTTCATCAACGACATCGGCTTCGAGACCTACCACAAGATCCTGGAGGAGGCCGTGCGCGAGCTGAAGGACGAGCACTTCAAGGAGCTCTTCGCCGATGCGCAGGAAGGCAGCCACGCCCTCGCCCGTGGCTCACGCCGCGACCAGAGCGACGACTGCATCATCGAGACCGACCTCACCATGCTGATCCCCAACAGCTACGTGAGCGAGACCGCCGAACGCCTCGCGCTCTACCGCCGCCTCGACGACATCAAGGACGAGGCCGAGCTGCAGAAGTTCACCGCCGAGGTCACCGACCGCTTCGGACCCATCCCGCCGCTGGTGAACGAGCTGCTTGAAGGCATCCGCCTGCGCTGGCTGGGACAACGCATGGGCCTTGAGAAGATGGTGCTGAAGAAAGGCACGCTCATCGGCACCTTCATCGCGGACCAGAAGCACCCCTTCTTCGAGGGCGATGGCTTCAACGCGGTGCTGCGGGCGGTGCAGGCGCAACCCAGGAGATTCAAGGTGTACGAGAAGGCAGGGACCTTGCGGATCAGCGTGCAGGATGTGAAGAACGTGCACGCGGCGAAGGAGGCGATGGTGGGGGTGGTGGGCACCCAGGTGCCTGCTTGAGCTTTCCGCCTGGGATGGACGAGCCCACCGATCCATGAGCGGGGATGGACCGAGGCCGGGCTGCTCAACCTTTGACGGATCATGAAAGCCGCCATCGCCACCGCCTACGGAGGTCCCGACGTGATCCGCATCGCCGAGGTGCCCACGCCTTCGCCGAAGCAGAACGAAGTGCTCATCCGCATCCATGCCTCGGCGGTGAACGCGGCGGACTGGCGGCTGCGCAGCGCCAACCCCTGGTTCGTGCGGCTGGTCTTCGGGCTGACCAAGCCGCGCAAGCCAATCCTGGGCGTGGTGTTCGCCGGTGAAGTGGTGGAGACCGGTTCTGCCGTGACCAAGTACAAGAAGGGCGACCGGCTCTTCGGGTGGACGAGTATCATGGGGCTGGGCGGCCACGCGGAGTACATCGCGCTGAAGGAGAACGGTGCCTTCGCCCGCATGCCGGATGCCATGTCCTATACCGATGCCGCCGCCATCCCCTTCGGCTTCGGTACCGCGCTGTACTTCCTGCGCAAGGCCAACGTGGAAAGAGGGCAACGCGTACTGATCTACGGCGCCTCGGGTGCGGTGGGCAGCGCTGCTGTACAGTTGGCACGGGTCATGGGCGCGGAGGTGACCGGCGTGTGCAGCACATCGAAGGTCGAGTGGGTGCGGTCGCTCGGGGCGACGGACGTCATCGACTATACACGGGAGGAGTTGTCGGCCCGCCAG
>ERZ761602.5022-NODE-5022-length-16106-cov-357.817644_pt1 | contig 16106 bp, 18 predicted proteins | sample MGYA00512165_ERZ761602 | MGnify/ENA primary metagenome ERZ761602 (study PRJEB28899, sample SAMN02445085) | bioreactor sludge metagenome | biome: EBPR sludge; isolation source: Thorneside wastewater treatment plant | place: Australia: Brisbane, Thorneside...
GCGGCTTGGTGGCCAGCGTGCCGGCGGCAAACGCCGCCGACTGCGTCGCGGCCCTGCGTCGTCTGGGCTAGACACGGACCGTCAGCATCGGCCACGTTCTGCCGGCCGGTGAGGAGATGGAACCGATTCATCTGCGCACCTGACGCAGATGCTTGACCGTGATTGCTGCGGCCACCTATACTGGCCGCGAGTGAATTCCCGCCCGTTCCCTTGATCGTGACGCCATGCAGTCAGCCGCATTGATCGAGTCGCTGCGCCAGTTTTTCGCCAGCCGGGGTGAGGATCTGGCGTGCGTGTATCTCTTCGGCAGCCAGGCGCGTGGTACCGCCGGTCCGGCCAGCGACGTTGACCTTGGCGTGTTGCTTGTCGGCGATCCCCCGAGAACCCTCGAAGGGCTGGGTATCGACCTTGCCGCCGATCTGGAAGCAGCAATCGGTCGCCACGTCGATCTCGTCGTGCTCAACCGCGCACCGGCAGACCTGATCCATCGCGTGTTGCGCAATGGCGTCCTGGTTTGCGAACGCGACCGCTCGGCGCGAATCCGTTTCGAGGTTCAGGCACGCAATGCGTACTTCGATCTCCTGCCGTATTTGCGCGAGTACAGGCAAGCCGCGCGACAGCCACTGCGATGACCGACATCGACCTCGTCGAGAAGAAACTCGCTTTCATCGAGACCTGTGTGCGCGAGTTGCGCGATCTGTGCCAGCCGGAGCGCATTCCGGTCGACATTCGCGAGGAACGATTTGCCGCCCACACGCTGCAGATCGCGATTCAAGCCGCGCAGGACATCGCTTCGCACATCGTTTCCGAGGGCCGCCTGGGAGAGCCGGAAAGCAACCGCGACCTATTCGCGCTGCTGTGTGCGGACGGCTGGATCGAACCTGAACTGTCGGTGGTGATCCAGAGAATGATCGGCTTCCGCAATGTCGTGGTGCACGGCTATCAGCATCTGGACCAGGCGATCGTGGTCGACGTCGTGCGCAATCGTCTCGGCGACTTGCTCGCCTTTTGCAGCGCGATTCGCGCGCGGTTGGATGCGACTCAGGGCGCGGGACGCTGATTCCGTGCCCGTCGGATAGGGCTGCTGGTCGTCCTGAATTCTTGTGTTGTCTGTTCAACCGGCGTTGGGAAAAGCGGCATCAATGCGATCAAGCAGCTTGCACAGGAGCTGATGAATACCGCCGAGCAGCGTCGCCATGAACTTGTCGCCTGGCGCGACCGCGCGTCGGCGCAGGCGGGAATGCACTCGGCCAGGGTGCACTGACCCTCGTAGACCAACCGCGCATGGAGATTCGCCCACTGACCGTTCTGGCAGGTGCCAAGAGCGGCGGCAAGTCGTGCGATCGCATGTCCGGCGGCCAGTGGCAGCGCGTTGGCATTGCCCGCGCAAGGCGGCGAAAGCCAGCCTACTCCTCATCATCGCCCGCGCCATCGCGGCGCGGGACGGTTTGCGGATCGCAGGTGATCGGACGGTAGATCTCGACCCGGTCGCCCGGTCGGAGGGGCGTGTCGAGTTTCACCAGGCGGCCGAAGACGCCCACCTTCTGCGTTTGCAGGTCGATGGTGGGAAACGATTTGAGGATGCCCGAGCGGTCGATCACCTGGCGCACGGTCGACTCGTCAGGCACCTCGATGGTCAGCCAGATCTGCTGCCCGGCTTCGGAATAGGCGACACCCACCTGCATGGCAAAGGCCCTCTCGCGTCAGACAACAGGATCGGGAGAGAGCGGAGCCGGCGTGACGGTGCCGTTCGCTTCGCGCGCGCTCAACTCGAGCGCCCGCTTGCCGGCCAGCAACAGGCCGAGGACGAGAAAGCCGCCCGGCGGCAGAATCATCAGCAGGAAGCCGCCGTAGCCGGGGATGACCGTCAGCTCGATGGCGCGGAACGTCGGTCCCAACAGCAGGCTCGCCTGCGCGAACACGGTACCGCTGCCGAGCAGCTCGCGGATCAGGCCGATCAAGGTCAGGGCGCCGGTAAAGCCCAGGCCCATGGCCAGGCCGTCGGCGGCCGACGCGGTGACGCTGTTCTTCGAGGCAAAGGCTTCGGCGCGGCCCAGGATGGCGCAGTTCACCACGATCAGGGCGATGAACAGCCCAAGCACCTTGTACAGGTCGTGCAACCAGGCGTTTAGCCCGAGATCGACGAGCGTCACCAGCGTCGCGATCACGACGACGAAGATCGGGATGCGCACCTGCGGACTCACCAGCGAGCGGATCGACGCCACCAGAACATTCGACGTGATCAGCACCGCCGTCGTCGCCAGGCCCATGCCGAGGCCATTGGTGCCGCTGGTGGTGACGGCCATCGCCGGACAGAGGGCGAGCATCTGGGCGAAGACGACGTTCTGCAGCCAGAGACCGTCCTTCAGCGTCTGAACGAGTCTTTTCACGGGCTCTTGCCTCCCTGCAGGATTTCCGCGCGGTGCGCGGCGAAGAAGTCGAGTCCCTCCTTGACCGCCTTGACGACGGCGCGCGGCGTGATGGTGGCGCCGGCCATCTGATCGAAGACGCCGCCATCCTTCTTCACCGCCCACTTCTCTGCTGGCAGTGTTGCCAGCGACAGGCCGTTGAACGACAGAATCCACGGCGACTTCGCGAGATCGATCTTGTCGCCGAGACCGGGGGTTTCGTTGTGCTTGAGGACACGTGCGCCGAGCAGCACGCCGGCGCGGTCGATGCCGACCAGCACCAGCACATCGCCGGCGTAGCCGCGCGCCGAGGTCTGGAAAATGGCCGCGGCGACCTCGCCCTGGCGGCGGGCGAGGTAGACCCGCTTGCTGGTCCCGTCGCCGTTGCCGATCTCCAGCGTGTCGGCCAGCAGGTCGTTGTCGGCGAATCGCTCCGGCAGAACCTGCGCCAGTGAGGCCTGTAGATCGCGCGCTTCGGCGGCGACGATCCGCTCACGCGTGCCGCTGACGGCAAAGGCCAGGGCAGCGCTGGCGAGCAGCGCGATCACGCCGAGGGAAACCCCCTGATAGGCCAGGCGGTCGCGCAGCGCCGCGATGACGCGCTTCACGACTCGATCTCCAGCGGCGTGCCGCGCCGGTCACGACCATAGATGCGCGGCTTGACGTAGCGGTCGATCACCGGCGTCAGCGCGTTCATCAACAGCACCGCGAAGGCGACGCCTTCGGGATATCCGCCCCAGGTGCGGATGACGTAGGTCAGGAAACCGACACCGGCGCCGAAAAGGAGTTGGCCGACGGCAGTGTTGGGCGAGGTGACGTAGTCGGTGGCAATGAAGAAGGCCCCCAGCATGGTGGCGCCCGACAGCAGATGGGTGCTGACCGACAGGTAGCGAGCCGGGTCCAGGCCGTGCATCAACGATGCGAACAGGGCGATCGTCGCCAGCATGGCGAAGGGAATGTGCCAGCTAATGAGGCGCAAGCCGAGCAACAGCAGGCCGCCAGCAGCAATCAGCAGTGACGCGGTTTCGCCGAGGCTGCCGGCGCGTTCGCCCAGCAGGTTGATCGTTGGCGCCTGCGCTGCGGCCAGCGACTGCAACAGATCGACGCCGCGCGACAGTTCGCTGCGGGCGTAACCGAAAAGGGTCGCGCTGCTCATCGCGTCGAGCGTTGCCGGCGGTGTGCCGAAGGTGATCCGCAGACCATCGACGAATCCCGGTGCGTTCGCCGAGAGCAACGGCAGGGGCGCCGTCCACAGCGTCATCGGCACCGGGAAGGAGATCAGAAGCATCACCCGCGCCACCATCGCCGGATTGAAGAGATTCTGCCCGAGGCCGCCAAAGACCTGCTTGCCGATGACGGTGGCGAACAGCCCACCGACCACGCCCACCCACCACGGCGCCCAGGGGGGCAGCGAGAGCGCCAGCAGCCAGCCGGTGAGCAGGGCCGAAGCATCGCACAGCGACGGCAGGACCGGTTGCCGTCGCAGGCGCAGGCAGAGCGCTTCGCCGACGATCGCCGAAGCGGTCGTGAGCCACCACAGATGAATGGCTGGCCAGCCGTACAGCCAGAAGCCGAACAGCGTTGCCGGCAGGAGTGCGGCGCAAACCCACAGCATGACGCGGGTGACGTTGGTGCCGGCCGTCGCGTGCGGCGCTGCGACTGGGCCAGCCGGGCGTGGCGGAATCATGTCGCTGCTTCGCTGGTGGTGTCGGCGATGCGCATCGACAGCGGGCGGCTGCCGCCTTCGGCGGCGGCCTTGGCGGCATCGCGCTCTGCCTTGCGTCTGGCGCTGGCGGCGGCCTTCTCCCGCGCCTCGCGGGCCAGGCGCGCGGCGCGGTCTTCGGCCAGGCGTCGCGTCGCGTCGTTGCGCAGCCGGCTGCGCTCGCGCGCCGACAGTTCGCCCTTGGCGTGACTGAAGAACTGCACCAGCGGGATATGTGCGGGGCAGACATAGGCACAGCAGCCACAGCTGATGCAGTCCGACAGTCCGAAGCTGGCAGCGCTGTCGAGGTCGCCGACGCCAATGCGGCTGGCCATCTCCAGTGGCAGCAGACCCATCGGGCACGCCCGCGTGCAACTGCCGCAGCGGATGCAGGGGCCGGCCGTCAGCGTCCGCGCTTCGGCGGCGTCGAAGGCGAGGATGCCCGACGCCCCCTTGACGATGGGTACCCGGGCGTGCGGCAGGACGATGCCCATCATCGGTCCGCCGAGCACCAGCCGCGCCGGCCGGCCGCTGACGCCGGCAAAGCGCAGGAGATCGACCACCGGCGTGCCGATCGGCGCCAGCACGTTGCCGGGCCGCGTCAGGGCACCGCCGTTCAGCGTGACGATGCGCTCGACCAGCGGCTCGCCGCGGCGCAGGGCGCGGTGCACGGCGGCACAGGTCGACACGTTGTGCACCAGCACGCCGACCTCGGCGGCACGCGCATCGGCCGGGACCTCCTTGCCGGTCAGGGTCTGGATCAGTTGCTTGTCCGACCCCATCGGATAGCGCGCTGGCACCACCCGCAGCTGCACATTGCCGAAAGCTGCGGCGGCCGCCCGCATCGCGGCGATCGCCTGCGGCTTGTTGTCCTCGATGCCAATCAGGGCCTCGCGGGCGCCAATGGCGTGCATCACGATGCGCAGACCGTCGACGACTTCGGCGGCACGATCACGCATGATCCGATCGTCCGATGACAGGTACGGTTCGCATTCGCCGCCGTTCACGATCAGCGTGCCGACCTGCAGGCGGCGGCCCAGGTTGAACTTGACTGCCGCCGGGAAGGTGGCGCCACCGAGTCCGACGACGCCAGCCGCCGCCGTTCGCCGGGAAATTTCCTCGGGTGCCAGCGCGAACGGGTCGGCCACCGGCAGGCGTTCGCACCAGGCGTCGGCGCCGTCGGCGGTGATCGTGATCGCCAGCTGCGGGAGACCGGAGGGATGTGGTGCGGTGATCTCGCCGATCGCGCTGATCCAGCCCGAGGTGGGCGCATGCACCGGCGCCGAGATGTTGCCGTTCGGCTCGGCAATCAGATCGCCCTTCAAGACACGTTCTCCGACCAGTACCACCGGCCGCGCCGGATTTCCGACGTGCTGCTGCAACGGCACGTAGAGCACTTCCGGCAACGGCAGCGAGCGCAGTGGCGCGTCTGCCGCAGGCCGCTTGTGATCGTCCGGATGGACACCCCAATGCGGGTGGCGGCCGAGAATCTTTTCCAGGATGCGCACGTCGTGCCTCGTTGTCGGTCGCTGACAGTCGATCGCCGGCTAGGCGGTGAGCGCCGCGGGCGTCGCTGCCGGCTTCGGCCATACCCAGTGCTGCACGGTGACCGGCAGTGTCTGCAGCAGCAGCGCTTCGGTCGGGCAGCGGTCGATGCAGCTGCCGCAGCCGGTGCACGCTTCGCGAATCACGTTGTGAATCTGCTTCGCTGCGCCGACGATGGCATCCGTCGGACAGACCTTGCTGCAACGGCAACAGCCGATGCAGATCTCTTCGGCGACGCGGGCGACCTGCGGCCCGCGGTCGACGACGGCATCGAGGTCGATGCTGATTCCAAGCTTGGCCGCCAGCGCCTTCGCCAGCGCCTTGCCGCCCGGTGGGCAGAGCGTGACCGGGGCGCTCCCCTCGGCGATGGCCGCCGCCGCGCGCGGGCAACCGGCAAAGCCGCACTGACCGCAGTTCGAACCAGGCATCAGGGCTTCGATCTCGGCGGCGAGCGGGCTGCCTTCGACGTGAAAGTACTTCGCCGCCACGCCGAGGGCGAGTCCAAGGAGGGTGCCCAGAACGGTCAGGGACAGAATGGCGAGCCACATGGCGACGACTCCTGTGAAAAACTGAGGCCGGCAAAGCCCATGAATGCCAGTGACAGCAGGCTGGCGAGGATGAAACTCACCGGTGCGCCGGAAAAGGGAGCCGGCACCCGCGCCAGCGCCAGGCGTTCGCGCAGGCCGGCAAAGACCAGCAGCACCAGGGTGAAGCCGAGGGCAGAACCGAAGCCGTAAACCAGGCTCTGGACGAAGCCCATCTTCTCCTGTGCGGTGAGCAACGCCACGCCGAGGACCGCGCAGTTGGTGGTGATCAGCGGCAGATAGATGCCCAGTGCCTGATACAGCGCCGGAGCCGATCTCCTGACGACCATCTCGACGAACTGTACGGTCGCCGCGATGACGAGGATGAAGCTCAGAATGCGCAGGTAGCCGAGGTCAAAGGGCATCAGCAACCAGTGCTCGAGCATCCAGGTGGCGGCGCAGGCCAGGGTGATGACGAAGGTCGTGGCGAGGCCCATCCCGAGCGCGCTGTCCATGTTTCGCGAGACCCCCATGAAGGGGCACAGTCCGAGAAACTTCACCAGCACGACGTTGTTGACCAGGGCGGTCGCGAGCAGCAGCAGGAAATGGGCGGTCATTGTCGGCAAGCTCCTTGAGAATGGTTGCGCACGAACCGTGCCACTGATTGCGGCACGGCACACCAAAGCCGTGCCGGCGTTGCCAAGTGCGCACCACCATGGCGTTTTTCTCTCTCCTGCGAGCCCCGGCGAGCTGTGCGCGGCAGCCGCCACCGATGTCGCAAATCCGACAAATCGCCATGAATGCAACCAGAAAGGGCCGGCGAATCAAGGGCGGCACGAAAAGTGCTCGGCATTTACCAAACACTTCGAAAGGGAGGCACGCGATGACCAGCAATCAGTTCCAGGCAGCGACCGACGGCGCGCCGCGGGCGGCGGAGGTGCTGCTGCCGAGCGTCCATCCACAGGTCTTCCAGCAGACGGTCAATCAGGCGGACATGGCGATCTCGATCACCGATGGGCAGGGCAACATCCTTTACGTCAACCCAGCTTTCACCCGCGTCACGGGCTACGCGAGCGACGAGGCTGTGGGCCGCAACCAGTCGATCGTCTCCAACCACAGCATGCCGCGTGATTTCTATCGCGCCCTTTGGCAAACGATCTCGCATGGCGAACCCTGGAGTGGGCACCTGGTCAATCGGCGCAAGGACGGCAGCAAGTATCTTGCCGAACTGAGCATCTCGCCGGTGCTCAATGCCAGCGGCGAGGTCCTCAACTATCTCGGCATGCATCGCGACATCACCGATCTCCACCGCCTGGAGTCCCAGGTACGGAATCAGAAGGCGCTGATCGAGTCGGTTGTCGACGCCGCACCGATGGTCATAGCGCTGCTCGACGCCGACGACCGCGTCGTCCTCGACAATCATGAGTACAAGAAGCTTCAGGCCGACCTGGGAATGGCAGAGCCGGCACCGATGCTCATGTCGTCGGTGCGCGCCAGCCTCGAGCCGGAGGCGGGACGCGGCCGCCGCCCGTCCGGCTACCTCTTTCTCGATCGCGAAGTGCGCCTCGATCCTCCTGGCGGTCGCCCACCGCGCTGGTTTTCGTGCTCGGGAAGCCGCGTGCGCGAGGACGACACCTCTGCCGATGCCTTTCTCGCCGGTCAGGGGCGCGACTACCTGCTGCTGGTGGCGAAGGAGATCACGAGCCTGCGCACGCAGCAGGAGAAGGTGCGCGTCGCCGCACTGCAGGCGGTGATGGCCGACGAGGATCGCGCGTCGGGCTTGCGCGAGAGCCTCGCGGCGGCGATCTTCCGGCTCGAGGGGCCGCTCAACATGATGGCCTCCGTGGTCGGCATGCTGGCGCGGCGCCAGGGCGGGACGGACCCGATGTCGGCCGCTCTCGCGGAGGCCATTGCCACCGGCCAGCAGGCGCTCGCGGATCTGCGTTCGATGATCCCCGCCAAGACTCGCGAGCCGCTCGGCGCGGTCAACCTCAACGAACTGCTGCGCGACGTGCTCGACCTGTCCACCGGCCGCCTGCTCGCCGCCGGCATCACGGTGATCTGGCAACCGCAGGCGATGTTGCCGGCGCTGCTGGGCGCGCCGAACAGGCTGCGCTCGCTGTTCAAGGCGCTGATCGACAATGCCATCGAGGCGATGAACACCCGTGGCTGCCGTGAGCGCGAGCTGACGGTGGCCAGCCGGGCGCGTCTCGGTGGCATTGAAGTGGATATCGCAGATAGCGGGCCGGGTATCGACCGAGCCCAGTTGCTGAAGGTGTTCGAGCCGTTCCACACCACCAAACGCGGAGGCGGCCATCTCGGCACCGGCCTGTCGGCGGCGCAGCAGGTCGCCGCCGAGCATGGCGGCTTCCTCGAGATCGAGCCGACGACGACTCGCGGCTGCCGCGTGCGCGTGTTGCTGCCGCTGCACCGACGACCATGAACGATCATTCAGCATCCCTGCTGCAGTCCCAGTTTGCGATCCTCGCGCGCGTCGGACAGTTGTTGGCGCGCTCGCTCGATGCGCCGCAGACCCTGCGCGAAGTGCTGCGCACACTGGAGATCAGTGGTCACTTGAGTCGCGGCCTGATCGCCGTGGCCCGTCCCGAGAGCGGCGACCTGAGCGTGCACGCCGTGCATGGTCTCGATCACGATGATTTCCAGGCCGTCTGCTACCGGGCGGGCGAGGGTCTGCTCGGCCGCATCGTCGAGACCGGCAGGTCTTGTGCGATCGCACAGGTGGGCGAGGATCCGTGCTTCCTGAACCGGCTCGGCCTGTATGAGCGCGAACTGCCATTCATTGCCGTCCCGATTCGTCTCGGCGGCACGCTGCTGGGTGTGCTGGCGGTGCAGCCCGATGCGCCGGACGACGGCTTGCTCGACGAGCGGGTCCGCTTCGTCGAGCTGATCGCGGATCTGATCGCCCAGAACGTCCGGCTGTCGCTCGACGTCAGACAGGAGGGCCGTCCGCTCGACGAGGAGCGCGATCCGCAGCGCCGCGCCCTGCGCCACCGTCCCGGCTTCGGCAATCTCGTTGGCCATTCGCCGGCCATGATGCGCGTCTTCGACCAGGTCCGCATGGTGGCCAAGTGGTCCACGACGGTCCTGATCCGCGGCGAGACCGGTACGGGCAAAGAGCTGATCGCCAACGCCATCCACTACAACTCGCCACGGGCACGCGGCCCCTACGTGCGTCTCAACTGTGCTTCCTTGCCGGAGAACCTGCTGGAGTCGGAACTTTTCGGGCACGAGAAGGGTGCCTTCACCGGCGCCGTGAGTTCGCGCAAGGGGCGCTTCGAGATGGCCGATGGCGGCACGCTGTTTCTCGACGAGATCGGCGACGTCTCACCCGCCTTTCAGGCAAAGCTGTTGCGCGTGCTGCAGGAGGGCGAACTCGAACGGGTTGGCGGCGGTCGGACACTGAAGCTCGACGTGCGGCTGCTTGCCGCCACGCACCGCGACCTCGAAGCGGCGGTCGATGGTGGTCACTTCCGCGAGGACCTGTACTACCGTCTCAACGTGATGCCCATCGTGTTGCCGCCGCTGCGCGAACGTCTCGAGGACCTGCCGAAGATCGCCAAGCACCTGCTCGACCGTCTCGGTGGCCTGCAACGCCGGCCGCTGCGTCTCAGCGCCGGCGCACAGCGGCGCCTGGCGCAGCACCACTGGCCAGGCAACGTGCGGGAGCTGGAAAACTGCCTCGAGCGTGCCGCCGTGATGTCGGAAAGCGGCGAAATCGACGCCGAGCTGATCCGTATCGACAGGGTGCGCGAGCGCAGCGGCAGACGCCCGACTGGCGCGGCGCCGGCGCCTGTGCCCAGTCACCCGGGCAGCACCGTCACGCTACCGAGTGCCGGCGCCCAGGCGGCCGCTGGGGCCGACGACAGCGAGCCCACCGCCGAACCCAGCGAACGCGAGCGCGTGATCGCTGCCCTCGAACGCGCCGGCTGGGTGCAGGCACGCGCCGCCCGCCTGCTCGGCATGACGCCGCGGCAGATCGCCTACCGGGTGCAGATCCTCAACATCGAGATGAAGCAGATCTGATCTCGCGGCCACATTTCGTTCATGTTATGGAAGTCGCCGCGTAACGGGCGGACAACCGCGCTCTGTCCCCGACTGCTTCGCTAAAGTGGCTAGCCAAGTAGGTACGCATTGCGTACCTACTTGGGGCTTTTCCCGCAGGGGAATCTCCGACATTGTGGAGCAGCCACCCCACTCGCATTTCGGGGGCAGCGCATTTGGGGAAAGCAGAGTTAAAAGGGGACGGACCAGGTTTTCCCCTCCGCCAGCCTCCATCCAATCCCTGGCAACAACACTGGCCTGACACACTCTCCTACCCGTGGCCCTGCGATCGATAGATAGCTTCCACCCACCGGATCGCGGCAAACAAGCAATTCATTGCCCGTCAGGTCAAGCAGCCAGACTTCCGGGATGCCGTGACGCGCGTACAGGTCAAGTTTCACGCCGCGATCATAGTCGGCGGATGAACTGGCGACCTCGACCACCAACAGAATATCCTCTGGGCCGGGAAGGCGCTCCATGTAGTCTCCGGGCTTGAGCAGGGCCAGATCGGGCTGCGGTTCGGAGCGATCATCCAGGCGGATCGGATTTTGCGTGCTGACCAAACAGTCTTCGCCGGCGGCGAGCGTGAACAAACGCGCCAACTGGTTGACGACGCAGGCGTGTTGGCTACCGATGGGGGCCATGTCGACGATCTCTCCCTCGATAAGTTCCACCCTGTCGTCGTGGCCGAGCACACCAGCATCGGCCATCTTGTGATAGTCGCCAACGCTGATGCGGTGTCGTGCTCGGTCCATGAGTTCGCTCATAGAGCCCATGCTTGGTCTCTCCTGCGAAGTAGCTTGCGCCAGATTGGCGACGAGGGATAGGGAATCCAACGGTTGTTCAGCGAGTGTAGGGACCTCGCCAAACGGCGTCAATCTCCAAGCCTGTTCCTTCTCGGCTGTCGCACGCGCGCAGGCGACGCGGGTCGCCGCCGCCGGTCGTCAAGCCGCCATTGTCGTGTTTGCAACATCGCGGGCGAATCTGGACGGAACTGGATTTTCAATGACTTAAGCGAGCAGACCGGCCTGGCACGCCAGTTGCTGTATCCCTGGTGCCTCGAAACCCGAGAAATCACCAGGGAAGCTCGCCATGGATCTGCCTGTCATCGAACCCTCGCCGCCCGTGGCCGCCGGCTGCAGCGCCGGTAGTTGCGGCTCCACGGCCCGGCAGATGGACGCTCTGTCGGACGCCGTCCGCGCCCGGGTGCAGGATCACCCCTGCTACTCGGAAGACGCCCACCACTACTTCGCGCGCATGCACGTGGCCGTGGCACCGGCCTGCAACATCCAGTGTCACTACTGCAATCGCAAGTACGACTGTGCCAACGAGTCGCGGCCGGGCGTCGTTTCCGAGGTGCTGACGCCGGACCAGGCGGTCAGGAAGACCCTGGCGGTGGCGGCGACGATCCCGCAGATGAGCGTGCTCGGTATCGCCGGTCCCGGCGATCCGCTCGCCAATCCTGAGCGCACCTTCGAGACCTTTCGGCAGTTGGCGCTGAAGGCACCGGACATCAAGCTTTGCGTGTCGACCAACGGCCTCGTCTTGCCCGACTACGTCGAGGATCTCGCCCGCTACAGCATCGACCACGTCACCATCACCATCAACTGCGTGGACCCGGCGGTCGGCGCCAGGATCTATCCGTGGATATTCTGGAAGAACCGGCGCGTCTTCGGCCACGAGGCGGCGGCGATCCTCATCGCGCAGCAACAGAAGGGCCTCGAGATGCTGACCGCGCGCGGCATCCTGGTGAAGGTGAACTCGGTGCTGATTCCCGGCGTCAATGATGCCCATTTGCCGGAGGTGTCGAGGATCGTCAAGGCCAAGGGTGCCTTCCTGCACAACGTCATGCCCTTGATCGCCGAGGCCGAGCACGGCACCTTCTACGGGGTGATGGGCCAGCGCAGCCCGCAGCCGACCGAACTCAAGGCCCTGCAGGATGCCTGCGCCGGGGACATGAACATGATGCGCCACTGTCGTCAGTGCCGCGCCGATGCGGTCGGCCTGCTCGGCGAGGATCGCGGCGCCGAGTTCACGCTCGACAAGATCGAGGCCATGGAGATCGACTACGAGGCGGCGATGGTCGTGCGTGCCGAGTTGCGCGCGCAGATCGCCGCCGAACTGGCCGAGAAACGCGCCAGAGCACACGCGCCGGCTGCCGCGACAACACCGCAGGTGATCCGGATCCAGCCGCAGGTCGCGAAATCGGCGCCGCCGGTCGGCCGGCCGGTGCTGATGGCGGTGGCGGCGAAGAACGGGCTGGTCGCCGTGCACTTCGGGCACGCCAGGGAGTTCCTGGTATACGAAGCCTCGGCAGACGGCGCCCGCCTGGTCGGTCACCGCAAGGCGGAGTCCTATTGCGCCGGTGACGAGAGCTGTGGCGATGCCGAGGCGGTGCTGGCAGCGACGATCCGGGCGCTCGCCGACTGCGAAGTCGTCCTCTGCTCACGCATCGGCTTTGAACCCTGGGGGCAGCTCGAGGCGGCAGGAATTCAGCCGAACGGCGAGTACGCCATGCAAGCGATCGAGGAGGCCGTCATGGCGGTGTGGAACGAGATGCTGGCGGCCGGCAAGTTGGCTGTCGGGCAGATCGCGGCAAAGCGCGCGTGAGGAGGCGAACATGGCCCTCGAAATCATCGAAAGCTGCGTCAATTGCTGGGCTTGCGAACCGGTCTGCCCGCAGCAGGCCATCCAGGCGGCGACCCCGCACTTTCTCATCGACGCCGACAAATGCACCGAATGCAGCGGCGATTTTGCCGAAGCGCAATGCGCCAGCATCTGCCCGATCGAAGGAGCGATCATCAACGAACTCGGCGAAGCACTGAACCCGCCGGGTTCGCTGACCGGCATCCCGCCGGCGCGCTGGGCGGCGGCGCAGGCCGAGATTGCGGGGCGCTGAGCATGGCCGAGATCATTTTCTACGAGAAGGCCGGCTGTGCGGGCAACGCCCGCCAGAAGGCCCTGCTGGTGGCTTCCGGGCACCAACTGGTGGTCCGAGACCTGCGCGGGCAGTTCTGGAGCAATGTGCGCCTGCTCGAGTTTCTCGCCGACTTGCCGGTCGCCGAGTGGTTCAACCCGGCGGCGCCAGCGATCAGGGCGGGGACCATCGTGCCCCACAAACTCGATGAGCGGAGCGCACTGGCGCTGTTGCGGCATAACCCCTTGCTGATCCGGCGGCCGCTGCTGCAGGTCGGCGAAGAACGGCGGGTGGGTTTCGACGTCGCGGCAATCGACGCCTGGATCGGCCTGCGCGAGCTGCCGGCCGGCGACCTCGAAGCCTGCCGGCGCAATCGCGGCGGGGTACGTACCTTCCATGTGCAGACGGCTGGTGGCGCCGCCTATCCCTGCCGCTTCGACGACCAACAGGCCGATGAGTCCCGCTGCCGACCTTGAGCGAGCGGTGCCCGTCGCTGCCGGGGTGCACTGGATCGGTGCCCTCGACCCGGACCTGCGCCGCTTCGACATCATCCTGCGCACGGCCAACGGCACCACCTACAACGCCTATGCGGTGCGCGGCAGCCATGGTGTGGCGATCATCGACACGGTCAAGCTCTGCTTCTCGGAAACCTTCTTTCGCCGTCTGGAGTCGATTGCCGACTACGACGAAATCACCACCATCGTCCTCAATCACCTTGAGCCGGATCACTCCGGCGCCCTGCCGGAGCTGCTGCGGCGCGCCCGGCGAGCGACGCTGCTGGTTTCGCCGCAGGCGCGTCTGATGCTGAAGGGGCTTTTCGACCCGGTAGACCTGGCGGGGCGGATCGCTTTCGTCGGCAGCGGCGACCAAGCCGATCTCGGCGATCGGCAACTCGAATTCCTCAACACGCCGTACCTGCACTGGCCGGATACCCAGTGCACCTGGCTGGCGGCCGAAGGGGTCCTGTTCTCGGCCGACTTCCTCGGCTGCCACTATTGCGACAGCCGTCTGTTCAATGACGCGGTCGGTGATTTCCGCTTCTCCTTCGATTACTACTACGGGCACATCATGCGCCCGTTCCGCACCTACGTGCGCGAGGCGCTCGACCTGATCGAACCGCTGCCGTTGCGCATCATCGCTCCCGCGCACGGCCCGATTCTGCGGCGCGATCCCCGCGAGTACGTCGCCCGCTATCGTGCGCTTGCCGCTCCCGCTGTGCACGGAGTTGCGACCAGAACCCTGTTGGTCTTCTATATCTCGGCCTACGGTGCCACGCGCCGCATGGCGGAAGCCGTGGTGGCCGGAGCCGAATCGGCGTCGACGGCGGCCGGCGAGGTTCGCGTCTCGCTGTATGACCTGGAAGGTGGTGATGCAGGCGCCTTCGTCGACCTCATCGAGGAAGCCGACGCGCTCGTCTTCGGCAGTCCGACGATCAACGGTGATGCGGTGAAGCCGGTGTGGGATCTCCTGTCCTCGCTGACCGTGGTGGATCTCAAGGGCAAGGTGGGCGCGGCTTTTGGCTCGTACGGCTGGAGCGGCGAGGCGGTGCCGATGATCGAAGACCGCCTGCGCCGCCTGAAGCTGCGCGTTCCCCTGCCGGGTGTCCGGGCGCGCCTGGCGCCGACCGGCGAAGACTTTGCCGCCTGCCATGATCTCGGGCGTGAGGTTGCGCTCCACCTCCTGGGTCGCCCGACGCCACGTACCGTCGATCTCGCGCAGCTCTCCTGATTTCCCAGTCCACCCAGCGGAGAAAACCTCATGCCCAAGGCCAGCATCACCTTCCAGGATATCGGCGTCACCGTCACCGTGCCGGCGGGCACCCGCCTGATCGAGGTTTCGGAGAAGGTCGGCGCGGGCATCACTTACGGCTGCCGCGAAGGGGAGTGCTGTACCTGCCTGACGAGGATCGTTTCCGGTCATGAACACCTCGCTGCCCCTTCGGTCCTCGAGCAGCAGGTGCTCCGGGACAACCTGGCGCCGCGCCGCCACCGCCTGGCCTGTCAGGCGCAGGTGCTGGGCGGTTGCATCGTCGTCCAGCCCGCTTGAGCCTTCGTCCCACCCCTTGTACTCACCAGGAGCCTGCCATGCCCAACATCACCTTCTCCAGTCCGCTGCACCGGGACAAAACGGTCTACGCCGTCGCTGGCAGCCACACCCAGACCATTCTGAAGCTCGCCAGGGAAAATCATGTCCCGATCGATTTCTGCTGTGGCGACGGCGAGTGCGGTACCTGCCTCGTCAAGGTCAGCAGCGTCGACAAGGCCAGCCACAGCAAGTACGGCCACATGGGTGGTCCGCTGAACGCCCGCGAGGTCGCAGTCCTCAAGGAACTGGGCAAGATCAAGCAGGCACAGATCGAACAGATGTACGTCGATGACCTGCCACCGACAGAATGGCGCCTCGCCTGCCAGTACATCGTCCGCGACGAGGACATTCTCGTCGAGTACCCGAGCCGCTGACCGCGTCTCTGATTCGAGCGCCGTCGGACTGCTGCGCCGGCGAGTCAGCTGGTTGCGGCACCGGCAAGCAGCGCCAGCGCATCCGCCTCGACGATTTCGATGCCGATGCGCTGGCAGAGACGCCGTTCCTTGTCGTTCGCTTCGGGGATCAGCGCCCAACCGGCGGGTCCGACCGCAGCGTCGTGCACCAGGTCGGAGAGGATCATGCGTTCGGTATCACGATCGAGGCGCACGCCGAGCAGGAGATAGCGCCTGCCGCGACGGCGCACCTTGACGAACGAGGGAACGGCAAAGCCACCCATCAGCTCGGTGATGTAATCCACCTGGTCGGCATCGGAGGCGACGTAACTCGGCTGCGGCAGTGGCGCGCCCATCGGCTTGAAGAGCAGCGGCAGTTCCGTGTCGGCCACCGTCGGCGCGATGGCGCGGTAGCCGCTCCCGTCCAAGGCGTAGAGACGGAAGCGATGGTCGGTGCCGCCAAGGCGTGCA
>ERZ761602.5024-NODE-5024-length-16101-cov-10.717313_pt1 | contig 16101 bp, 8 predicted proteins | sample MGYA00512165_ERZ761602 | MGnify/ENA primary metagenome ERZ761602 (study PRJEB28899, sample SAMN02445085) | bioreactor sludge metagenome | biome: EBPR sludge; isolation source: Thorneside wastewater treatment plant | place: Australia: Brisbane, Thorneside...
TCGACAATCAACTCCGCGGACGTGCCGGCCGGCAGGGCGATCCCGGTTCGTCGCATTTCGTCCTCTCACTTGAGGACGACCTAATGCGCATCTTCGCCGGCGACAAGGTCCGCTCGATGATGCAATGGCTCGGGATGGAGGATGGCGTCGCGATCGAATCGAAGACCGTTTCTAAACAGATCGAGCGTGCACAAAAGGCCGTCGAGGCACGCAATTTCGAAACCCGCAAACACGTCCTCAAATACGACGACGTGATGAACCGCCAGCGTGAGACGATCTACAAGCTCCGCCGGCAGTTGATGTTCGAGGAAAATCACCGCGAGTATCTGCTCGGCGATAACGGCGTGGCCCGCGACCTTCTCCACGACCTGACGGACAGCATGCTGAGCCTGACCATTAGCCCGGACCAATGGGATGTGAACACCTACGCCGCCGAGATCGAAAGCATCTACAAGGTCGATCCGGCCCGCGATGCGGGTGTCGATTTCCACACGATGAATCCGGACGACATCCAGGAACGCATCTGGGCAAAGGCAAAGGCCGAGTACGAGGAGAAAGAGAAGCTCGCGGGCGAGGAAGCACTCCGAGCCTATGAGCGCTACATCATGCTCAACATCATCGACTCGCAGTGGAAGGACCACCTCGCCTCGATCGATCAGGTAAAGCAGGGCATCGGGCTCGTCGGCTATGGCCAAAAGGACCCGCTCGTCGAATACAAGAAGCAGTCGTTCGAGATGTTCCAGGACATGCTTGACCGCATCGATACGAACACGACGAAGGCCCTCTTCCACCTTGAGGTCGTTTCCCGCGATGAGCAGGAAGAGCGTGCCCGGCTTGAACGGCTCGCCCAGCAGCGTGCCCGCAGGCAGGCAGCCGGCATGGCGTTCACCGGTGCGATGGCAACTGCCACCGCCGCCGGCGATACCGACGAGGTTCGGCACACGCCATTCAAGCGCGACCAGCCGAAGGTCAAGCCAAACGACCCGTGCTACTGCGGCAGCGGCAAGAAGTTCAAAAAGTGCCACGGAGCCGGAGCTTGATCAGAGCGCGGGTAACCGTTGCGAGTTAGGAAAGTCGAAGGGCGTGGCCGTTATTCGCGGTCACGCCCTTTCTTTTTCCCGAACGTCTAGGCGAACTGCGCGACGTACGCAGAAAATATGTTATCCACCCTGATAGGGACAGGGTTCGATCGCGTTATTTGATGATGGTTCCCTGCGATGCCCATGCTTTCCATTTGCCATCTCGCTTTATCCAGGTATCCGTATAACGAAGTTTCTGATCAAAGGCAATACCCTTTTCATCCTTGCCCTTCGTCCTGAAAACTCCGGTGACGACCGCGACGTGCCCGTCGAGCCGAATATTCATATCGGTCGTCTCTACCAGCTCGAGAGTCGTCTTCTCACTCATCATGCTCTTGATCTCACTACTCTTGTTGTTCAGCACGCCGTCAGTACTACTGATGCTGGTAAAATCGGGGGCGAAGTTATCCTCGAACCATTTGGCATTTCGTGCCTTGTACGCATCGTTCCAGTCCTGCTCCATGTAACCAACCATCATCGCATCGTCCATTTCGTGTCCGGTGGTGCTTACGACCTGCCAGCGACCGCCGCGCTTCTCAAGAAAATGAACGCTCCGTGTCCAGAAGGTTTCGGTCTTGCCGCTCGGTGAAGTTGCAGTAATTATGTTCCGGTGGGTGATCGTCGCGGTATTTCCGGCACAACCGAAAAGGTAACGGTCATGGACGGTAGCGACCGCATTCGCCGGGCCGCCCGCCTGAGCGTTCTGAATTGTATTCTCGATCGTTGCGGCCTTACCGATCATATCCGGCATCGAAACAAATTCGTCGGCATAGATCGCGTTCAGCTTCGCCCTGTCACCGGCTTGGCCGGCTCGTGCCCATTCCCTGTCAAATGCCTCAAGGGCCGATCTGTCCGACTCCGTGCACACCGCTAGCGACGTTCCTGCAAGAACCGCAAGAACCAAAGTGGTCAAAATAATTCTCATTGTTTCCTCCCATCCGGTGCCGAGGATCGAAGCAATTTCCTAACTACAGAAATGATGACCCGATTGACACAGGAAAGTGATGTTCGAGGGACGAGAATGCGGCGTTACCGCAACATCAGCCAGCGGCAACGCTCTCGCAAGCAATTTGTGAGGTGATGCGTGGGACTCTATTTCAATTTGACCTTCGAGTCAAGGCGGGTTTTCGTAGCGGAAGTGCCAGTAGTATCGGTTCCATCAAACAAATAAGCACGACCTGATCTGGCCGTGCTTCTTCTCGGAGGCATTTACTTTTGCTATTTTTTGAGTTTCATCAGGCTGCCGTCGGCCGAGGTGCGGGTGCCGCGGGCGACGCGTTCCGCCTGCTCCATTGCCCGGAGCATATTTCCGCCGAGCACCATCAGGATCTCTTTCTCGGTGTAACCCCGGCGGAGCATCTCGTAAGTGACAAGCGGAAGATCCTCCGCCCCCTTCATCGGCGGGTTGAGGAACGGGACTCCGTCGTAGTCCGAGCCGATGCCGACGTGTTCGATTCCGGCAACCTTCTTTATATGGTCAATGTGATCCACGATCCGTTTGTAGTCGGCGATGTAGATCGGGTTGGCTTCGTAGAGCTTGTTGCGGGCCGCGTAGAAGGCCGCATCATCGTCCTTATGCCGCTCGCGGAGAGCAGCGATCTGGTCGCGAAGCCGGGCCGAGCGTTCGCTCTGTTCCTTTGCCGTCCTTTCATCGAGGAAAGCCGGGTAGAAGACGACCATGATCACACCGCCATTCTGCGGCAGCCGCTTGAGCACATCGTCCGGAACGTTACGGGTGTGGTTCGAGACGCCGCGGGCACCCGAGTGCGAGGCGATGATCGGAGCTTTTGTGATGTCGAGCGCATCGTGCATCACCTTGTCCGAGACGTGCGAGATATCGATCAGAATGCCGAGCCGGTTCATCTCGCGGACGACCTCTTTGCCAAAGTCGCTCAGGCCGTTGTTCCGCTTCTCGTCGCCGTGGGCATCGGCCCAGTCGTGCGTTACGTTGTGCGTCAGCGTCATGTAGCGGACACCGAGGCGATAGAAGTTTCGAAGTGCGTAAAGCGAATTCTCTATTGCATAACCGCCCTCGATGCCCATCAGCAAACAGATCTTGTTCTGCTTCTTCGCCCGGCGTATCTCGGCCGCCGTCGTGCACATCACAAGGTCCTCGTGCCGCTCGGCCTCACGGTTCGTCACGTCGATAAGTTCCATCGCCCGCCGCATCGAGCCGCCCGTCCTGAGCGTGCTGCCCGAAACGTAGATCGACATGAATTGCCCGGTCATGCCGCCCGCCTTCCAGCGGTTGATGTCCGTGTGGATCGGGTCGCCGCCGAGCTGAAGCATCCCGCGGGTATCGGTCGCGAGGTTCAGGTCCTGGTCCATCATCGGGCCGGTGATGTCGTTGTGGCCGTCGATGATGATCGCCTTTTTATGGATCTTCAACGCCTGAGCCCAGAGCTTCGGGTCGGCATCGGGAGGCATCGTTTGGCCGAGCGCGGAAAGGGAGAACATCAGAATGAGCAAAAATGACAAGAGTCTTTTCATATTGGTCGCCTTCGGGAACAAGAGAGTCTCCTAATGTTAAGCCTTTTCGGCACTTTTTTCCATCGCCGAGTTTGGTATGCCGGTTGCAAACGAAGTGCTTTGCCCGTAGCGGTTTTACGGATCATAAAGCTTGATTTAACAGTTGTCAGCGGCTCCCGACCGTGTTCTGTAGGCTTTTTGCCTCCCTGCAAGTAACAATTCGTGATAGCTGATAAGTGACGCCATTTGTCACTTTATGACCGTGTGTAACCTATGGACCACCTCATGGACACCTCCTCACCGTCCGTTGATGAAAGTTCGCCCGAACCTCACAACCAGGACACACCGCCCAGGAGAATGAAGGGACAGACCGACTATCGCAGCCTTATCGAGAACCTGCCGGTTCTCTTTTACGTCGTCGACCCGAACCCGCCCTATTCGCCGCAATACGTCAGCCCGGCCTTCAGCCGCTTTGGCTATCCCCTCGAGATGTGGACCTCGGACCCAGAGGTCTGGCTACGTATAATTCATCCGGAAGATCAGGAATGGGTCTTTTCGCAGACGACCGAATCGACCGAGAGCGGCGAAGAGGTCGATTACGAATACCGCATCTACGACGCCGCGGGCGAACTTCACTGGGTGCGCGACCGCGGCTGCCTTATCCGCGGAGAGGACGGGCGAGTGATCTTTCGCGAAGGCGTGATGATCGACATCACCGGCCGCAAGATCGCCGAGCAGGCCGTCGCCGAGAACGAACTGCGCTACCGAGCTCTTTTCGAGAATGCCAACGACGTTATTTACGTCCACGACCTCGAAGGCAACTATATCTCGATGAACACGGCAGCCGAACGCGTTTTCGGCTATCCGCGTGAAGAGGCATTGCAGCTTCACATGTCCGAGATCGTCGCTCCGGACCAACTCGAACTCGCGAAAACGAAGCTGCACGAGAAACTGAAAGGTAACGCATCGCAGACCGTTTACGAACTCGACTGCATCCGCAAGGACGGCTCGCGCATCACGCTTGAGATAAACAGCACCGTCATCTACAAGGACGGCCAACCCGTTGCCGTTCAGGGCATCGCCCGCGACATCACCGAGCGGCGGCAATCCGAAGAGGCACTTCGCGAAAGCGAAAAGCGCTACCGCGACCTCTTTGAGAACGCCAACGACATCATCTATACACACGACCTTCGCGGCAACTTCACCTCGCTCAACCAGACCGGCGAACGCATAACCGGCTACACCCGCGACGAGGCTCTGAAAATGAACATCGTACAGGTCGTCGCTCCTGAGTCGCTCGCCTCTGCCCGCGAGATGACCGCCCGCAAGCTCGCCGAAGACCAGTCAACGACCTACGAGATCGATATCCTTGCGAAAGACGGCCGCCGCGTTCCGCTCGAGCTTAGCACGCGGTTGATCCTCCAACGCGGAATGCCCATCGGCGTCCAAGGCATCGGCCGCGATGTGACCGAACGCCGCCGTGCCGAGGAGGCCCTTCGAACGAGCGAATACAAGTTCCGCCAACTCGGCGAAGGCATCTACCACCAGGTCTGGACGGCCGAGCCCGACGGCAGGCTCGATTATGTGAACCAGCGGACGACCGAGTACTTTGACCGGCCGGCCGAGGAAATACTCGGTGCCGGCTGGCAGGACCTGATCCACCCGGACGATCTGCAAACTGCCCTCATCGAATGGTCCAATTCGCTCGCCACCGGAAAATACTATGAGGTCGAGTTCCGTCTGCGCCGAAGCGACGGCGTTTACCGCTGGCACAAGGCGCGAGCCAATGCGGGCCGCGACAGCAGCGGCCGCATCACGAAATGGTTCGGCACGAATACCGATATCGACGACCAGAAGCAGACCGAGGAAAAGCTCAACTACCTTGCCCGCCACGATGCCCTGACCGGCCTTCCTAATCGGCCGGAGTTCATGAACCACCTTCGCGGGGCGATCTCGCGGGCTGAAAAGACCGAAGCGGCCCGCTTTGCCGTGCTCTTCCTCGACCTCGACCGCTTCAAGGTGATCAACGACAGTCTCGGCCACATCATTGGTGACAAGCTGCTCAAATCGATCGCCGACCGGCTCAACGCACTCGTTCGCCCGGGCGATGTCGTTGCCCGGCTCGGTGGCGATGAATTCGTTATCTTGCTTAACCGCACAGGTTCGCGGGAGGAGGTCGTAAAGGTTGCCGATCGACTTCAGGAGAACCTCGAACGCCCGTTTGAGATCGACAGCTACGAAGTATTCACCTCGGCGAGCATCGGCATAATCGTCTCCGACGACATAATGCGCGAACCCGAGGACTTTCTCCGCGATGCGGACTCGGCGATGTACCGGGCAAAGGAATCGGGCAAGGCTCGCTACGAGGTCTTCGACAAGGAGATGCATGTCCGCAATCTCAACCTGCTCCGGGTCGAGACCGACCTCCGCCGTGCGGTCGAACGCGGCGACTTCGAAGTGCTCTATCAGCCGATCGTCGATATCACGGACGGAACGGTCTGCGAATTCGAGGCATTGATCCGCTGGCGGCATCCGGAGAACGGGCTGATCCCGCCGGACGAATTCATCAGCGTCGCCGAGGAAACGGGCCTGATAGTCCCGATCGGAAAATGGATCCTGCGAGAGGCGTGCACGAACCTCGCCGCCTGGCAAGCGAAGACCGCCCATCGGCTTTCGGTCAGCGTCAACCTCTCGGCAAAGCAGCTTATGCACCCGTCGTTGATCGGGCAGATCGAATCGGTAATTGCGGAAACGGGGCTTGAGCCGGGACAATTGAAGCTTGAGGTGACCGAGAGCACCGTTATGGAACAAAGCGAGCGCTCGCTCCGCGTGCTTCGGGAGCTTGACGCGCTTGGGCTGCAGCTCGCGACCGACGACTTCGGTACAGGCTACTCGTCGCTCAGCTACCTCGCCCGCTTCCCGTTCGACCGGTTGAAGATCGACCGCTCGTTCATCGACAAGATGATCATCGACGACAAGAGCTCGGCGATCGTCAAGACGATCCTGATGCTCGGCGAGAATCTGGGTATTGACGTCGTCGCCGAAGGCATCGAGACGCCCGACCAGCTCCGGCGGCTTCAGCTTTTTGGCTGCCGGCTTGGACAGGGCTATTACTTCTCAAAGCCGGTCGCCGGCGAGATGGCGAGAAAGCTGATCGGCAAACGTCCCGGCCGGATGCTCGAACTCGGCCCTCCGCCGCTGCCCGCCGCAGCAGATGTTGTTGAACTTCGCGATATCCAATAAACAAAGAGGTCGCTCTTCAGGCGACCTCTTTACTTTTCGCTGTCTTTCCTCTATCGCTCGGCCGCGGCGGCTTGTCCTCGCGGCTTTGCATTTTTCACATGGCGTTCGAACCAAGCGAACTGCTCGGCGATCGCATGCCCGACCGATTCGCGGGCAATGTAGCCGTGCGATTCGAGCGGCAGCATCACGAGCCGTGCCGTTCCGCCATTGCCGCGAATTGCCGCAAAGAGCCGCTCGGACTGGATCGGGAACGTGCCCTGATTGTTGTCCGCTTCGCCGTGGATGAGCAGGATCGGTTCGTTGATCTTGTCCGCATAGAAGAACGGCGAGACCTCCGTGTAGATCCGCTGTGCTTCCCAGAAGGTCCGACGCTCATCCTGAAATCCAAACGGCGTCAGCGTCCGGTTGTAGGCACCTGAGCGCGCTATGCCCGCGCGGAAAAGGTCCGAATGGGCAAGCAGGTTCGCCGTCATAAAGGCCCCGTAGCTGTGCCCGCCGACCCCGACACGCTCCGGATCGACCACGCCCATCTCAACGCCCTTGTCGATCGCGGCCTTTGCCGAATCGACGACCTGTTTGACGAACGTATCGTTCTTCTTTTCCGGCGTGCCGACGATCGGCATCGTCGCGTCATCGAGCACAGCGTAGCCGTTCAGCAGAAAGAATAGATGCGAGGCACCGCCGATCTGCGTGAAGCGGTTGGTCGAGCCCGTCACCTGGCCGGCAAGGTCGCCGCTGGTAAAGCTCTGCGGATATGCCCAAACGACCGTCGGGAGCCGCGTTCCCTTCTTATAGCCCGGCGGCAGGTAGAGCGTGAGCGAGAGGTCAACTCCATCCGCACGCTTGTAGCGGACAAGCTCTTTCGTAATGCCGCGAAGCTGCGGCGACGGGTCCTTGAACTCGGTCAATTGCCGATAGGCGAGCGCCGTGCAGACTCGTCCGGGAGGGCAAACCTGCCGCATGAATAGATTTGGCGGCTCGGTGGTCGATTCTTTTCGGGTGATGAAGTTCATCCCTTCGTCATCGAGCATCGCGACGAACGCCTCATATTCCTCTGTGCCCGAGCGAAAGATCTCACGGGTCTCAAGCGTATTTACGTTCATCGCCCGGAAGAACGGCCGGTCGCCCTCGGGCGATGCTCCCGTTCCCGTCAGGAATATCTCGTTGCCATTCTGAACGATCACCGAGCTTCCGTTCGGGAGCGTCTTGCTGATCGGCGTACCGATGTCGTTGTACCGGTCCGTGACGTTCAGGTCCGAAATGAGCTTCATCTTGCTCGGGTCTTTATGGTCCGTCATGAAGATGCGGCGGTGCTGTCGGTCGCGGTCAAAGTCGTAGAAGAGCATCATCCCGGCCCGTTCGCCAAAGCCGCGGCCCTGGTAACGATGCTGGACCTTGAGTAATTCGCTGGCATTGCCTGAGAACGGTGCCGACATCTTCATCAGCCGGTCGCGATGCTCGGCCTTCTGCCGCGGGTCGCCGCCATCAAGAGCTTCGGCCCAGATCAATGTTGCCGGTTCGGTCGGAATCCAACCGATGCTCCGCGGCCCGGTCGGCACGCCCTGCACCGGCAAGCGGTCCTGCAGCGGCGATTCATGAACGGCCTTGACCACGCGGCCCGAAGCGTCCCATATCTCGGTTATCCGCGGGAACCGCGAGGCCGGAAATAGATACGAGAACGGCCGTTTAATGGCCGTGACCAAAAAGTAGCGTCCGTCCGGCGAGCGTGAAAGATCGGCATAGATCGCCGGTTTGCCGATCCGCGTCACCTGTCCCTGCGGGGTGATGATCGCGGGCTGCGAGGTCGCGAAATATTCGAACAGTGCCTCGTCGTTCGGGCTTCTCAGCAGGTCCTGAAATGTAGCGATCGCACCCGAACGGCCCGCGGTTTCCTGAACGTTCGGCTCGCTCGGCACAACGTCGCGATACTCGGGCGGAGCTCCGCGTCCGCTCGGAACAAGCATCGCGGCGAGTGAGTTGGGCCCTTCCCAACTGAAGCCGCCGTAGGCCGTATTGACCTGCACGTTCGGCACTTTCGTCGCTCGCCCGGTTGCTGTCTCGATGAACCAAAGCTCGACGCCCTTGTCCGTTACGTTGCCGGCGGCGATGTATTTTCCGTCCGGCGACCATGCGGGCGATATGATCTTGGCTCCCGCCGGAAGCTGAACACGGCGAACGTTGCCATCGGCGATGTTCTGCAGGCTGACGCCCGAGAAATAGTTCTGCCGGTGCTGGGCATTCGTCCGCGGGTTTATCCGCAAACCTGCAAGCCGAAGCATTGGCTCGGCGAGTTCCGAGACCGGCGGATAGCGGACAACATCGAGCAACGCGATGCGGTCACGCGAAGGCGCAATAGAGGTCGCCGGCGGTGCCGGAGCGTTAAGCACATCGAGAACTTCCTTCGGGGGCTGCTTATACGAGCCCTGTCCAAATGCGGCCGCCGAAAGCGAGCCGACGACCAGAAGTGCAAAAAGCGAACTTAGTTTCCTTATCATTTTTTCCTCATTCCCTCGATTAGATTTGCGACGATCAGCGGGATGATGTCCTTGTCATTTGATCGGTTTTCAGTGAATACGGCGACGGCAAAACGGAGCCCGTCCGGCGTTTCGATGTAAGCCGCGTCGTGCCGCGTCCGGCTTGTCCAGCCGGCCTTTGACCAGAGCTTTGCGCCTTCGATCTTCAGATCGAGCAGTGCCCGGCCGGCGAATTCGACCGCCTGGCTGTTCGCCTCGCGGCCGGTAGCATATGGGTCGCGTTTAAGCACCTCTAGCATCTGCTTGCTGTGCTCCGGTGAGACGGCGAGCCCGAGGGCGACCTCAGCGATCAGTCGGGCAGAGGCATTCGCCGTAAGCATATTCCGGTTCTCGCCGCGGTAATTGCGAAACTGCTGCTCGACGCCGTAGGCATCTTCGCAATGTGTTTTCTGGTTGACGTTTATGTTCGTGTAGCCCATCGCGGCAAAGTAACGGTTCATCCGGTTTCGCCGATACGACCAAAGCTCGAATTCCTTCTCGGGCAGTTCGCCGCCGCTTGCGGTATTCGTCAGGACGTCAACGATGTACTGCGTCGCCTCGTTCGACGAAGTTACGATCATGTCGCGCATGCCGCGTTCGAGTTCCTTCGTCATCTTGACCTTGCCGTCGGCAAGCTGCTGATAGAGCGTAACGAGATAGAACATCTTGACGACGCTCGCCGGATAGATGCGGTCCTCCCCGCGATGCTCGCCCCATTTGCCTGCATCACCGCGAAGGTCGATGAGCGAGACGGCAACTTCCTCCGGCTTGATGCCCTTTTCGGCGGCCGCCTTTTCGACTGATGCCTTGACGAGCGAATCTACCTCGGCCGAACGCTCCATTGCCAACCGCTTGTAACCCTTCGACGGGACGATCTCCGTCTCGCCCTGCGGCACCTGCGAAAAAGAACCGACTGCAACAAAAAGTACACAAAATACCGAAGCGAAGAGACGTTTTGGCTTGGACATAATACGAACCGAGCGGGAGCGGCCGAACCGTGTTGCTTTACCTGAATTTATTTTCAGAGTATAAACGAAAAGCATCTCCCGAAAAAAGCAGGCCTGTTTAGCAAAAACCGATGACAGAAGAAAAGCTCGTCCGAGGCATCAGCCGCTGGGACCTGACCGCGATCATTATCAACACCATAATCGGTGCCGGCATCTTTGGGCTGCCCGCCAAGGTCCACGCCTTGATCGGAACATGGAGCCTTATCGCGTTTTTTGCCTGCGCACTGATCGTCGGCTTTATCGTCGTTTGCTATGCCGAGGTCTCAAGCCGCTTTTCCGCGACAGGCGGACCGTATCTTTATGCCCGCGAGGCCTTCGGCCCGATCGTCGGCTTTGAGGTCGGCTGGCTTTACTGGATCGTCCGCGTGACGACCTTCGCCGCGAATTGCAACCTGCTGATCACGTACTTCGGCTTTTTTGTCGCCGAGGCGGACAAGGGGGCGTTTCGCGTCGCGATGATCTCGGTAATCGTGCTCGGCATCTTTGCCGTAAATCTCGCGGGTGTGAAGCAATCGGCGATAATGACGAACATCTTTACGGCCGGAAAGCTGATACCGCTTTTCGTCTTCGTTGCGGTCGGTATCTTCTTTATCGAGCCGGGCAACTTTACTTTCGATGCTGTGCCGGAATACGGAGCGTTCTCGAGCGCAGTGCTGCTGCTGATCTACGCCTTCGTCGGCTTTGAGGTCGGTGTCGTGATGGGCGGCGAGACCAAAGACCCACAGCGGAGCACGCCCTTCGCGCTCTTTGTTGCACTGGGAATTGTGGCGACGCTTTATATTTTGATCCAGGTGGTCAGCATCGGTACGCTGCCCGGGCTTGCCCAATCCGAGCGTCCGCTCGCCGATGCCGGTGCACTTTTCCTCGGCACTTTTGGTGCGGCTTTTATAACGGTCGGAGCATTGATCTCGATACTCGGCAACCTCAACGTCGGCTTTCTCGGGAGCACTCGGCTGCTCTTCGCTATGTCAGAAAAAGGCGAGCTTCCGGCAGGGCTTTCGCGGACGCACGAGCGGTTCAAGACGCCCTGGGTTTCGATCCTGCTGACCTCGGTCGTCATCTTTTTCCTGACGATCTATTCGACGTTCCTGACCGCACTCGCCATCGCAACGATCACGCGTCTGCTCGTTTATGCGACAACGTGCCTTGCCCTTCCGGTCTTCCGCCGCCGCGGCGATGCACCGGAGGCCAAATTCTCAGCCCCGCTCGGCGTTTTGGCTGCGGTGCTTTCTCTCGGATTGATCGCCTGGCTATTGACCCGCGTCGATTTCAACCGCGAGGCAGTTCCGATCATCGTCGCCGCGGGCATCGGGCTCGTCATATATTTCATCCATAAAGCATTTGACCGCAGGCCGAAGGCGGATGCGTCTTAAATGAACGGAAACTTTTTGAGCCCTTTGTGCAAAACCTCTTTGGGCTTCGAGCAATAGTCTGTGCCCTTTGTGCAAAACCTTTGCGTGCTTTGTGTTTATGGATTGCTTAAACACGAAGGGCACTAAGATCGGGCACAAAGTTCACAGACTTGGAATAACTCGGGTCAATGTAAATGGGGTTTGAAATTAAGATGACTACACGAATTTGGATACTTCTCGCATTTGCGTTGACGCTCTTTAGCTTCCCGGCGGCCGGGCAGACGGTCGAGGATTCGAGCCGGCGGACGATCGGTTATATCAGCACAAGCGGGACGGTCGAGGACAAGAGCCGGCGAACGATCGGCTATTTTAGGGACTCGGGCGCGGTAGAGGATTCGTCGCGGCGGACCATCGGACATATCCGCGAGGACGGCACCGTCGAGGACGCCTCGCGGCGGACGATCGGTTACATCCGCTCAAGCGGCGAGGTGGAGGACTGCTCTCGCCGGACGCTTGGTTATATTCGCAGCGACGGCACCGTCGAGGACGGCTCGCGGCGGACGAAAGGTTACGCCAAAGGCATCAAACGCGAATGGGCTGCCGCGTTCTTTTTCTTCTTTTTCCGGCCGGCGGATTAATTGAAAACGTCGGCCCCGAGAAATTCGTTCCGAAGATAGGTGATCGTTTCGTTGAGAGTTTCCTGCGGGTCACGGGCTGAAAATCCGAGCTCTTCGGCGGCCTTTGAGGAATCGAGATACCAGAAATGCTCGGCCTGCTCGACCTCGCCCGGCTCGACCGGCGACGTCCGATTCCAGTTGCGGAAAACGGAATTGACGATGCCCGCTCCGGCGACGGCGATGTTCTTCGGCACGCGGATCCGAGGAGCGGCAATTCCGCTCAACCGCTCAAGCCTGCCGAAGAATTCCTCAAACTTTAGGTTTGCCGCTCCCATCAGGTAACGCTCCTGATGCCGGCCCTTCTCTGCTGCATTTATTGCGGCGGCGGCAACGTCGCGGGTATCGACAAAGCTCAAGCCGCCCGACGGGCAGTAGGGTATCTTGCGGCCAAGGAAATCGAGCACGATCTTTGTCGAGCTAAGGCGCTCATCGCCCGGGCCGAGCAGCAGCGTCGGGTTGAGGATGACGAGCTTGCGGCCCTCGCCGTCAAAATTCTCAAGCGCCGTTCGTTCCTGATAGTACTTCGAAGCGTAATAGGCCCAGCGGGAGATTATCTCGACCGGCGGCGGGAACGATTCGTCGATCACCTGTTCGTCTTCGCTGACGGCTATTGTCCCGCTCGAAGAGGCGAGCACCATCGTCTGCACCCCGCCCTCAGCCGCCGCCTCGCAAAGCACGCGCGTGCCCTCGACATGCACCCGGTTCATCGCCGCCGCATCATCGTTATCACGCGAGACCTTTCCGGCGAGGTGATAGACGACGCTCACATCTTTAACGGCTTCCGAAACCCGTTCGCGGTCGGTCACCGACCCGGCAAAAGGCTCAACGCCCGCGTCCGTCATCCACGCCGGAACGCTCGATGCCATCACGCGAAGGTTCTTCTCACCCGCCGCCAAAAACTGCCGGACGATCTCCGCGCCAAGAAACCCGGTCCCACCGGTGATGAGGATCTTCTTTTCGACTTTTGCGAGTGCCTTCTTCCTTGGCATAAATATTCACCGCAGAGACGCAAAGACGCAGAGAGGCGGCTTGGAGAGAAATAAATTTCAATCTCTCCCGATCTGCGACCAACGTCAACCGAACGACCGCATCTGCAAAAAAACTCCGCGTCTCTGCGTCTCTGCGGTTAAACCCTCCTCGTTAGTTCAGCCTTACGGGTTCGCCGAAGCCGAGTTCCTTCAGCCGCGGAAGCTGCGTTTTGGCATCGCCGACGACGAGCCAGTACATCCGGCCGGCGTTCAGGTACTTGCCCGAGAGCTCGCGGATGCGTTCGACCGTCATACCGCGAACGATCTGCTCCCGCTGCTTTACGTAATCCGGACGCAGGCCGTATTTGCTGATGTTTTCGAGCAAATTGAGCTTCGCTCCCGAGGTTTCGAACGCACGGGCGTTGCTCTTTATGAGGAAGCTCTTCGTCGTCGCGAGGTCATTCGCCGAGAAGTTCTTCGGGTAATTCTCGACGATGCTCTTGACGAGTTGTGCCGCCTCAAGTGTTACATTTGCGCGCACGCCGCTCGCGATGGTAAACGGCCCCGGCACCTTCGTCCCCGAAAAATTCGAGTTGATGCCGTAGGTGTAGCCCTTGCCCTCACGGAGTTCCTGCGTAAGCTGCGAGGCAAACCCGCCGCCTCCGAGTATGTAGTTCATCACGATGGCCGGGTAGTAGTCCTGATCGGTCGCGGCAAGCGCCGGGTAACCGAATCGGAAGACCGACTGCACCGCTCCTGGAACGTCGTAGAAATAGACCTTTGACTCTGCCGGCGGCGCGGGCGTCTTGACGGTCGGGACCGTCACGCTCTTTGCCTTCCACTTTGCGTTAAGCCCGGCAAGCGACTTGACCGCCCGGCCTTGCTCTATGTCGCCAACGATATGCATCCGGGCGACCGAGGGCGAAAGGTTCTTTGCGTAAAAAGCCTTGAGGTCGTCAAGCGTGATCGCGTTGACGCCCTCGACCGTTCCGAGCGGAAGCCGCGAGCGAATGCTCTCCTTGCCGTAGATAAGCTCGTTGAAACGAAGCGTCGCGATGGCGTTCGGGTTCGCCTGGACCTGGCGGATCTGGGCGACCGTGCCTTGCTTGATCAGTTCAAATTCCTTCGCGTCCCAACGCGGCTCAAGCAGTATCTCCTCGACCAATGCAAGCGTCGCCTCGTGATTGCGGGCGAGCGTGTTGACCGTGATCCGCACGTCCTCGGTTCCGGCCGAGACGTTGATCGAGGCACCAAGCTGCTGGATCGCCTCTTCGAGTTCGGCGGGCGTCCGCTTGGCCGTTCCTTGGGTCATCAGGCGAGCCATCAGGTTCGCGACGCCCACCTTGTTGATGTCTTCCATCAGGAGGCCGCCATCGATGACGATCTCATACTGCACAAGCGGCACTTCGTTGTTGAGAATGCCGTAAACACGCATTCCGTTGCGGAGCTTCTGCTCCCAAACGGTCGGGATCTTCACCTGCGGTTCGGCACCATAGGGCGGCTCGACCGAGCGGTCAAAGGTCGAAGGTGTTTTCTCATACTCGGCCTCGACGTTCGGGTCAACTTCGTTCTCGGCGCCCTGAACGATCGGCTCCTCGACCACCTCGGCTCGCTTCGACCCCGAAAGTGCCAGTTCGGCCTTACCCTTCGGGACGAACGACGTGGCAACGAAGTTCTTGCCCTCGATGTACTTTTCGTAAACGCGTTTGACGTCCGCCGTTGTCACCGAAAGGATCGCGTCGATCTCTTTCGCGGCAAAGCCCGGATCATTGGCAAAAATGTTGCCCTGGGCAAGCTGTGCGCTTTTGCCGAGCACGCTCGAAAGCGAATTGTAGAACTGCGTCTCCTGCCCGGCCTTGATGCGGTTGAGGTCCTGCTCCGAGATTCCCTCTTTCTCAAATTTTGCAAAGGCCTCGCTGATCGCGGCCGCTACGTCGTCGAGCTTCTTATCGGCAAATGCCCGGACCTCAAGCTGCGTTTGGCCAGCAAGCTCGGATTCGAACGAGAACATTGAAACCTCCGGGGCGAGCTTTTTGTCCTCGACTATCACCTGATAGAAAGGTGCTCGTTTGCCGCGAGTAAGATACGTTGTAAGCACATTAAGTGCGTATGAATCCGGATGGTATTGCTCGACCGTCGGCCATGCCATTGTAAGCTCCGGCAAGCGAGCAAAGTTGTCCTCGTGGAAGAACTTCACCGTCTCTTTGACCACGCCGGGACGCTTTTCGAGCGGCGTGATGTCCTCGCCGCGTTTGATCTCGCCAAAGTATTTTTCGACCCACTTTTTCGCCTGAACGGGATCGAAATCACCCGCGACCGTGAGAGTTACGTTGTTCGGCACATACCACCGGCGGAAAAATTCCTTCACGTCATCGAGCGTTGCCGCCTGCAGGTCCTCAAGCGAACCGATGACCTGCCAATTGTAAGGATGATCGGCCGGGTAAAGGGCCTTATCGATGACATACTGCGTGTGGCCGTAAGGCACGTTATCGACGCCCTGCCGCTTTTCGTTCTTGACGACCTGCTTCTCCTTTTCGAGCACCGGCACGGTCACCGTATTGATGAACCAGCCAAGCTTGTCGGCCTCCGCCCAGAGCATTTTCTCGAGCGCGTCATTCGGCACGGTCTGCAGATAGTTCGTCCGGTCGCGGCTGGTCGAGCCGTTCGCCCCCGAACCGCCGATCCTCGCCGAAAGCTTATCGAGCCCGCCCTTGCCGAGGTTTTCCGATTCAAGGAACAGCAGATGCTCGAACATATGGGCAAAGCCCGTGCGGCCCGCCTTCTCGCGTGCCG
>ERZ761602.5025-NODE-5025-length-16101-cov-5.939424_pt1 | contig 16101 bp, 10 predicted proteins | sample MGYA00512165_ERZ761602 | MGnify/ENA primary metagenome ERZ761602 (study PRJEB28899, sample SAMN02445085) | bioreactor sludge metagenome | biome: EBPR sludge; isolation source: Thorneside wastewater treatment plant | place: Australia: Brisbane, Thorneside...
GGCGGGAATGTCCGGCATGGGCGGCATGGCGGGAATGTCCGGCATGGGCGGCATGGGGGGAATGTCCGGCATGGGCGGCATGTCGGGAATGTCCGGCATGGCGGGTAATTCTGGCTGGGTTTGCACTCAGTGGGCTTATGCCCCAGCAAATATGGGCGGCATGGGCGGCATGGGCGGCATGGGCGGCATGGGCGGCATGTCCGGCATGGGCGGCATGTCCGGCATGGGCGGCATGTCCGGCATGTCCGGCATGGGCGGCATGTCCGGCATGGGCGGCATGGGCGGCATGTCCGGCATGGGCGGCATGGGCGGCATGTCGGGAATGTCCGGCATGGGCGGCATGTCCGGCATGGGCGGCATGGGCGGCATGTCGGGAATGGCTGGTAGCCCAGGTTGGGTGTGCGTACAGTGGACTCAAGCCCCTGTCGGGATGAGTGGCATGTCGGGAATGTCCGGCATGGGCGGCATGGGCGGCATGGGCGGCATGTCGGGAATGTCCGGCATGGGCGGCATGGGCGGCATGTCGGGAATGCAAGGCAAAACTTGGGAGCCCCCGAAAGAAGAGAAGGAAAAAGAGGGCTCGAAGAAATAGTTGCTGCCTGCCAGCGCGAGCGAACGGGGATGTTTGATGCCGACATCCCCGACGCTTTACGGCGGCACGCTCAATACCTATTTCATCAGGTGGGATGCGGAGAGTGGCTATGTCGAGGATGCGGCTTTCAATTTCAAAATGGACAAGCCTGCTGATTTTGTCAATCGTGCTACCAGCGGGCGCTTTGTGCGGAGAGAAACCCGATTACGACAAAGCCCATTGGGATCCCATCCATTTCAAACCGCAAATCGATAAAGCGACCAACGAGCAATGTTTGGTGTGCCATAAGGAAGTGTTGGACACCAAACCTCTCGACCAGTCGCCGGCGGGAGTCAAATCATCCGATGCCTTGGCGTGGTATCAAACTCTGGATACCTACCAGGGCGCCCAAGACACCTTTCATCGACGCCATCTCGTGACTCCCATGGCCGTGCGTTTGATGGACATGAAATGCACGACCTGCCATCAAGGCAGCGATCCCCGCGAGCAAGCGCCGATTCCCCCGGTCAGCGCCGGAGCGGGCTTCACGTTGCGCAAAAAGGTTGACCCGAAAACCTGCCTGATGTGCCACGGCCGATTCCCGCACGAAACCATGGGGCTGCCAGACAGTTGGGCCAAGGTCGGCGACCTGTTCGGCAACAATTGCATGACCTGCCACGCCGCCATCCGCACCACTCGCCACAACGTCAATTTTCTGAAACCGCAGGCCATCGAGGAAGACGGCAAGCTAAGCGGCGACAGTTGCTACGGCTGTCACGGCGGCAGGCAATGGTATCGGATCAGCTTTCCCTATCCCCGCCATGCCTGGCCGGGCATGGCCTCGGACAAACCCGCCTGGGCCAAGGATCGCTTGACCGAATCGGAAGCGCGGTTTTTGCAGTACATGAAAACCCCTGCACAATCATCGGGTGAGAGCAAGCCAAAATGAGCAGACGGGACGATGGAACAATGAACCCAACCTCACCCTTTGATTTTCTCCGTGAGCGGCTCAATGTATCGCGCCGCTCCTTTCTCAAAACCACCGCCAGCGTGGCGGCGCTCGGCGCGAGCGGCCTGCTGGAACTCAAGACCGCCAAGGAAGCGCAGGCGTTCGCCTACGAGCCCTATCCGCGCGACGATCAGCTCTCCACCGTCGTCACCAGTTGCGCCCACAACTGCGGTTCCCGCCACATGCTGGTCGCGCACAAGAAGGGCGATGTCATCGTGCGGCTGTCCACCGACGACGGCCGCTACCAGAAAGACGGGGTTTTCGGCAAGGACACCTTTGAAGAGCCCCAGTTGCGCGCCTGCCTACGGGGGCGCTCCTACCGGCAACGACTCTATTCGGCCGAGCGGCTGCTATTCCCGATGATGCGGGTCGGCGAGCGCGGCGAAGGGCGCTTCAAGCGGGTTTCCTGGGATACGGCCTTGAGCTTCGTCGCCGAGAAGATGGTCGAGCTGAAAGAGAAATACGGGCCGACCGCCCTGCTCGACCAGAGCTACGCCGGCGCCTCTTACGGTGTGCTGCACAAATCCGACCAGATCGAAGGGCTGCTGGCCCGGTTCCTCGGCATGTTCGGCTGCCGCACCAGCTCTTGGTCGGTGCCGTCCTATCAAGGGACGACCTTCAGTTCCCGCATGACCTTCGGCACCATCGAGGATGGCAACGAAGACGACGCGTTCGCCCACTCCAAGCTGATCGTGATGTGGGGCTGGAATCCGGCCTACACCTTCCACGGCGGCAACACGTTCTACTACATGCGGCTGGCCAAGCAGAAGGGGTGCAAGTTCGTCCTGGTCGACCCGCAATACACGGACTCGGCGGCGGCCTACGACGCCTGGTGGATTCCGATCAAGCCGAATACCGACGCGGCCATGATGGCGGGAATGGCCCACTACATTTTCACCAACAACCTCCACGACCAATCTTTCATCGACCGTTTTTGTCTGGGCATGGATGCGGGCACGATGCCGGAATGGGCCAAGGACCAGGAGAGCTTCAAGGATTACATTCTGGGCAAATACGACAACCAGCCCAAGACCCCGCAGTGGGCCGCGAAGATTTGCGACGTCAAGGCCGAGGACATCGAGAAGCTGGCGAAGCTTTACGCCACCACCAAACCGGCCGCTCTCAAGGCGTCCTGGGCGCCGGGCCGCAATGCCTACGGCGAGCAGTACAACCGGATGGCGGCGGCGCTGCAAGCGATGACCGGCAACATCGGGGTGCTGGGCGGCTGCGCCGAGGGCGTGGGCAAGGCGTGGCACAGCGAAGCGGTGGCCTATCCCTACGACCAGCACGCCAACATCTGGTACGCCTCGATCAAGTCCGACCGCTGGGCGCACTGCGCGCTGAACTACCCCAACGTCAAGCGGGAGGAAATCGGGCTCTGGCCGCGCGGCGATCAGCTCGACGGGGTGATCCCGAACATTCGCGGCATTTTCTGGCAGGGGTCGGACTGGTTCAACCAGTTGACCAACATCAACAAAGAGATCCAGGCGATCAAAAAGCTCGATCTCGTGGTGTGCATGGACAGCACCATCACCCCGTCCGGGCTGTGGGCCGACGTGCTGTTCCCGGTCGCCACCCACTTCGAGCGGCACGATGTCGCGCTGCCCTGGTACAAGGGCCACTACTACATCCACCGCCCGAAAGTCATCGAACCGCTCGGAGAAAGCAAGACCGACTTTCAGATCTTCACCGAGCTGGCCTATCGGCTCGGCTACGGGCCGGCGTTCAACCCGCGCGCCACGCGAGATTATTTCAACGATAACGACGCGGTGGATGAAGCCTACCTGATCGACTGGTGGCACCACAAAGTCATGGGCCATCAGGGCGTGACGATGAGCTGGGAGGAGTTCAAACGGCGCGGCGTTTACAAGTTCATCCTGGATCGGCCCCACGTCGCCTTTCAGGATCAGATCGAGAAAGGCATCCCCTTTCAGACGCCCTCCGGCAAAATCGAAATTCTCTCGACCCAATTGGCGCAGATCAAGGACTGGACCAGAACGCAATACGGTTATCCCATCCCGGCGATCCCGAAATGGGTGGAGCCTTGGGAATACGCCCACAGCGACAAGGTCAAGGAATACCCCTTTCATCTGGTATCACCGCATCCCCGCTGGCGAACTCACTCGATTTTCAACAACTGCACCTGGCTGCGGGAAACCTACGAACAGGAACTCACCATCAACGCCGACGACGCCCGACGACTCGGCATCCGGATGGGCGATACCGTCGAAGTCTGGAACCCGCGCGGCCGGGTGGTGGTGCCGGTTTACATCACCGAGCGCTGCATGCCGGGCGTGGTGGTGCTGCACGAAGGCGCCTGGATGGATCTGGACGACCAGGGTATCGACCGCGCCGGCAACCCCGATTTCCTGACCCTGGACGAACCGAGCCCAGCGGGTGCGTTCGCCTACAACACCGTGCTGGTCAACGTAAAAAAAACCGACCTCTCGCACCGGCCGGGGTGGGACAAGCTGGCCACCGCCCGCTCCCACGTCTTCAGACGCGACCTTTGACCATCCAAAGGAGGTGACGCTTGGCCGAGCCGACCGGATCCGACAAAAAAACCACCGTCAAAGAAGCGGTGAAGCGGCGCAGAGAAGTCTATACGCCGGTCAAGCCCGACATGCAGTTGGGCTTCATCCACCACAACGTGGACTGCATCGGTTGTCGCGCCTGCGAAATCGCTTGCAAGGACAAGAACGGCCTGCCGCCCGGACCGCGCTTCCGCCGAGTCATGTACGTCGAGGGCGGCAAGTACCCCGACGTTTACGCCTACAAGGTCAACATTTCCTGCAACCATTGCGCCGACCCCGCCTGCCTGCCGACCTGCCCGACCGGCGCGATCTTCAAGCGCCAGAAAGACGGCATCGTCGATATCGACTCCACGTTGTGCATCGGCTGTCGCCGGTGCGAAGCCGCCTGCCCCTACGGTGCGCCCCAGTACGACCCTCAGGACCATCTGGTAAAAAAATGCAATTTATGTGTTGACGAAATCGATGCGGGCCGCAAACCTTATTGCGTCATGGCGTGCATGATGCGGGTGCTCGATATCGGACCCATCGAGAAATTGCTGGCTGGCGAATGGGCGACTGCCGCCCTGAATCCCGGCGACAAACCGGTGCGGGCCGTCAAGAATTTCGCCGACCCCGAGCTGACCCACCCGTCCATGGCTTTCGTCGCGCACAGCAAAGGCAAGGTGGATTAGCAATGAACAAGCACTCGGCGCTCGACTCGTTGAATCCGGAGCTGCACCCCGTGCTGGCCGATTTTCGGCGAGCCGTCGCCGACGACCTGTTGGGGCTGGCGCTGCTCCACCATTCCGAGCCCACCCGCGAGCTGCTGGATTCGCTGCGCCGGGAAGCGCGCGGCCTCAGCCTCGGCCTCAACCTGAACTCGCCCTCCGGCAAGAGCGCCCTCGACAAAATGTTCAGCGCAATAAACGGCTTGCCGGCCTCGTTGCACGACGCCGCGCTGGATGAGCTGGCCGCCGATTACGCCGACATTTACATCACCCACGCCTACGGCGCGTCCCCCTACGAATCGGTGTGGCTCGACGACGACCGGCTGATGCGCCAGGAGCCGATGTTTCAGGTGCGCGCCTATTACGCCAAGCGCGACCTGATGACCAAGAACTGGCGGACCCGTCCCGACGATCATCTGGCCCTGCAACTCCAGTTCCTCGCCCATCTGTTCTCGCTGGACTCCGCCGATGCGCTGACGGAAGCCGCCCGCTTCATGGACGAGCACCTGCTGCGCTGGCTACCCCAGTTCGCCCGACGAGTCGCCGAGCGCTGCCGGACGCCCTTTTTCGCCGGATTGGCGCTGCTGACCGACGCCTACTGCGAGGAAGCGCGCGATTTGCTGGCGCTGATACTGGCCGCGCCGCGCCCGACCCCGGCCGCAATACTGCCGCGCATGCAAGCCTCGCAACCGTCGATCCAGGTGCCCAGCCCGTTCCTGCCGGGGATGGGGCCTTCCTGGTGAGCGGCATCGCCGCGCGATGAGCATCGCCCCCACCGCCAAACCCTTTCGCATAGAACCGGAACCGCCGCTGGCCGAGACAAGACGACCCGCCGGCGATTTGGCCGATCACGCGAGCCGACCCAAAACCGGCGCCTGTATTCCCGCCATCGTCGGCGTGCGTTGCGTCCACGCCCGAATCGAAACCGCCAGTTGCCGCGCTTGCGTGACCGCTTGCCCCCACGACGCCTGGATCATCGACGACGAGCGGGTCGGCATCGATCTCGACGCCTGCGACGGCTGCGAGCTGTGCGTCCCCGCGTGCCCGGAAGGAGCGATCTCCAGCTCGCGGGAACGGGCTGACGACAGCCGGGCCTGGAACGGCCAGCCCGCCGTTTTTCGCGCCTGCGAGATGGCGGGCACGACGGGCCAAAGCGGCGTCATCCCCTGTTTGCACGCCGTCGGCGTGCGCGAACTGCTGCGGTCGTACCGGCGCGGGGTGACCAGTTGGATCGTGTGCGCCGCGCCCTGCGACACCTGTCCTCGCGGCGGCAATCCGCGCATCCAGAATGCGGCGCGTCAAGTCAACGCCTTGCTGGTCAGCCGAGGACTGCAACCCCTGAGTCTCCTCGTCCTGGAACCCGCACGCTGGACGGCTGCCCTCCGCCAAGCTGCACCCGGCCAAACCGAAGTCGCCGTGACGCGCCGCGGTTTTTTTGCCAAGGCGACGCGAGCGATCCTCGACACGGCCTCGGAGATCGTCGCCGACCGCGCCTCGGTCCCAGACGATTTCACGCCGGCCACGGCATGGCTGCCGCGAACCGGGCCGGGCGACCTTTATTTGCACCGGCCGAGCATCGACCCGAGCCGCTGCGACGGCTGCGATGCTTGCGCCCGGCTCTGTCCTCACGGAGCGATCGCGCTGGCCGGAGCAGACGACGGATTACGCTATCAGCTCGACGCTGGGCGCTGCACCGGCTGCGGCATCTGCCGGGATGCGTGCGACCGGGATGCCATCGCCATCGACCCGCTGCGAGCGGGCGGCGAAACGATCCTGCGGTTGGTCGAAAACCGCTGTCCGGTCTGCGGCGTCCTGCATCATGCGCCCGAGACCGCGCTCTCGACCGATCAGCGCTGCCGCATTTGCGCCCGGACCCCTCATGCCCGTCTGCTCCATCAGGTGTTGGGCTGACGGCCGATCCCGCCCGATGCGAGACTCCGGTATTGTGGCGCGATGCGCATGAAACACTGGATCGCGAGCAGCCTGCACCGCAAGTTCGCGGCGGCGACCATCGGAGGGCTGCTCGCCGTGTCGTTGCTCTTTCTGCTGGTTTTCGTGGCGCTGTACCGCGCGCAAATCGAGGAGGAGCGCGCCCGCTCGGCCACCGAAATCAGCCGGTTGCTACAAGCCGCCCTCGAAAACGCCATGCTGAAACGCGATCTGGACGGGCTGAGACAGATCGTCGACCGTTTGGGCCGGCAAGACACGATCCGCCGGGTCATGATTCTCAACCCGGACGGCGTGGTCCGGTTTTCGTCGGACGCTGGGCGCGTCGATGCCCGCCTGGTCCGATCGGGCGAAGGCGGTTGCCCCGACTGCATGCAGCCCGACGACCTGACCCGCGAGACCGTGCTGACCGTCACCGGCGAAACCCGCCAGCAAACCCTGCGCAGCGTGCATCCGGTGCGCAACAAGCCGGCCTGCGCGCAGTGTCATGGCCCGGTCGAGACACACCCTATCAACGGCGTGCTGGTCGTCGATCACGAAGCCGAATCGATCCGGGCGCGGGTGCTGCACAGCACCCAACTGCTGATGGGTTCGGGTGCGGTGGTGGTGTTGCTCGCCGTCGCCGGGGGCTGGTGGTTCATCGGCCGCGCGGTGCTGACTCCGGTGTCGCGTCTGGTCGCGGGTGCGGAAGGGCTCGCCACCGGCCGTCTGGACACGCGCGTCGCCGCGACCGGCCGGGACGAAATCGGCAAGCTGGGCGACATTTTCAACCGCATGGCCGACAGCCTCGCCCACCATGTCCGCGCGGTGCGCGAACAGGAGGCGCTGTTGCAGAGCGTGATCGACGCCGTGCCGGACGGCATCCGCGTGATCGGGGAAGACTTCAAAATCCTGCTGGCCAACCGGACCTATTCGCAGCAGTTGGGCCATGCCGGCGGCGAAACGCTTCAGGTTCCCTGCCACCGCTCCAGCCACGGTCGCGATCACCCCTGCCCGCCCACCCTGATCGCCTGTCCGCTGGTCGAGATCGGGAAAACCGGCCAACCCGTCAAGACCATCCAGCAATTCACCCGGCGCGACGGCGCCAGCTATCACGTCGAAATCTACGGTGCACCGATGCGGGCCAGCATCGGCGGCGCCGAGCGAAGGTTCATCGTGGAATCGATTCGCGATCTCGCCAAACAGGTCGAATACTCGCACGAGCAGAAGCTCGCCACCCTGGGTCAGCTCGCCGCCGGCGTGGCGCACGAAATCCGCAATCCGCTCGCCTCCATCCGCATCGCCCTGGATGCCCTGTTTCGCGAAGGCGCGCACCGCGAGGACGAAAACCTGTACGAGTACTTGCAGCTGGTGAACCGGCAGATGGACAAATGCATCGATATCACCGAGCGGATGCTCCGCCTCAGCGCGCTGCCCGGCCAATTTCCGGAGCTGGTGTCGATCAACCGCGCCATCGAGGAAACCACCTCGCTGATGCGACTGGAGGCGTCCCAGCGCGGGGTCAGCATCGACCTGGCCCTGGATTCGGCCGATGTGCGGGTCATGGCCGCCGACAGCGAAATCCGGATGGTGATCATCAACATGATCCAAAACGCCTTTCACGCCATCGCCGGACCGGGCTCGATCCGCGTCGCCAGCCGCGCCGACGGCGAGCGGGTGGCGATGGAATTCACCGACACCGGCATCGGCATTCGGCCGGACTACCTGCCGTATATCTTCGATCCATTTTTCAGCCGCCGCGCCGACGGCGCCCAAGGCACCGGGCTCGGCCTGTCCATCTGCCGGGCCATCGTCGAGCATTGGGGCGGCGCCATTCGCGTCGAGAGCCGTTTGGGCGAAGGCACCCGCTTCACCGTTTCCTTTCCCGACGCCGACACCAGCGTCTTCGAGTGAGCGCGCATGGCGAGCAATCCGCGATGAAAGAGATATTGATCGTCGAAGACGACAAGACCCTCAACGCCCTGATGGCTCGCCAGATCAAGGCGATGGGCTACCCGGTCAAACCCGCGCTGAACTGGGTGACCGCCAGGGACTATCTCTCGGCCAACGAGCCGGCCTTAATCCTGCTCGACTGCCGCTTGCCCGACATCGACGGCCACAACGTCATTTTGGAGGTCGCCAACCAGTATCCGGTGATCGTGCTGACCGCTTACGGGTCGGTGCAAAACGCGGTGCAGGCGATGAAGGCGGGCGCGGCCGAGTACCTGACCAAGCCAGTCAATTTCGATGAACTGGAGCTGATCCTCAAGCGCACGCTCGAAACCGAAGCTTTGCGCAAAGAGCACCAGTTCTACCGGCGACAAATCCGGGCGCTGGGGGAGACCCGCATGGTGGGCCACGGCAAAGCCCTGCTTCAGGTCAACGCCCTGATCGATGCGGTCGCGCCGTCCGATGTCACCGTGTTGATCGAGGGCGAAAGCGGCGTGGGCAAGGAGCTGGTGGCGAACGAGATCCACCAGCGCAGCGCGCGGGCAGACCGCAATTTCATCGAGATCGACTGCTGCACCCTGCACCACTCGCTGTTCGAGTCCGAGCTGTTCGGGCACGAGCGCGGCGCGTTCACCGGCGCCGACCGCCGAAAGCCCGGACTGATCGAAGGCGCCGAGGGCGGCACCCTGTTTCTGGACGAGATCGGCGAGCTGGACCTGACGCTTCAAGCCAAGCTGTTGCGGGTGTTGGAGTCGGGCTTTTTCCGCCGGCTCGGCGGCACCAAGGACTTGCGGGCCAACGTGCGCATCGTGGCGGCAACCAACCGCAACCTGGAGCAGATGAGCCGCGAGGGCAAATTCCGCCGCGATCTCTATTACCGGCTGTCGAGCTTTTTGATCCAGGTTCCGCCGCTGCGGGAACGGCGCGAGGACGTGGCGGAACTGGTCGCGCATTTCGTGCTGCATCTCGATATCCCGCAGCGGATCAAGAAAAGCGTCTCCACGGCAGCGATGAAGCAACTGGTGGCCTACGATTGGCCCGGCAATGTGCGGGAGCTGCGCAACATCGTCGAGCGCGCCATCATCCTGTCGGGCGGCGACCATGAAATTCGCCCGGAACATCTCGCGTTCGGCGCTTCCGAAGCGCACGCTTTGAGCGGCACTTCCCTGAGTTTCTCGCACGACCCCAGCCTGGAAGAAATCGAGCAACGCTATCTGGAAAAAATGCTCGAAAAGCACTCGGGGCATCGGGCCATCGTCGCCAAGGTGCTGGGCGTCAGCGAGCGAAACCTGTATCGGCTGATCCGCAAGTACGGGCTGCTCAAATCCTGAGAGCCCGGCTCGGTCCTCGATACCGCTCCGCCCGGCCCGTTTTGCGACGGGCCGGGCCGTTTCGGTGCGCTAAAACGCTCCCTTCCTTCGTAGCTGCCAGCCGCTCAATCCGAGCAGCAGGCTCAGCAGCAACAGCATGGCCCATTCGGACAGGGTGGGGATGTCGGCCGCGCCCCCCGTGTCGGGGGTGCCGGGTCCGCCCTGGTCCACGATGCCGCCGTCGGCCGTCAGGTCGTCGTCGCCCAGACCGCCGTCGGTGATGCTGAAGGTGGCGGTATTGCCGGCGATGGCGGCGGGCATCTGGTACCAGTCGGGGCTGGCATTGCCGGGCGTGGGGCCGTATTTCCAGTAGACCGTTCCGGCGGGCAGCGCCGTGGGATAGGCGATGGTCACGGTCACCGTCCCGCCGGGCGCGCAGTTGGCGAGGGCGAAGTCGAACAGGCCGTGAGGGAAGGTGTAACCCGCCGGCGGGGCAGCCGGCACGCCGCTCACCGCCACGAATTGCGAGCGACTAAAGCCGCAGGTGTCGCCGACACCCGAAACCGTGGCCGTGGCGTCGCCCGTGCCGGTCGCCGTCGGGCCGTTAAAGGTCTTGTTTGCCCCGGCCGCGAAGGCCGCCGTGACGCTCTTGACGCCGGTCACGTTGCTGAGGATGCAAGCGCCCGTTCCCGTGCAATCCACGCTCCAGCCGCTGAAAATATAGCCGGCGTTGGCCGTGGCCGTGCAGGTGGCCGTGTCGCCGTGATTGACCGGGTTCGGCGTGCAACTGACCGTCCCGCCCGCTGGCAGGTTGGCGGTGACGGTGATGGGGTAGGTGTTCTGCGTGAAGGCCGCCGTGACGCTCTTGACGCCGGTCACGTTGCTGAGGATGCAAGCGCCCGTCCCGGTGCAATCCCCGCTCCAGCCCGTGAAGGTGTAGCCGGCGTTGGCTGCGGCGGTGCAACTGCTACCGCCACCGTGCGGCACCGGATTTGGAGTGCAACTGACCGTGCCGCCCGCCGCCGGGACAGGCGTAGCGGTGATCGGGTAGGTGTTGAGGGTGAAGGTCGCCGTGACGCTCCGGGCGGCGGTGCTGTTGGTCAGCGCGCAAGCCCCGGTTCCGGTGCAATCCCCGCTCCAGCCCGTGAAGGTATAGCCGGCGTTGGCCGTGGCGGTGCAACTGCTGTTGTCGCCGTGATCGACCGGGTTCGGCGCGCAACTGGCCGCCCCGCCCGCTGGCGGGTTGGCCGCGACGGTGATGGCATAGCTGTTGAGGGTGAAATTCGCCGCGACATTCCGGGTGTCGGTGACGTTACTCAGGGTGCAGGTCGCGCCCGCGCAGTCGCCGCTCCAGTTGGCGAAGGTATAGCCGGCGTTGGCCGTGGCGGTGCAACTGCTGGTACCGCCAAATGCGACTGGATTTGGCGCGCAGCTCACCGCACCCCCGCCCGACGGATTAGCCGCGAAGAGAATGGCGTAATTGTTGAGCGTGAAAAGCGCCGTGACGTTCCGGGGGCCGGTGACGTTGCTCAAGGTACAACTGGCGCCGCTGCAATCCCCGCTGAAACCGCCGAAGGTGTAGCCGGCGTTGGCCGTGGCGGTGCAGGTGCTGCTGCCGTTGTGCGGTACGGGGTCGGTATCGCAACTCACCGTGCCGCCCGTAGCCGGACTAGCCGTAGCGGTGATGGCGTAGCTGTTGAGGGTGAAATTGGCTGTCACGCTCTGGGCGGCGGTGACGTTGCTCAGGGTGCAAGCCCCGGTTCCCGCGCAAGCGTCGCTCCAGCCGCTGAAGGTGTAGCCGGCGTTGGCCGTGGCGGTGCAGGTGCTTCTGCCGTTGTGCGGTACGGGGTCGGTATCGCAACTCACCGTGCCGCCCGCCGTCGGGCTCGCGGTGGTGGTGATGGGGTAGGTCGTGGTATTGGCCGTGTTGGTCACGGTCACCGCCGTAGTGGCGCCCCCGGTCACCGTCACGGTCTGGGACGGAGCATAGGCCGGCGCATCCCAAGTCACTCCGGCGATGGCGGGCAACGTGCCTTCGGCGACCGTGCAGTCTCCCAAAGGCACGTTGGTGAAGACCGCCGGCGCGGCGGTCGTCGCGTTGAGGGGGCCAAGCGTCGTCGCGCCGCAGGTGAGCGTGATCGGGAAAGCCGTTCCCGCCGGCACGCCGATCACCGCTGCGCCGGTCATCGCCTTGCTCACCGTCACCGCGCCGAGTAAAAGATCAAAAGAATTGAAGGACTGCCCGCCGCGCACCAGCCGGACTCGAAGGACATCAATCTTATCGTAGATGCCGACGGTGCCGACGTAGAAGCCAACGTACCACGCGCGGTTTGGATCCGGGTGATAACTCGTAGCCGTCCAGAAGCCGTTCGATGGCGTCGCGGGGAACATGGTCGTGTTGGTGGTAGGACCGTATCCGCAGGACTCAGCGATCGATTGCAGTTCCTTGACGCTGGGCAAGCGCCAGTCGTCGTGGGCGGCGAAGGTCGAAGTCGTTGCCGCCGCTAGCGCACTCTGCCAAGTCAAGGGACTGGCGGTACCGGTGCAGGTGGCGCCATTCCAGGTTTGCCCCTCAGCGCAGCGTTTCCACATCAGGCCCGTCTTGGTGTGGATGACGGTCCCGTCCGTGGCGGCGGCGTCGAAATCCGCCGTCGGGGTGGTCTGGATGACGTTGGCGTTTGGGTTGCCGGCGGTACAGGCTGCTTGAGCCCAGGCGGCTGGCGCGAACGGAAAAGCCAGCGCCAGCGCCAGCACGAGCCGCCCGACTGCTGCTAGCCCGCCCTCCCGCTCGCCGTTGGCTGTCACCACGACCCGGCGGACGGCATACGCCTGGCGCCGAAAATCCACGCCCAAGGCGTGTTTGAGATAACGGGGAAAAATTCGCCCGGAGCGAATTTGGGCAATCGGAAGTTGCGTGTGGCGTTTAATCCAAGGATGGTTTACATCCAAACGGCGAACCAGCTCTTCGAACAGAGGCGCCAGCGGCTCCGCAGTCTTCCAGGTCGGCAGATATTCATAACTGGCCATGAGCGACTCCGGAAAAATGTATCAATGCGCCTAAAACTGTCCGCCGCGCACCAGCCGCACGCGGAGGCCGCTGGTCTTAAGGAGGTCGTCGACGCCGCCAAAGTTGGAGCTGACGTACCACGCGCGGGCTGGATTCGGGACATAAGTCGAAGCCGACCAGAAGTTGGATGCTACCGTATTGGGGAAATAGGTCGTATCGATGGCAGGACTCTGGGCGCCGTAATGAACGAGAGTTTGGAGTTCCCGGAAACTGGGCAGGCGCCAGTCGTTGAAGCCGCACAAGGCGGCGGAGTTGACGGCGGCGGCATAAGCCTCGATGTTGCAACTGGCCAAGGTGCTGTTGCAGGTGTTGGTGACGCTGTTGCTACCCGCGTTGCCGCCGTTGGTGGTGGTGACGGTGCTGTACCAAGTATAGGTCCAATCGCGGTCACGCAGGCCGTCGTCGTCGGTCTTCACTTCCCAGATCAGTTCGGTGACGTTGTCGCGCACGCAGGGATGAGGCGTAGGGCCGGAAGAGGGCGTGGTCGGTTGGCCCGTCGCGTCGAACGCCGTGAAATCGAACCCCACCGCGCCGCCGCCGGTCTTGGGTAGCGCGCCGACCGTGGCGGCGGCATCCCGGCCGTAGCGGCCGTCCTGGCGGGGATAGGTGGCGGCGTCGCCGGTGTTGGTCGCCGTACAGGCGACCAGGGTGGAGCCGTCGTAGCAGAGAGTCTGCCCGCTGTCGTTGAGGCCCTGGGCCGGCGCGGCATGAGGCAGGAAGAGGCCGGCAATCAGGCTAGCGGCGATGAGGAAATGGCTAGCGTTGCGTTGTATTCCATTCAGCATGAGACAAACCCAAAGCATGGTCACGTAAAAACGGCGCGGGGATTCTCACCGTCCAACATTCGCCGACTATTGGATATGTGGCATAAAAGAGATTCTGGCGCTTTCCAAGCATAGCCGAAGCGGGATGGTTTGGCATGGCAAGCGCCGCTTCGCTTCTTGCCACACGCACCCGGTTTCTCAACCGATATACGTTCCAGCTACCTCACCCGCCGCGATGGACGGACTCGCCGGTCCGACCGGCGAGGATCGGATCAGCCAGCCGCCGAGAGCCGCCAAGCCGATCACGATCAATGGGACGCCGGCCAGAACCGGCAATCCTTTGAGCCGATGCATGGCGCTCAACCCGATTTCGCCACCCACGCCCGCGCCGCCGCCGCCGCCGCGCGCACCCGGTTCGGCGCGGTGCCGCCCAACACATCGCGAGCGGCCACCGAACCCTCCAGCGACAGCACGCCGAACACGTCGTCTTCGATCAGCGGCGAAAACTGCCGCAGCTCCTCCAGGCGCATGTCGGCCAAATCCCGGCCGGTCTCCACGCCCAGCCTGACCGCCTTGCCGACCACCTCGTGAGCGTCGCGGAACGGCACGCCCTTGCGCACCAGATAATCGGCCAAATCGGTGGCGGTGGCGAAACCGCGCCGGGCGGCCTGCCGCATGTTGTCCCGCTTCGGGCGCAGGGCGGGAACCATGTCGGCGAAGGCGCGCAGACAGCCCAGGACGGTATCGACCGTGTCGAACAGCGGCTCCTTGTCTTCCTGATTGTCCTTGTTGTACGCCAGCGGCTGGCTCTTCATCAGGGTCAGCAGCGCGATGAGATGGCCGTTGACCCGGCCGACCTTGCCGCGCACCAGTTCCGGCACGTCGGGGTTTTTCTTCTGCGGCATGATCGAGGAGCCGGTGCAAAACCGGTCCGGCAGATCGACGAAATCGAACTGAGCCGAGGACCACAGCACCAGCTCCTCGGCCATCCGCGACAGATGGGTCAGCAGAATCGCGGCGGCGGCGGCGAATTCGATGGCGAAATCGCGGTCGCTGACCGCATCCAGCGAATTGGCGCACGGCGCGGCGAAAGCCAGCAGTTGCGCGGTGTAGTGGCGGTCCAGCGGATAGCCGGTCCCGGCTAGCGCCGCCGCGCCCAGCGGCATGACGTTGACCCGTTTGCGGCAATCGACCAGCCGTTCGTGATCGCGCTTGAGCATCTCGAACCAGGCCAGCAGATGATGGCCGAAGGTGACCGGCTGGGCGACCTGCAAGTGGGTGAAACCGGGCATGATGGTATCGGCCTCGCGCGCCGCCAGCTCCGCCAACCCACCCTGCAAGCGCCTGAGTTCGCTCAGAATCGCGTCGATGGCGTCGCGCAGGTACAGGCGGATGTCGGTGGCGACCTGATCGTTGCGCGAGCGGCCGGTGTGCAGGCGTTTGCCGGCGTCACCGATCCGCTCGGTCAACCGCGCCTCGACGTTCATGTGCACGTCTTCGAGCGCCACCGACCAGTCGAACTCGCCGCGCTCGATCTCGCCGCGAATCGCCTCCAGGCCACCGACGATGGCCGCGCAATCCTCCCCGGTCAACACGCCCACCCGCGCCAGCATCCGGGCGTGGGCGATGGAACCGTCGATGTCCTGCCGGTAAATGCGTCGGTCGAACCCCACCGAAGCCGTGAACGCCTGCACGAAAGCGTCGGTGCTCTCGGTGAACCGCCCGCCCCACGTCTGGTTGGTTTGCGTGTCGCTCATACACTATTCTGTTAAGTTGAAAAGGACGCCATAGCTTACCAAAACCATGCGACCCGACATCCTGCGTATCGCCACCCGCAAAAGCGCCCTCGCCCTCTGGCAAGCCGAACACGTCGCCGAACGCCTGCGCCGAGCGCATCCCGGCTTGCACGTCGAACTGATCGGCATGGTCACGCGCGGCGACAAAATACTCGACAGCCCTTTGTCGAAAGTGGGCGGCAAGGGCCTGTTCGTCAAGGAGCTGGAGCAAGGCTTGCTGGAGGGTCGCGCCGATCTCGCGGTCCACTCCATGAAAGACGTGCCGGTGGAGTTTCCCGTCGGCCTCGGTTTGACCGCCATTTTGGCCCGCGAAGACCCCCGCGACGCCTTCGTCTCCAACCGCTATCCCCGGCCCGATGCGTTGCCCGCCGACGCCAGAATCGGCACCTCCAGCCTGCGCCGGCAATGCCAACTGGCGGCCCGCTATCCCGATTGGGATATCCGCAGCCTGCGCGGCAACGTCAACA
>ERZ761602.5028-NODE-5028-length-16087-cov-11.045347_pt1 | contig 16087 bp, 11 predicted proteins | sample MGYA00512165_ERZ761602 | MGnify/ENA primary metagenome ERZ761602 (study PRJEB28899, sample SAMN02445085) | bioreactor sludge metagenome | biome: EBPR sludge; isolation source: Thorneside wastewater treatment plant | place: Australia: Brisbane, Thorneside...
GGCAGGGGGGCCAGAGAGCGGCAGAACCTTTCGACTCAGCGGATCGAGGGTCGGCGCATCCCGTGGTGTCGAACCCCGCTTCACTGCCCGATACCGCCGCGAACTCGGTCCCCTGTCCCCTGTCCCCTGCCCCGCCTTTGCTCTACGAAGAGCCCACCCTCACCCCACCTCCCGAGCTCTCCCGCGTCGGCAGTTACCTCGTCCCCTACAGCGAGCTGCAGCTCGACGCCTACGCCGGCTATGGCGCCGGCATGCCGTCGCCGCTGTGGTATCGCTGGCAATGGCGCGAGGGCACGCAGGCGGCCGGGCGTAATACGCTGACGACCATCGTGCGGGCGCTGCGGCAGGCGCGGCAGTCGCTGCCGACGGCGCAGTTGGTGCAGGCGCGTGCGCGCATCCTCGGGCTGGCACAGTTGCGTGGACACGAACATCCGTTACGCAGCGACGTGCTCGACGGGTTGCTCGATGCGCTGGTCGACAGCGCGCTCGATGAGCCGCCGCCGTGGACTTCGCGCGCGCTGCCCGGCCGCGCCACCGATGCGCGGTTGCGCGCGGCGCTGCGCGCGTTGGCGGGCGACGCGCGCGGCGAACTTGCGCGCGGCACGCCGCAACCGCCGCTGGTCGACGAGGTGCTGGCGCTGCTGGCCGCGTTTGACCTGCTGGCCACCACCGGTCCGCGCAAGCTGGAACTCGATCGGCGCCGTCGCGACGATGGCCAGCGCGGGGAAATCCTCTGGCGTTTGCGCACGCTGGAGATTGGCGGATTTACCCTGGATGGCGTCGCGGCACCGGGCGCGGCGCGCGCACTCAGCACCGATCAGCACTATCAGGAGCGCTGGACGCTGACGCTGCCCGGTCAGCAGCGCGCGCAACTGATCGAGGCCGGCGCCTGGGGCGCGACGCTGGCCGAGGCGGCGGCGCGCAGACTGGAAGATCGATTGCGCAATCACGCCACACCGGCAGTTCTGATCGATACGGTGCTCAGCGCCCTGCGCTGCGGTTACCACGACCTCGGCACGCGCATGGCGGCGGCAGCCAGTGCCGCGCTGGCCACAACGTCGGACTGGAGCGCGCTGGCGCAGGCGGGTCGTCGCCTCAGCGCCCTTGCCGATGCCGGCTTCTGGGGCAGCGACCTCGCTGTTTTGCTCGACCCGCTGCTGGACCTGGTGGAACAGCGACTGTCGTGGCTGATCGAAGGGCGCCTTGGCGCCAGTGCGGTGGCCGATCCGGCCGACATCGATGCGGTGCGTTTTCTCGCCTGGCGTCGCGCACGGTCGTCCGATGCGGAGCATGCGACTGCGCTGGCCGAGTTGCTGCAACGCCGCGCGCTCGATCCCGAGGCCGCCCCTGCGCTGCGCGGCGCGGCCGCCGGCGCGCTGTGGCAAGCGGCTCAAGGCGAACCGTCGGTGTGTTTCGACGAAACCGCGGTGATTGCCGCGGTGCGTCGGCTGCCGACCGCGCAGGTCCTCGGCGACTGGCTGATCGGGCTGTTCGCGCTGGCACGCGACGCGGTCACTCGTGCGCCGACGCTGATCGCGGCGCTCGACACGCTGATCACGGCACAGGGCGACGACGAGTTCCTGAGCGCGCTGCCGGCATTGCGCCAGGCCTTCGGCTGGTTCCCGCCGCGCGAGCGCGCCGCCATCGCCGAGCAGGTGGCGCGCCTGCATGGGCGCGGCAGCGGGCTGGCCGCCGCGTTGCTGACGCTGCCCGACGATGTCGGCGCCGCGGCACGCGGGGCAGCGGTGCAGCAACAGGTGGGTGAACTGCTACGGCGTTTTGGTCTGGAGTCATCGCCTTGAGTGCGGAAAAGCGTCCAGACAAGTCTGGACCCACCAGAGCAAAGCAAAGGCATGCGCGGCGCCTGTCCGCCCCTGTGGATCCAGACCTGTCTGGACGCCGTTGCGTCGCTCTCGTGGGTCCAGACTTGTCTGGACGCTGGTGCTTCGCTCCCGTAGGTCCAGACTTGTCTGGACGCTGTTGCTGCGCTCCTGTGGGTCCAGACTTGTCTGGACGCTGTTGCTTCGCTCCTGTGGGTCCAGACTTGTCTGGACGCTGGTGCTTCGCTCCTGTGGGTCCAGACTTGTCTGGACGCTCTTCCCACTTTGGCGCGCCAACATGACCCCAGCCCTCACCCGCTGGCGCCTGCTGCTCGGCGCGGCCGCAGAATCCGCCTGCGGCGGGCTCAGCGGCGATTCGCTGGCCAGCGAGGCCGCGCTCGACTGGCTCTATGGCCGCGACGCCGGCGAGGCGCAGCGCGAGCAGATGCCGCGCGAGGGCGGCAGCGGGCCGAGCAGCTTGAGCGTGCCCGAGTGGATCAACGAGGTGCACCGGCTGTTCCCGAAAGAGACCATCGAACGCCTCGAACGCGATGCGGTTGAGCGTTACGGCATCGTCGAGCTGGTCACCGACCCCAAGGTGCTGGAGCGCATCGAACCGAATCCGGCTTTGCTGGAAGCGGTCATGCGCACGCACCATCTGATGAACCCCGAGGTGCTGGCGCTGGCGCGGCAACTGGTGGCGCGCGTGGTGCGCGAGCTGATGGACAAGCTCGCGCGCGAGATTCGCCAGGCGTCCGCCGGCACGCTGAATCGGCGCCGACGCACGCGCCACGCCAACGCCCGCAACTTCGATGCCCAGGCGACGCTGCGCGCCAACCTCAAACACTACGACCCGCAGCGCCGCCAGCTCGGCATTCAGCGCGCGCTGTTTGCGACCCGCAGCCGGCGCCAGATCGACCGCTGGCAATTGCTGATCGTGGTCGACCAGAGCGGCAGCATGGTGCCGAGCGTGATCCACGCCGCGGTCACCGCCGCCTGCCTGCACGGCCTGCCTGGCGTGAAAAGCCATCTGATCGCCTTCGATACCAATGTCGTCGATTTCACCGACCGCATCGACGATCCGGTCGAATGCCTGATGCGCGTGCAACTCGGCGGCGGCACCGACATCGGTGGCGCGCTGGCCTACGCCGCGCAGCGCATCGACGCGCCTCGACGCGCCATCGTGGTGCTGATCAGCGACTTCTTCGAGGGCGGACCGCCGCAGCGTCTGATCGGCCTGACCCGCGATCTGGTCGCACAAGGCACCCGTGTCCTCGGCCTCGCCGCGCTCGACGACAAGGCCGAACCGGCCTACGACCGCGAACTGGCGAAACGGCTGGTCGAAGTCGGCGCCGAAGTCGGCGCGATGACGCCCGGGCAGTTGGCGACGTGGATTGGGGAGAAGTTGCGTGGCTAGGTTTGGACGAAGGCACGACGGCACGAGGGCACGAGGGCACGTGGTCTGCAGCGAGCACTCGGTCGCTGGCCTGGTCGCTACGGCTTCAATCAAGAGTTCCGGCGACGGCGCTCGTTTCCCGATCTCACGGTTTCTCGTGCCCTCGTGCCCTCATGCCCTCGTGCCCTCTGTCGTCAGGGCACCCGGCTCGCGATGACCCCTCCCGACCCCCTCCTTCGCCTCACCATCGAGGCCCTGACCCAGCTGACCAATGTCGGCCTGGTCAAGCGCGCCCAGCGCGAGGTCGAGGCGGGGATGTTGCCGACGCTGACGCGTGCTGACGATGGCTCGCTGCAGGGCGAGTTTGCCGATGGCGTGCGCACAGTGTTCGCGCCTGGCGCCGGGGTCACCGATGCGCGCTGCAGTTGTGGCGCGGCAGCGTGCCGGCATCGTCTGATCGTGGTGCTTGCGTGGCAGCGGCAGGAGGTCGACTCGGCGCCGGCAGCGGAAGCTCTGCGCTCGCCGGGCGCGATCGCCGACGCTGCGCTGCAAGCATGGGCAGGGCCGACCGCGTGGGCGCAGGCCGAACGCCTGCGTGCGGCCGGACTGCTGGTCGATGTGCGTCGCGGATCGCCGGCCGATACGGTGCCAACCGCATTGTTGCCGCAGGCCACGGTGCGCTTCCATGGCGGCGACGATCCTGGCGCAGCGCAGTCCGACGCCGCCGCCAGCGATCACCGCGCCTGCGTGGTGATCGGCGTCTGGGCCTTTCGTGCAGCAGACGGCGAAGCGCCGGATGCGCCACAGGCGCGCGTGCAGCTCGGCGCGCGTGCGGTGGCCACGGCCGGCATCGAGGCGCCGTTGGCGCGGCTGATCGCCGGCTTGATCCGGCACGGACTGGCCGATGGCGGTGCCCGCCATGCGCCAGCGCTGACCGATGCGCTCGACGCGACAACGCGGATCGGCGCCACCTGGCTGCAACTCGCGCTGCAGGAACTCGAGCTGTGGCTGGCGTCCTTCGATGCACGCAGTGCGCGTTTCCAGGCCGGCGATGGCCTCGCGTCGCTGGCCGAACTCGGCGCCCGCCTGCGCGCCGCGCGCGGCAGCGGCGAACTCGCCGCGCAACACGCCCTCGGCGTCGGCGAACGCCTGGAAACACCGCTGGCGCGCGTGCGCTTGCGTGCGCTCGGTGTGCGCATTCAAGCGGATGGCGAACAGCGTTTCGCGCGCGTCGCTCTGCACGATCCCGATACCTCGGCGCGCATCGCGTGGAGCTGTCGCTGGGACAATGCGGGCCTTGCCGGTGCCGCAACGGTGACGCGTAGCCAGCAGGCGCGGGTCAGCAACAGCGGTCGCCTGGTCGAACTCGCCCACGGCCAGTTGGTCACGGTCAGCGCGTTTCGCCGCGCCGATCGCGAACTGCGCCTGGGCAGCGGCCACGGCGGACGCACCTCGCTGCTGGGGCAGTCGGCCGACTGGGCCGAATTGCCGCCAGCGCTGGTGGTGACGCGCCTCGCCGACTGGCGCGCCGCGCGTGCGCACCTGCCGCCGGCATTGCTGCGGCCGCGCCATGCGCTCGCCGAGCACATCGTGTTTGCGCCGACCGCGATTGACGCGGTCGGCTTCGATCCCGCCACGCAGAGTGTGCATGCGCTGCTGAGCGACGCCGACGGGGAATCGCTGTTGCTGACGCGCGCGTGGGAGAGCGCGGCGCCAGGAGCGCTCGATGCGTTGGCGCGGGCGTTGACCGCCCGCACGCCGATCCGCCATGTGGCCGGTGTGCTGCACGAAACCGGCGGCCTGCCGCAACTCGATCCGTGGGCGCTCAGCGACGGAGACCAGCTGTGCATTCCCGATCTGGCGGCGCCGGATGGCGCAGTGCGCAACTTGCCGATCGGCGCGGTGCCTGGATTCGACGACCCGCTGGTGCAAGCGCTGACGCGCGCCGAGGATTGGCTGGCAGGGCGACTGCTCGCGGGTCCTGGAGCCGCCGCGTGGCGCGCGCGTGGTCGCGACCTGGCGACGCAACTGCAGCGCGTCGGCTGGAGCGATCTGGCCGAGAGCATTGCGGCCCTGGCCGAGGCGGTCGACGACCCGACCCGGATCGAAGACGCGGCGCTGGCGGCGCCGGCGATCGATATGTTGCTCAGGTTGCAGTTGACGCGCGAGGTGCTGGCGAGCGCGCCCGAATGACCCGTCCTGTCGGAGTTACGAGCTTCCAACTCCATGTGGGAGCAGGTTCAACCCGCTGAAAGAACATCATCCGTCCGCAAGGGACGCAAAGAACGCAAAGACGTGCAAAGCATAGTGAGTGGTTCGGCGGGGGGAAATCTGGCCTCTGCGCAAACTCCGCCTCCGGCTCTCTTTGCGTACTTTGCGTCCTTTGCGGACAAAAACTAACTTCCATGGCCGCTGACGGCTTGACGCGCGAAGGTGGCACCGAAGCAGTGCGCCAGGCACCCCCACAGACAGCGAACTACAGCGCGTACCCCGAATGGATTGCAACGATCCCGCCGAGCAGGTTGCTCACGCTGACGCGTTCCAGGCCGGCGGCGGTCATCAATCCCGCCAGCGTTTCCTGGTTGGGATGCTTGCGGATCGATTCGGCGAGATAACGGTAACTGGCCTCGTCCTTGGCCACCAGCCGACCGAGCGCGGGCAACACCGCGAACGAATACACGTCGTACAGGGGCTTCAGCAGCGGCTGGCGCACTTCGGAAAACTCCAGCACCAGCGCGCGACCACCGGGGCGCAACACGCGCTTCATCTCCGCCAGCGCGCGCGGCTGGTCGGTAACGTTGCGCAGGCCGAAAGCGATGGTGATCACGTCGAAGCTGTTGTCCGGAAACGGCAGCGCTTCAGCATTGATCCGCGCACAGGCGATGCGCGCGGAATGCCCCTCGTCGAGCATGCGATCGCGGCCGCGCACCAGCATCTGTGCATTGATGTCCGACAGCACCACCAGACCGGTATCGCCGACCAGCGGCGCCATCAGCCCGGAGATATCGCCGGTGCCACCAGCGAGGTCGAGCACGCGGTCGCCCTTGCGCACATTGGCAGTGGCGACGAAATGCCGCTTCCACAGCCGGTGCAGGCCGAGCGACATCAGATCGTTCATGACGTCGTAGCGCGAGGCGACCGAGGTGAACACCTCGCCGACCAGCGACTGCTTCTCGGTCACCGGGACGTCGCGATAACCGAAATGAGTAGTGGGTTTGTCCATGGGCCCGAGGATACGCGAGGGCGGTGGAGGCGGGGCTTGATCTGCCGCCATCGCGGGGCCTGCGCGGGGCGGGTCTGTTTTATTGGTCCGCAAAGGACGCAAAGAACGCAAAAAAGTGCCAAGAGCGGTCTTGATGGAATCAGGCGACCGGGCTCATTGCGCCGAGCTACCCGAACCTTTCGCTTTCCTTTGCGTTCTTTGCGTCCTTAGCGGACAAAATTGCTTCTTCAGTAGCGAAGCGGTCACGCCGTCGCCGGCTTCTCCAGCTCGTCGACGATGTCGCGCACCTTGAACACGGTCTGGATGAACTCGGGATCGCGTTGCATCTCCTTGGCGGGACGGTCGGAATGCGCCATCGGCAGCTGGTGCAGGATGGTGCCGGGTGCGCGCGACATGATCAGCACGCGGTCGCCCAGGTACACCGCTTCTTCGATCGAGTGGGTGATGAAGAACACCGTCGCCTGTTGCTCGCGCCAGAGGCTGATCAGCAGATCCTGCATCGCGTAACGCGTCCCCGGATCGAGCGCGCCGAAGGGTTCGTCCATCAGGATGATGCGTGGCTTCAGGATCAGCGTGCGCGCGATCGCCACGCGCTGGCGCATGCCGCCGGACAGCTGATGCGGATACTTCATCGCATCGGTGGCCGGATTGAGGCCGACTTTCTCGATCCACTGCATCGCCTGCGCGCGACGCTCGGCCAGCGGCACGCCGCGGCATTCGAGGCCGAAGGCAATGTTGTCGACCACCGACAGATGATCGAAGCTGGTGTAGTCCTGGAACACCATGCCGCGGTCGGAACCGGCGCCGCCGACCGGTTTGCCGAAGATGTGCACGGTGCCGCTGGTCGCCGGGTACTGCGGCGACAGCCCCGCGATCATGCGCAGGATGGTGCTCTTGCCGCAGCCGGAGGGCCCGAGGATGGAGACGAATTCGCCGTGGTCCGGTCGGTCGTCGACGACGAACGTGACGTCCTTGATCGCGGTGTAGGCGCGCGCACCCTCGCCGTAGGTCTTGGTGACGTTGCGGAACTCGACCACGTGCGGGCGTGGTGCGGGTGCTGCGGCGGGCACCGGCGCAGCGGCAACCGATTCAGGTGTGGGGATGGCGTCGGTGGACATGGCGGATCCGTTCCTGAAAGAGCGTCTGATGATCGCCCGAAATGCTGTGCTCTTGCAGGAGCGACGTGCACGTCGCGACCGTCAGGCTCGGCGCGTCTCCGGTTGCGACGCGCACGTCGCTCCTACATTCGCAGGGCCGCCCGGTACAACTCCTGGAAATGATGGATGCCCTGCTCGCGCGTGGGGTGCACGCGGCCAATGGTGTACGAGCCGCTGGCGAAGGCCTTCTGCACCCGCTCGCAGATCTCGATGTCTTCCTGCTGCGTGATCTCGGCCAGCTCCTGATCCTGCGCGATGCGCGTGGCGTTGGTCTCGGCCAACCCTGGTGCGTAGTAGTAGTCGAACTGAATGCGACAGCGGTCGACGCCGAGCGGCACCACGCGGTTGGTCTGCAGGCGACCCGGCAAGATGTTGAGCATGGTGTTCGGCCACATCAGGTAATACAGGCCCTCGCCACTGCCGTAGAAACTGCTGTCGCCGTCGAGCGGACTCGATTGCAGCGAGTACCAGCGGGCGCATTCGGTCCTGTAGCTGCGGTAGTCGAGCAACTGGTTCAGTGCCGGATGCACGTGCGGCACGTGGTAACCCTCGGCGTAGTTGTCGACATAGGCTTTCCAGTTGCATTCCGCGGTGTAGCTGACCTGACGCTGGTGCACGTAGTCGGACAAACCGTGGCCGGCCAGACGTGCGTCGATGCCGTCGACCGATTCGGCAAAATCCGGTGTGGCCGGGTCGAGCGCCACGAACACGAGGCCTTGCCATTCAACGGCGCGTGCACTGGGCAGACGTGTATTGGCGCGATCTAAACCGGCGATGGCGTCCAGTTCCGGGCCGCTCTTCAGGCAGCCGGCGAGATCGTAGGTCCAGCCGTGATATTGGCAGCGCAGTTGCTTCAGTCCATGGCCATCGGCGGTCGCCAGCGGTCCACCGCGATGGCGACAGACATTGTGCAGCGCGCGCAATTCGCCGTGGTCATCGCGCAACAGCAGCAATGGTGTGCCGGCGACCTCGGCGACCACGTGGTCGCCAGGATTCGCCAGCTGCGCGCGATGAGCGACCAGTTGCCAGCTGCGCGCGAAGATCGCGCTGCGCTCGCGCAACGCAAGTTCGAAGTCGGTGTAACAGGTGGCCGGCAGGCCGTGGGCGTCGGCGAGGGTTTGCGATTGGCGCCAGTCAGCGGGGGCGGTGATGGTTGTCATGGATGAAGAGTCTAGAGCCTGCCACGAATGTAGGTCACGTTGGCCGTGCTTCTTGGCCTACGTGACATCGGGCCACAGTTGTCATGTAGCCCGCGTTGCGGGCAACATGACCTACGTCCCGCAAGCACGTGCCCGTTTTCCCCTGGCCCGCGACGCGGGCAACGTGACCTACGTCCGCGCAGGTATGCTCTCTGTTCCACGTCTGCGAAGACCACGCCATGTCTGCCGAGCAACATCGCGCGCTGATCACCCGTTTCTACGAGGCCTTTGCGCGCAAGGACGGCGCGACGATGGCGGCCTGCTACCACGCAGATGCGCGCTTTTCGGATCCGGCATTCCCGAATCTGCGTGGCGCCGAGATCGGCGCCATGTGGACCATGTTGTGCGAGCGCGCGCAGGACTTTTCGTTGAGTTTCAAGGATGTCGACGCCGACACCGAGCGCGGCCGCGCCCACTGGGAAGCGAAGTACCTGTTCAGCAAGACCGGGCGCCACGTGCACAACATCATCGAGGCCGAGTTCAGGTTCAAGGATGGACTGATCGTCGAGCACGACGACCGTTTCGGTTTCTGGCGCTGGAGCCGCCAGGCACTGGGGGTCCCCGGCGTGCTGCTCGGCTGGAGCGGATTCCTGCGCAGCAAGGTGCAGGCCGAGGCGGCCAAAGGTCTGGCGGCGTTCCAGCGCAAGCGCTGAGCCGAGGAGCCAGACGGCATGACCATGGCGATATTCTCGCTGCTCGCCGGCGTGCTGCTGGCCGGCCTGGGCGGCGAGTTGTTCCTGCGCGGAGTGCTCGGATTTGCACGCTGGATGCGCATTCCGGCGGCGATCGCCGCGGCCACGCTGGGCGCCTTCGCAACGTCCAGCCCGGAGGTCTTCGTTTCCAGCATCGCCGCATTCAAGGGCGAGCCGGCGATCGGCCTGGGCGACGCCACTGGCAGCAATGTGGTCAACATCGCGCTGATCCTTGCGGTGGCGCTGTTGATCAAGCCGTTGGCAACCCGGCGCAAGACCATCGCGCTGGATTTCGGCGTCGCCATCGGCGCCACGCTGGCGATCGGGCTGATGGCATTGGACGACCTGATCTCGCGGTTCGAGGGCATGTCGCTGCTGCTGGCCTGGGCCGCATGGATGGTCATGCATGTGCGTTCGGCTCGGCAGCAGCGCTCCGCGCCCGAGGCGGTCGCCGGCATCCGTCCGTGGCGCATCGCGGTCGACAGCGCCTCGGGTCTCGCCTTGCTGATCGTTGCCGGCACCCTGGTGGTCGGCGGCGCCACCACCATCGCCGAGAGCTTCGGCATCCCGCCTTATCTGATCGGCGCCACGCTGGTGGCGCTCGGCACCTCGATGCCGGAACTGGCGACGACGCTGGTCGCGGTGTTCCGCGGCCACGACGACGTCGGCGTCGGCACGCTGCTCGGCAGCAATGTGTTCAATGCGCTGTTCATCGTCGGGCTGACAGCGACCATCGCGCCGATTTCGACCCACGGCGTGGGCCTGTGGATCGCGCTGACCGCGGGCGCGCTGGCTGTTGCCTGCGTCTGGCCAGGGGCCCGCGAGGTACTCACGCGTGCGCGTGGCGTGCTGCTGATTCTGATCTACGCCATGACGCTGTCGCTGCTGGCGGTGTTTGCGGGGTGAGGACGGATGCTTGCGAGCCAAAGGCTCGCATCCGTCCGAACGCCAGTCGGCTGGGCCGACTGGCCGGGGCAATTGCCTCCGCTATATGTGAGGGGGCTCCCTGACGGAGCCCCGAACCCTCAAACCGTGCCCGGATTCGGCCGATCCACCTCGATGCCGTACTTCTTGATCGCCTCGGCCACCACCTTGCGCTCGAGCGTGCCCTCATCGGCCAGCGCCGACAGCGCGGCAACGGCGATCTGGTAGCGGTCGACCTCGAAGAATCGGCGCAGGTTTGCGCGCGTGTCCGAGCGTCCGAAACCGTCAGTGCCGAGTGCCGTGTAGCGCATGCCGTGCGGCAGGTACGGGCGGATCTGCTCGGCGTAGGCGCGCACGTAGTCGGTCGCGGCGATCGCCGGGCCGGTCGCCTTGGCCAGCACCTGACTGACATAGGGCACGCGCGGTTCGGCGAGAGGATGCAGGCGATTGTGGCGCTCCACATCGACACCATCGCGACGCAACTCGTTGAAACTCGGGCAACTGTAGATGTCCGAAGCCACGCCGAAATCGGCCGCGAGCAGATCCGCGGCAGCCATGGCTTCGCGCAAGATGGTGCCGGAGCCCAGCAGATTGACGCGCGGCGCCTCTCCCTTTTTCCCTTTTCCTTTTTCCTTTTTCCCGCCATCCGCCCCCGCGGACAGCCGGTACATCCCGCGAATGATCCCCTCCGCTGCGCCCTCCGGCATCTCCGGGTGCACGTAGTTCTCGTTCATCAGCGTGATGTAGTAGTACTCGTCAACCTGCTCGGTGAGCATGCGCTGCATGCCGTGTTGCAGGATCACCGCGACTTCGAAGGAGAAGGTCGGGTCATAACTCTTGCAGTTCGGGATGGCGCCAGCGAGCAGGTGCGAGTGCCCATCCTCGTGCTGCAGACCCTCGCCATTGAGCGTGGTGCGGCCGGCGGTGGCGCCGAGCAGGAAGCCGCGCGCGCGCATGTCGCCGGCCAGCCAGGCGAGGTCGCCGACGCGCTGCATGCCGAACATCGAGTAGAAGATGAAGAACGGCAGCATCTGCAGGTTGTTGCTGCTGTAGCTGGTCGCCGCCGCCAGCCATGAACTGAATGCACCTGCTTCGGTGATGCCTTCCTGCAGCACCTGACCGGCCTGATCCTCGCGGTAGTACATCAACTGGTCGGCATCCATCGGCTTGTACTTCTGGCCGAAGGGCGCGTAGATGCCGATCTGCCGGAACAGGCCTTCCATGCCGAAGGTGCGCGCCTCGTCGGCGACGATTGGCACCGTGCGTGGACCGACCGCTGGATCGCGCAGGATCAGGTTGAGCGCCTGCACGAAGGCCATCGTGGTGCTGATCTCGCGCTCGCCGCTGGCTTTCAGCAAGCGCTCGAACACGCTCAAGGCTGGCGCAGGCAGCGCCTCGTCGGCCTTGCGACGACGCTGCGGCAGATAACCGCCCAGCGCTTCACGACGCGCCTTGAGGTACTTGACCTCGGCCGAGTCCGGTCCGGGGTGGTAATACGGCACTTCCTCGAGGTGTTCGTCGGCGACCGGGATATTGAAGCGGTCGCGGAAGGCCTTGACTGCCGCGGTATCCATCTTTTTCTGCTGGTGGGTGATGTTCTGCGCCTCGCCCGCCTTGCCCATGCCGTAGCCCTTGACCGTTTTGGCCAGGATGACGGTCGGCTGGTCCTTGTGATTCACCGCGGCGTGATACGCGGCGTAGACCTTGTGCGGATCGTGGCCGCCGCGGTTCAGGTGCCAGATGTCGTAGTCGGACATGTTGGCGACCATCGCCGCGGTTTCCGGCGATTTGCCGAAGAACTGCTCGCGTGTGTAGGCGCCGCCCTTGGCCTTGTAGTTCTGATACTCGCCGTCGACCGTGTCCATCATGATCTTGCGCAGCGCGCCCTTGGTATCGCGCGCGAACAGCGGATCCCAGTGGCCACCCCAGAGCACCTTGAGCACGTTCCAGCCAGCGCCGCGGAACACGCCTTCCAGTTCCTGCACGATCTTGCCGTTGCCGCGCACCGGACCATCCAGGCGCTGCAGATTGCAGTTGACCACGAAGATCAGGTTGTCGAGACCTTCGCGCCCGGCCAGCGCAATGGCGCCCAGCGATTCGGGTTCGTCGGACTCGCCGTCGCCGATGAAGCACCAGACCTTGCGGTTGCTCGGCGCAATCAGGCCGCGGTGTTCCAGGTACTTGAAGAAACGCGCCTGGTAAATCGCAGTGATCGGCCCGAGGCCCATCGACACCGTAGGCGTCTGCCAGAAATCCGGCATCAGCCACGGATGCGGGTAGGAGCTGATGCCCTTGCCGTCGACTTCCATGCGGTACTTGTCGAGCTGATCCTCGCTCAAACGGCCTTCGAGGTAAGCACGTGCGTAGACGCCAGGCGAGCTGTGGCCCTGGATGTACAGCAAGTCTCCCGGATGGCCGTCGCTGGCCGCATGCCAGAAATGGTTGAAGCCGACGTCGTAGAGCGTGGCTGATGAGGCGAAACTGGCGATGTGACCACCGAGTTCGCCCGGCTTGCGGTTTGCGCGCAACACCATCGCCATCGCATTCCAGCGCAGGATGGTGCGGATGCGCCACTCCAGCGCGTGGTCGCCCGGACTGCGAACCTCAAGATGCGGCGGAATGGTGTTGATGTATTCAGTGGTCGGGTCGAACGGCAGCAGCAAGCCGGCACGTCGACTCAATTCGACCAGGTGATCGAGCAGGAAGTGAGCGCGTTCGGGTCCGTCGCGCTCCAGCACCGATTCCAGCGCGGCCAGCCACTCGCGGGTTTCGTCGGCGTCGATATCGATTTTCGTGGCGTCGATCTTTTGGTCCATGCGCCCTCCCCGGCCGTGTCTGCTGATCCTGAGTCGGGCGATTATGGACTGCGCGGTGGGCTTGTGACTGCTGTATGCGACAGAGCGTCGCGCGCAATCGCGCGCGCCACGACATCCCGCGAGTCACTGACAAAAGGTCTTGTCCGCAAAGGACGCAAAGGACGCAAAGAAAAGGGGGATCGGCGGACCGTCCGCGATGGAACGACATCCTTGCCGTCCTGAAGAGGTCTCTTGCTCCCTTTGCGTTCTTTGCGTCCTTTGCGGACAAAAAACAGTCAGCAGAAAGCTCTTCAGTTTTCTGCGCGAAACAGCGCCCCCGCTACAAAATGTAGCGACTCAGATCCTCGTTCTTCGCCAGCTCCGCCAGGTGCAGATCGACGAATGCCGCATCGACGGTGACCTCGTCGCCGGCACGCTCGGACGCATCGAAGGACAAGGGTTCGAGCAGCCGTTCCAGCACCGTGTGCAAACGCCGCGCGCCGATGTTTTCCATGCGCTCGTTGACGTGCGCGGCGATCTCGGCGAGGCGGCGGATGCCTTCGCGGGTGAATTCGAGCTTGAGGCCTTCGGTGGCCATCAGTGCGGCGTACTGGCGCGTCAGCGCGTTGGCCGGCTCGGACAGGATGCGTTCGAAATCGTCGACGCTCAGCGCCGAGAGCTCGACGCGGATCGGGAAGCGGCCCTGCAGTTCCGGGATCAGGTCGGACGGCTTGGCCATGTGGAAGGCGCCTGAGGCGATGAACAGGATGTGGTCGGTCTTCACCGGACCGTACTTGGTCGACACCGTCGAGCCTTCGACCAGCGGCAACAGATCGCGCTGCACACCCTCTCGACTGACATCGGCACCGGAGTACTCACCGCGACGACAAACCTTGTCGATTTCGTCGATGAAGACGATGCCGTTCTGCTCGACGTTGCTGATCGCTTGCGTCTTGATTTCCTCGTCGTTGACCAGCTTGCCAGCCTCCTCGTCGACCAGCAGCACGCGCGCCTTGCTGATCGGCAACTTGCGCTTAGCCGTGCGCTGATTGGCGAGGCCCTGGAACAGACCCTTGAGCTGACTGGTCATCTCCTCCATGCCCGGCGGCGCGGCGATTTCGACGCCGAGCTGCTGCGCCAGTTCGATCTCGATCTCGCGATCGTCGAGCTGGCCGTCGCGCAGACGCTGGCGCAGCTTGTTGCGCGTTTCGTTGTCGCGATCGACCGATTCGCTCGGACTGTGTTCGAACGACAGCCCGGTGCGACGCGGCACCAACGCATCGAGAATGCGCTCCTCGGCGCGCTCCTCGGCCTGCGCGCGCACCTTGCCCGTCGCCTGCTCGCGGGTCAGCTTGACCGCCGCGTCGGCGAGGTCGCGGATGATCTGCTCGACATCCTTGCCGACATAGCCGACCTCGGTGAACTTGGTCGCCTCGACCTTGACGAAGGGCGCATTGGCCAGACCCGCCAGACGCCGGGCGATCTCGGTCTTGCCGACACCGGTCGGCCCGATCATCAGGATGTTCTTCGGCATCACCTCATCGCGCAGCGTCGGATCGAGCTGCATCCGGCGCCAGCGACTGCGCAGCGCCACGGCCACGGCGCGCTTGGCGGCCTGCTGGCCGATGATGTAGTGGTCGAGGGCGCAGACGATGTCTTTGGGGGTCATATTGGGGCTGGAAAAAGGAAAAGGGAAAAAGGAAAAGGGGAGAGCGGCCTCACGCGGGCCTGGTGATCTTTGCCTGTCGATGGCGGATCAGGCCGTTGATCAGGGCAATGCATTCGTGGGTCTGCTTGCGTAGTTCCGTGGTATCCGCGCACATACCGAGGTCCTGAGACAGCCACAGCTGCGTGTCCAACTCCATCAGCGATGCGCGAGCCACCGTACAGAACCTTGCCATTTCGGCGTTGCCGGCTCGCGCCGCGCCTTCGGCAATATTGCTCGGAGCACTTACCGCTGCCCGACGCATCTGGGCAGTCAATCCAAATTGCTCGGAAACGGGAAAGGACACCGTCAGTCGATAGATCGCGCCCACCAGACGCATCGCCGTCTTCCAGGCTTCAAGCTCATAATGCGCCGGCCGAAAACGCCGCACGCTCTTGCTCTCCCCCTTTTCCTTTTTCCCTTTTCCTTTTTCCCCCTCCATCACAGCTCCTCAATCGTGAGGTTGTGATTCGTGTACACACAGATATCCGCCGCAATATGCAGCGCCTTTTCGACGATCTCCCGCGCCGACAGCTCGGTGTGGTCGATCAGCGCGCGCGCGGCGGCCTGGGCGTAGTTGCCGCCGGAGCCGATGGCGATCAGGCCGTGTTCGGGTTCGAGCACGTCGCCGTTGCCGGTGATCAGCAGACTGGCTTCCTTGTCGGCGACCGACAGCAGCGCTTCCAGCCGCTGCAAACGGCGCTCGGTGCGCCAGTCCTTGGCCAGTTCGACCGCGGCGCGGGTCAGGTTGCCGCCGTGCTTTTCCAGCTTGGCGTCGAATAGTTCGAACAGCGTGAAGGCGTCTGCGGTGGCGCCGGCAAATCCGGCCAGCACATTGCCCTTGCCCAGCCGCCGCACCTTGCGCGCATTGCCCTTGACCACGGTGTTGCCGAGCGAGACCTGACCGTCGCCGCCCATGACCACCGCGGAGCCGCGGCGAAAGGTGACGATGGTGGTGCCGTGATAGGGCTCGAGCATGGTAGCGATCCGCGGTGACTGGGCGAATCGCAGTGATGGGGGCGGGATCGGAAAATGCAAATGCGGGGCACGGGGCACGGGGCACGAGGCACGGGGCACGGGGCACGGGGCACGCGAGAGGCTCGCATCTGGCGCGGCTCTGGTGGGTCCAGACTTGTCTGGACGCTCTTGGCACCGATCACGGAAAGCGTCCAGACA